>JAESFW010000348.1_pt1 | contig 30083 bp, 26 predicted proteins | sample 9269481 | NCBI WGS metagenome assembly JAESFW01 (sample SAMN14515350, study PRJNA621654) | algae metagenome | isolation source: Lyngbya sp. HA4199-MV5 and co-occurring heterotrophs from soil with... | place: USA: Ahupuaa O Kahana State Park, Hawaii | collected 2009-07-21
CCCTTGTAGCGCTCCAGCATGGCTGGAACTTGTTCGCTTTGATCCGGGTGGATCAACAAAATGATTTCGTAATGACGCATGCAGACTCCTTTTGGATGAGACCACCCGCTGCGTCCAGAAGCGGTGTGGCAAGGGCAAAGCCGTAGATTATAGCCCGCATCTTTGACCTTGTACACTCTCCCCTGCCAGAAACGGGCTGCCGCCCTGCCCATTCCCCTCGCTTCGCTGCCGCCAATGCCCCTGCATGGCGCACGAACTTGAAATACCACACACACGCCCAACCTTGTGCGCGTACTGTTTTATTTACGAAGACCCTGACATGTCCGACAACAGCCAGCCCACCACCTCCCAAGACGCCTCCCCCGAAGAAATTGAAGCCGCCATGGCCGCCAATGCCTCTGACGAGCTGTCGCGCCTGCAAGGCGAGCTGGCCGAGCTCAAGGCCAAGAGCGCCGACCTGGCCGACCAGTTCCTGCGCGCCAAGGCCGAGGCCGAGAACGCCCGCCGCCGCGCCGAGGACGAAGTGGCCAAGGCCCGCAAGTTCGGCATCGAGAGCTTTGCCGAGAGCCTGCTGCCCGTGGCCGACAGCCTGGATGCAGCCCTGGCCATCAAGGAGGCCACGCCCCAGCAGCTGCGCGAGGGCGCCGACGCCACCCTGCGCCAGCTGACCTCGGCGCTGGAGCGCAACAAGGTGCTGGCCATCAACCCGCCGGCCGGCGAGAAGTTCGACCCCCACCAGCACCAGGCCATCAGCGTGGCGCCCGCCGACCAGGAACCCAACACCGTGGTGGCTGTGCTGCAAAAGGGCTACAAGATCGCCGACCGCGTGCTGCGCCCGGCGCTCGTGACCGTCACAGCCCCGAAATAAATAAATTTGGTGGACAACGGCTTGAAGCCAGCCAAGTTATCCACAAGTTACCAATCATCCAAATCACTCAAACATCGCGGAGAAGAAAATGGGAAAAATCATCGGTATTGACCTGGGCACCACGAACAGCTGCGTCTCTATCATGGAGGGCAACACGACCCGCGTGATCGAGAACAGCGAAGGCGCCCGCACCACGCCCTCGATCGTGGCCTACCAGGAAGACGGCGAGATCCTCGTCGGCGCCTCGGCCAAGCGCCAGGCCGTGACCAACCCCAAGAACACGCTGTACGCCGTGAAGCGCCTGATCGGCCGCAAGTTCACGGAAAAGGAAGTGCAAAAGGACATCGACCTGATGCCCTACAAGATCGTGGCCGCCGACAACGGCGACGCCTGGATCGAAGTGCGCGGCAACAAGCTGTCGGCCCAGCAGGTGTCGGCCGACATCCTGCGCAAGATGAAGAAGACGGCCGAGGACTACCTGGGCGAGCCGGTCACGGAAGCCGTGATCACGGTGCCCGCGTACTTCAACGACGCCCAGCGCCAGGCCACCAAGGACGCCGGCCGCATCGCGGGCCTGGACGTCAAGCGCATCATCAACGAACCCACCGCTGCAGCACTGGCCTTCGGCCTGGACAAGCAGGAAAAGGGCGACCGCAAGATCGCCGTGTATGACCTGGGCGGCGGCACGTTCGACGTGTCCATCATCGAGATCGCCGACGTGGACGGCGAAAAGCAGTTCGAAGTGCTGTCGACCAACGGCGACACCTTCCTGGGTGGCGAAGACTTCGACCAGCGCATCATCGACTACATCATCACCGAGTTCAAGAAAGAGCAAGGTGTGGACCTGTCCAAGGACGTGCTGGCCCTGCAGCGCCTGAAGGAAGCGGCCGAGAAGTCCAAGATCGAGCTGTCCAACTCGGCTGCGACCGACATCAACCTGCCCTACATCACGGCCGACGCCTCGGGCCCCAAGCACCTGAACATCAAGCTGACCCGCGCCAAGCTGGAAGCCCTGGTGGAAGAGCTGATCGAGCGCACCATCGCGCCCTGCCGCACGGCCATCAAGGACGCCGGCGTGTCGGTGTCCGACATCCACGACGTGATCCTGGTGGGCGGCATGACCCGCATGCCCAAGGTGCAGGAGAAGGTCAAGGAATTCTTCGGCAAGGAACCCCGCAAGGACGTGAACCCTGACGAAGCCGTGGCCGTGGGCGCCGCCATCCAGGGCCAGGTGCTCTCGGGCGACCGCAAGGACGTGCTGCTGCTGGACGTGACCCCCCTGTCCCTGGGCATCGAGACCCTGGGCGGCGTCATGACCAAGATGATCACCAAGAACACCACGATCCCGACGAAGTTCGCCCAGACCTTCTCGACCGCCGACGACAACCAGCCGGCCGTGACGATCAAGGTGTTCCAGGGTGAGCGCGAAATGGCCTCGGGCAACAAGCTGCTGGGCGAGTTCAATCTGGAGGGCATTCCACCCGCATCGCGCGGCGTGCCGCAGATCGAGGTGTCCTTCGACATCGACGCCAACGGCATCCTGCACGTGGGCGCCAAGGACAAGGGCACGGGCAAGGAAAACAAGATCACCATCAAGGCCAGCTCGGGCCTGTCGGAAGAAGAAATCCAGAAGATGGTGAAGGACGCCGAACTGAACGCGGCCGACGACAAGAAGAAGCTGGAGCTGATCCAGGCGCGCAACCAGGGCGAAGCCGCCGTGCACAGCGTGAACAAGAGCCTGGCCGAGCATGGCGACAAGCTCGATGCCGGCGAGAAGGACGCGATCACCTCGGCCGTGAAGGCCCTGGAAGACGTGCTCAAGGGTGACGACAAGGCCGCCATCGAAGAGAAGACGACGGCCCTGATGGCCGCCAGCCAGAAGCTGGGCGAGAAGATGTACGCCGACGCGCAAGCCGCCCAGGCAGCCGCAGGCGCCGGCGCGGAAGGTGCATCGGCCCAGCAGGCTGCTGCCGGCGGTGCCAAGCCCGACGACGACAATGTGGTCGATGCCGAGGTGAAGGAAGTCAAGAAGGGCTGAGCACGCCCCGTTTGATCCGAGCCGCCGCGCGAGTTTCCTGACAAGGGGGCTTGCGCGGCGTTCCTGTTCCAACCGGGCCCAGAAAGACCATGTCCAAACGCGATTTTTACGAAGTCCTGGGCGTTCCCAAGAACGCTTCGGACGAAGAGATCAAGAAGGCTTATCGCAAGCTGGCGATGAAGCACCACCCTGACCGCAACCAGGGGGATGCCGCCAAGCCCGCCGAAGAGAAGTTCAAGGAGGCCAAGGAGGCCTACGAAATGCTCTCGGACCCGCAAAAGCGGGCCGCCTACGACCAGTACGGCCACGCCGGGGTGGACCCCAACATGCGTGGCCCGGGTGGCGCAGGCGCCGAGGGCTTCGGCGGCTTTGCCGAGGCGTTCGGCGACATCTTCGGCGACATGTTCGGCCAGCAGGGCGGACGGGGCCGCGGCGCCGGTGGCCGCCAGGTCTACCGCGGCAGCGACCTGAGCTACGCCATGGAGATCACCCTGGAGGAAGCCGCACGCGGCAAGGATGCGCAGATCCGCATCCCCTCGTGGGAGAGCTGCGATACCTGCCACGGCAGCGGCGCCAAGCCCGGCACCAGCGCCAAGACCTGCTCGACCTGCTCGGGCAGCGGCACGGTGCAGATGCGCCAGGGCTTCTTCAGCGTGCAGCAGACCTGCCCGCACTGCCGCGGCACGGGCAAGATCATCCCCGAGCCCTGCACCACCTGCCATGGCCAGGGCAAGCTCAAGAAGCAAAAGACGCTGGAAGTGAAGATTCCTTCGGGCATCGACGACGGCATGCGCATCCGCAGCACGGGCAATGGCGAGCCGGGCACCAACGGCGGCCCGCCGGGCGACCTGTACATCGAGATCCGCCTGAAGAAGCACGACATCTTCGAGCGCGATGGCGACGACCTGCACTGCCAGGTGCCCGTGAGCTTCATCACGGCCGCGCTGGGCGGTGAGATCGAGGTGCCCACCCTGGCCGGCAAGGCGGCCATCGACATCCCCGAAGGCACCCAGGCCGGCAAGCAGTTCCGCCTGCGCGGCAAGGGCATCAAGGGCGTGCGCGCCAGCTACCCGGGCGACCTGTACTGCCACATCGCGGTCGAGACGCCCGTGAAGCTGACCGAGCACCAGCGCAAGCTGCTGCGCGAACTGGAGGAATCGCTCAAGAAGGGTGGCTCGCGCCACTCGCCCAGCGGCGAGAGCTGGACGGACCGGCTGAAGAATTTCTTCAGCTGATCGCCTCCCTCCCCCAGCAAGCCGCACGGCGCCACCAGGCCCGTGCGGTTTTTTCATGGGCCAGCGCACGCCGAGAAGGCCGCAGACGCGATGGACGACATCGCCGTTCGCGATGGCAACAGGCATTCTTTTAGAGGAAAATAGCAGTTCGCCTTCTCCAAACGAGAAGCACAAAGAATTCCGAGACCCGATGAAAAGCTCCGAGCGCAGTTTTGCGCGCCGCATAGACCTCACCTCGCTGCAGTTGTTCGTGGCGGTGTGCGAGCTCGGCAGCATCGGCCGCGCGGCGGAGCGTGAATTCATCGCCGCCTCGGCCGTGAGCAAGCGCCTGTCGGACCTGGAAACCGCTGTGGACACGGCCCTGCTCTACCGCCACAGCCGGGGCGTGACGCTCACGCCGGCCGGCGAAAGCCTGCTGCACCATGCGCGCACCGTGCTCTTCGGCCTGGAGCGCATGCAGGGCGAACTCAGCGAATACGCCGACGGCGTGCGCGGCCATGTGCGCATGCACGCCAACATCTCGGCCATCTTCCAGTTCCTGCCCGAGGACCTGGGTGCCTTTGCGCGCGAGCACAGCCAGATCAAGATCGACCTGCAGGAACACCTGAGCAGCGATGTGCTGAGCGCCGTGCACGAAGGCGCGGCCGACCTGGGCATCTGCAATGTCGCCATGGCTGCGGGCAACGGCGCCGCCGAACTGCAAAGCCGCCCCTACCGCGCCGACCACCTGGTGCTGGTGGTGCCCGAGGCGCACGCACTGGCCCAGCACACCGCCATCGGTTTCGAGGAGGTGCTGGACTGGGACATCGTCGGCCTGCACGCCAACAGCAGCATCAGCCTGGCCATGCGGGCCGCAGCCGCCGCGGCCGGGCGCCCGCTGCGCCAGCGCATCCAGGTCACGGGCCTGGATGCCATGTGCCGCATGATCGACAACGGCCTGGGCGTAGGCCTGCTGCCGGACCGCGCCTTCGAGCTGATGCGCGGCGTGGGCAGCCTGCGCGCCGTCCCCCTCACCGATGCCTGGGCCCACCGCGAACTGCAGGTGGTGGCCCGCGACTTCAACGCCCTGCCCGTCACCGCCCGGTTGCTGGCAGAACACCTGGCCCCCCCGCCGCCCGCTGGCGCTGCCGCGCCTGCGGGCATGCCCCACTAAAATCACACACCCACCTGAAAGAGACGCACCATGGGACGCACCCTGTACGACAAGATCTGGGACGAGCACGTCGTCCACACGGAAGAGGACGGCACCTCCATCCTCTACATCGACCGGCACCTGGTGCACGAGGTGACCAGCCCCCAGGCCTTCGAAGGCCTGCGCGAGGCCGGCCGCAAGGTGTGGCGCACCAGCTCCATCGTGGCCACGGCCGACCACAACACGCCCACCACGGGCTGGGAGGCCGGGTATGACGGCATCACCGACCCCATCAGCAAGGAACAGATCACCACGCTGAACGACAACATGGCGCAGATCCACCCTGCGGCCTTCTTCCCGTTCATGCACAAGCGCCAGGGCATCGTGCACGTGATCGGCCCCGAGAACGGCGCCACCCTGCCCGGCATGACCGTGGTGTGCGGCGACAGCCACACCAGCACGCATGGCGCCTTCGGTGCGCTGGCCCACGGCATCGGCACCTCCGAGGTGGAGCACGTGATGGCCACCCAGACCCTCTTGGCCAAGAAGGCCAAGAACATGCTGGTGCAGGTGGACGGCCAGCTCGCCAAGGGCATCACGGCCAAGGACATCGTGCTGGCCATCATCGGCAAGATCGGCACGGCCGGCGGCACGGGCTACACCATCGAGTTCGCGGGCTCGGCCATCCGCAGCCTGTCCATGGAAGGCCGCATGACGGTCTGCAACATGGCCATCGAAGGCGGCGCGCGCGCCGGCCTGGTGGCCGTGGACGAGAAGACCATCGAGTACGTGCGCGGCCGCCCCCTGTCGCCCACGGGCGTGGAATGGGACCAGGCCGTCGCCTACTGGAAGACCCTGCACTCCGACGCCGATGCGCAGTTCGACACCGTGGTCAAGCTCGACGCCGCGCAGATCCAGCCGCAGGTCACCTGGGGCACCTCGCCCGAGATGGTGCTGGGCATCGACGCCCGCGTGCCCGACCCCGACAAGGAAAAGGACGCCAACAAGCGCGGCGCCATCGAGCGTGCGCTGACCTACATGGGCCTGGAACCGGGCAAGCCGATCAACGACATCACCATCGACAAGGTCTTCATCGGCTCGTGCACCAACAGCCGCATCGAGGACATGCGCGAAGCCGCCGCCGTGGTCAAGAACCTGGGCCGCAAGGTGGCCAGCAACGTGAAGCTGGCCATGGTGGTGCCGGGCTCGGGCCTGGTCAAGGAACAGGCCGAACGCGAAGGCCTGCACGAGATCTTCAAGGCCGCGGGCTTCGAGTGGCGCGAGCCCGGCTGTTCCATGTGCCTGGCCATGAACGCCGACCGGCTGGAGCCGGGCGAGCGCTGCGCCAGCACCAGCAACCGCAACTTCGAAGGGCGCCAGGGCGCCGGCGGCCGCACCCACCTGGTGAGCCCGGCCATGGCCGCAGCCGCAGCCGTGCACGGCCACTTCGTGGACATCCGCCAGTTCGCCTGAACTTCACCTCCATTCCATCCCTCCAACACCCGTTGGCCCATCCACTGTCCCCAAGGAACACCGTCATGAAGAAGACCGCCACTTTCATCGCCCTTTCGCTGGCCTTCCTGCTGGCCGGCTGCAACACCGTCAAGGGCGTGGGCCAGGACGTCCAGCGGGCTGGCGGCGCCCTTGAGCGCGCCGCCAACAAGTAAGGCATCCCCCATGCAGAAATTCACCGTGCACAAGGGCCTCGTGGCCCCGATGGACCGCGAGAACGTCGACACCGACGCCATCATCCCCAAGCAGTTCCTCAAGTCGATCAAGAAGACCGGTTTCGGCGTGAACCTGTTCGACGAATGGCGCTACCTGGACCATGGCGAGCCCGGCGTTCCCGAGTCCTCGCGCAAGCCCAACCCCGACTTCGTGCTCAACCAGCCGCGCTACAAGGGCGCCAGCGTGCTCATCGCGCGCAAGAACTTCGGCTGCGGATCGAGCCGCGAGCACGCGCCCTGGGCGCTGGACCAGTTCGGCTTCCGTGCCGTGATCGCGCCGAGCTTTGCCGACATCTTCTTCAACAACTGCTTCAAGAACGGCCTCTTGCCCATCGTGCTGCCCGAGGCCACCGTGGCCCAGTTGTTCGACGAAGTGGCCGCCTTCCCCGGCTACCAGCTCACTATCGACCTGGAACGCCAGGTCATCGTGCGCCCCCAGGGCGAGGAGATCCCGTTCGAGGTACAGGCCTTCCGCAAGTACTGCCTGCTCAACGGCTTCGACGACATCGGCCTGACGCTGCGCCAGTCCGACAAGATCCGCGCCTTCGAAGCCCAGCGCCTGGCCACCAAGCCCTGGCTGGCGCACAGCATGGTCTCCTGACCAGGCACCCCTACCCCGGTTCACCACCAGCGGCCGACGCCGCCCGGCAGACCTGCCAGGGCGCTCGGCCCTTCCTTTGAAAAGAAGTCGTTCATGAAAATCGCAGTTCTGCCGGGAGACGGCATCGGCACCGAAATCGTCGCAGAGGCCGTCAAGGTCCTCGAAGTGCTGGACCTGAAGTTCGAGATGGAGTCGGCCCTGGTGGGCGGCGCCGCCTACGAGGCGCATGGCCACCCCCTGCCCGAGGCCACGCTCAAGCTGGCCAAGGAAGCCGATGCCGTGCTGTTCGGCGCCGTGGGCGACTGGAAGTACGACAAGCTCGACCGCCCCCTGCGCCCCGAGCAGGCCATCCTGGGCCTGCGCAAGAACCTGGGCCTGTTCGCCAACTTCCGCCCCGCGATCTGCTACGAGCAACTGGTGGGCGCATCGAGCCTCAAGCCCGAGCTGATCTCGGGCCTCGACATCCTCATCATCCGCGAGCTCACGGGCGACATCTACTTCGGCCAGCCGCGCGGCCGCCGCGTAGCCACCGATGGCCACTTCCCCGGCGCCGAGGAAGCCTTCGACACCATGCGCTACAGCCGCCCTGAAGTGGAGCGCATCGCCCACGTGGCCTTCCAGGCCGCGCGCAAGCGCAGCAAGCGTGTGACCAGCGTGGACAAGGCCAACGTGCTCGAAACCTTCCAGTTCTGGAAAGACATCGTGACCGAAGTCGGCAAGGAATACCCCGACGTGGAGCTGGACCACATGTACGTGGACAACGCCGCCATGCAGCTGGTGCGCGCGCCCAAGAAGTTCGACGTGGTGGTCACCGGCAACATGTTCGGCGACATCCTCTCGGACGAAGCCTCGATGCTCACCGGCTCCATCGGCATGCTGCCCTCGGCCTCGCTCAACAGCAGCAACCAGGGCCTGTACGAGCCCAGCCACGGCAGCGCCCCCGACATCGCCGGCAAGGGCGTGGCCAACCCGCTGGCCACCATCCTGTCGGCCGCGATGATGCTGCGCTTCTCGCTGAACCAGGAGGCCGCCGCCCAGCGCATCGAAGCCGCCGTGCAGAAGGTGCTGGCCCAGGGCCTGCGCACCCCCGACATCTGGAGCGAAGGCACGACCAAGGTCGGCACGGCGCAGATGGGCGATGCGGTTGTACAGGCGCTGAAATAAGGCGCGCAGCCATCGGCATGGCGCACAGGGCGGCCCTCGGGCCGCCCTTTTTCGTTGCAGCAGGCCATCAATCCCCCTTGAGCGCTCCGGCGGGCTTGCGATATACTTGACGTCCTATGTTTGCCGCCCACACGTTCGCCCTGAACATTGCACCCGCCGCCACGGCCGGTGTGGCTGCGCGCGCAACCATCACCAAAACCACGACCATTAAGGGCTGATCCAGCCTGGTTCGTCGTGCGCCCTTCCTGGCCTGACGAGCCAGGCGAGCAGTCCCGGTCTGGCACTGTTTCTTAATCTGAAAAGGGGCGTTGAAATGAGCAAGTTGGTAGGTTTGGTCGGCTGGCGCGGCATGGTCGGCTCGGTGTTGATGGATCGCATGGCCGAAGAAAAGGACTTCGACCTGATCGAGCCATTGTTCTTCTCCACCTCCAATGCGGGCGGCAAGGCCCCGGCGTTCGCCAAGAACGAGACCACGCTGCAGAACGCGTTCGACATCGAAGCCCTCAAGCGCTGCGACATCATCATCACCGCCCAGGGCGGCGACTACACCACCGAAGTGTTCCCCAAGCTGCGCGCCGCAGGCTGGAACGGCCACTGGATCGATGCCGCCTCCACGCTGCGCATGCAGCAGGACGCCGTGATCATCCTGGACCCCGTGAACATGCCCGTCATCAAGGACGCGCTGGCCAAGGGCGGCAAGAACTGGGTGGGCGGCAACTGCACCGTGAGCTGCATGCTGATGGGCGTGGGCGCGCTGTACAAGGCCGGCCTCGTCGAGTGGATGAGCACCCAGACCTACCAGGCCGCCAGCGGCGGCGGCGCCCAGCACATGCGCGAGCTGCTCACGCAGTACGGCACGCTGAACGCCGAAGTGAAGTCCCTGCTGGACGATCCCAAGAGCGCCATCCTGGAAATCGACCGCAAGGTCATCGCCAAGCAGCGCGCCCTCTCCGGCGCCGAGACGGCCAACTTCGGCGTGCCGCTGGGCGGCTCGCTGATCCCCTGGATCGACAAGGACCTGGGCAATGGCATGTCCAAGGAAGAGTGGAAGGGCATGGCCGAGACCAACAAGATCCTGGGCATGGGCGAAGGCTTTGGCTCGGCCGCCATCCCGGTGGATGGCTTCTGCGTGCGCGTGGGCGCCATGCGCTGCCACAGCCAGGCGCTGACCTTCAAGCTCAAGAAGGACGTGCCCGTGGCCGATCTGGAAGCCATGATCGCCGCCGACAACGAGTGGGTGAAGGTGGTGCCCAACACGCGCGAGGCCACCATCAAGGACCTGACGCCCGTGGCCGTGACCGGCACCATGACCATCCCCGTGGGCCGCGTGCGCAAGCTGGCCATGGGCCCCGAGTACGTGGGCGCCTTCACCATCGGCGACCAGCTGCTGTGGGGCGCTGCCGAGCCGCTGCGCCGCATGCTGCGCATCCTGCTGGCCGCTTAAAATCCCCCGCCGGGCTCGCGGGAGCCCCGGCCTCCAGCGCGCGCAACGCCTGTTGCGCGCGCTTTTTTGCGCCCAAACGCTTGACACACCCGGTTACGTGACGTTGGCAATTGGCAACATCTAAATGCCCCAAGTTGGGGCATGACCACCGGGGGCAAAGCTTCTGCGCCACCTCAGCTTGTCAGTGCAAAACATTGATGCTATGGTGCTTTTTACATATTTTCACGCGCCGGGGCGGGACCAGACCATGAGAAAAACAGCACCGCTCGACCGAGCCGCACAACCCAATCAGTTGATGGCAAACATGCATCGTTGGAAATTTTCTGTGCTGGCGGCTGCGGCCGTGGCAACTGCCGGGCTCTACGCCACCGATGCGTCCGCGCTTGCGCTGGGCCGCATCACCGTGCAATCTGCGCTGGGCGAGCCCCTGCGGGCCGAAATCGACCTGCCGCAGATCACCCCGGCAGAGGCCGAGACCCTGAAAGCCACCACGGCCACGCCCGAGGTGTTCCGCTCGCAGGGCATGGAGTACTCGCCCACCATGAACAACCTGCAGGTGCAACTGCAACGCCGCGCCGATGGCACGGCCGTGCTGCGCCTGTCCAGCGACCGCCCGGTGAACGACCCCTTCGTCGATCTGGTGCTCGATGCCTCCTGGGGCTCCGGCCGCCTGGTGCGCAGCTACACCATGCTGTTCGACCCGCCAGCGATGCGCCGCCCGGCGCCATCGGTCACGGTAGCTCCCCAGATCACGCCCCCCGCTGCGCGCGGCGAGACCCCTCCCGCGGTTGCGGGACGCCCTTCCGCAGCGGCACCAGCCCCTGCAACGCCCCGCGCACCCGCACCCGCAGCAGCCCCGCGCCCTGCCGCCACCGAAGGTTCGGTGACCGTGCAGGCCGGTGACACGGCAGGCCGCATTGCCAATGCCAACCGCCCCAGCGGTGTGTCGCTCGACCAGATGCTGGTCGCCATGCAGCGCGCCAACCCCGATGCCTTCATCGGCGGCAACATCAACCGCATCAAGGCGGGCGCCGTGCTGCAGATGCCGGACCAGGCCACGGCCCAGTCCACGCCAGCCCCCGAGGCGCGCCAGATCCTGGCCGCCCAGAGCCGCGATTTCGGCGCGTTCCGCCGCAAGCTGGCCGAATCGGCCCCGTCCACCACCGTGGCATCGGCCGAGCGTTCGGCCAAGGGCTCGGTGCAGACCCGCGTGGAAGACAGCAAGCCGGCCACCACGGCGCCCGACAAGCTCACCCTGTCCAAGGGCTCGGTCAAGGGCCAGAAGGCGGCCGAGGACCAGTTGGCCAAGGACAAGCAGGCCAGCGACGCATCGGCCCGCATGGCCGAGCTGTCCAAGAACATCAGCGACCTGAACAAGCTGGGTGCTGCATCGGCGGCAGCCCCGTCGACGCCGGCCGCACCGGCCCCTGCAGCCGCACCGGCGCCTGCTCCCGCAGCCCCGGCCGCCAGCGCACCGGCCCAGGTGGCGGTTCCTGGCGTACCTGCCACGCCGGCCGCCCCCGAAGCCCCGCCGGCCATGGCCGCCTCCGAGCCCACGAGTGGCGCTTCGGCCGAAGCCAGCGCTGCACCCGCGTCGGACGCTGCAGCGGCCACGCCGCCTGCCGCTCCGGCTTCCAAACCCGTCGTGCGGCCACCCGCCCCCCCCGTGGCAGAGCCTGGCTTCTTTGACGGCCTGCTCGACGACCCGCTGATTCCCCTGGCCGGTGGCGGCCTGCTGGCCCTGCTGCTGGGCTACGGCGCCTACCGCGTGATCCAGCGCCGCCGCAACAATGCGGGCGTGGACAGCTCGTTCCTGGAAAGCCGCATCCAGCCCGATTCCTTCTTCGGCGCCAGCGGCGGCCAGCGCGTGGACACCGCCAACAGCGAGATGACCACGGGCTCGTCCATGGCCTACTCGCCCAGCCAGCTCGATGCCGGCGGCGATGTGGACCCCGTGGCCGAAGCCGATGTGTACCTGGCCTATGGCCGGGACCTGCAGGCCGAGGAAATCCTCAAGGAAGCCGTGCGCCACAACCCGGCCCGCGTGTCCGTGCATGTGAAGCTGGCCGAGATCTACGCCAAGCGCCAGGACCGCAAGGCCCTGGAATCCGTGGCGGGTGAAGTCTTCAAGCTGACGCAGGGCGAAGGCCCCGACTGGGCCCGCATCGTGGACCTGGGCCGTGGCATCGACCCCGAGAACCCGCTGTACCAGCCCGGCGGCCGTCCCGGCCAGCAGGCGGAAGACGAGAACCCCTCGATCCCCGGTGCCTTCGTGAGCACCTTCTCGGGCGCACCGGCACCCTCGGCCGCGCTGCCACCCGACCTGGATCTGGACCTGGACCTCGATCTGCCCGACGACGCGTTGACCGATGCGCCTCCGGCAGCCCCCGGCGGATTTGCCGCTGCAGCCGCAGCGGCGAGCGCCGCCGCCGTTGCAGCACCGGCCCCACGCGAACCACAGCGCATGGAGCCCGTGGTCTCCAACGACGATTTCGCACTGCCCGACCTGACGGCCGATGCCGCCTGGAATGCACCGGCCCCGGCCCCCGCACCGGCGGCCCGCGCGGCTGCGCCCAGGGACGAGTTGACCATGGCGCCCACCGGCCCCATGCCGCTGGCCGAAGCGCAGGACTCCAGCCCCATGGACTTCGACCTGGGCGAGCTGTCGCTGGACCTGACGGCCCCCTCCAAGCCCATGGCCGCCCCGGCCTCGTCGCGCGAAACGGAGATTCCCACGGCAGCCGTGCCCATTTCGCCGGAAGACGACGGATCGGACGCCGCCCAGGACGATCCGCTGGCCACCAAGCTGGCACTGGCCGAGGAATTCAACGCCATCGGTGACACCGATGGTGCGCGCACGCTGATCGAGGAAGTCGTGGCCGAATCGAGCGGTGCCCTGAAGACCCGCGCCCAGCGCATGCTGGTCGAACTGGGCTGATGCGGTCGGCTCCGGCAACCCGCTCCCCCACCCTCTCCCAGGCCCGCCCATGAGGGTGGCTCTGGGTGTCAGTTACAACGGCCAGGCCTACAGCGGCTGGCAGAGCCAGCTGTCGGGCAACACCATCCAGGACAAGCTGGAGGCGGCCCTCGCGCGCTTTGCCACGCACCCCGTGAGCACCCTGTGCGCCGGCCGCACCGATGCCGGGGTGCACGGCCTGATGCAGGTGGTGCATTTCGACACCCCGCTCAACCGCCCCCCTTCGTCCTGGGTGCGCGGCACCAACACCTTCCTGCCTGCGGACATTGCGGTGCAATGGGCCAGCCATGTGCCCGACAGCTTCCACTCGCGCGCCAGCGCCGTGGCACGGCGCTACGCCTATGTACTGCTGCAGTCGCCCGTGCGCCCGAGCGTGGACGCCGGGCGCGTGGGCTGGGTCTACCACCCGCTGGACCATGCGGCCATGCGCCAGGCGGCGGACTACCTGCTGGGCGAGCACGATTTCACCTCGTTCCGCGCATCGGCCTGCCAGGCCAAGTCGCCGGTCAAGACGCTCACGCGCATCGACATCACGCGACGCGGCCTGGGCGAACCCCACGCCGAGCTGGGCTGGAGCCCCTGCTACTGGCGTTTCGAGTTCGAGGCCAACGCCTTTTTGCACCACATGATCCGCAACCTCATGGGCTGCCTGGTGGCGATCGGCCGGGGCGACCAGCCGCCCGAATGGATGCAGCAGGTGCTGCAGGCACGCTCGCGCGATGCGGCGGCGCCCACCTTCTCGCCCGACGGGCTGTACTTCCAGGGACCGGTCTACGACGCCGCGTGGGGGCTGCCCCAGCGCACGGCTGCGTATGATTGGCTCCCATGAGCCCGAGCACCCCTCTTTCCCGCCCCCCCCTGCCCGCCAGCCGCACCCGCATCAAGATCTGCGGGTTGACGCGCGAGCAGGACGTCGATGCCGCCGTGGCCGCCGGGGCCGATGCCGTCGGCTTCGTGCTCTATGCCAAGAGCAGCGGCCGTGCCGTGACGGCCGAGCGCGCGGCCGAGCTGGCGCGGCGCCTGCCCCCCTTCGTCACGCCGGTGCTGTTGTTCGTGAACGCCAGCGCCCAGGAGGTGACGGCCGCGACGGCGCTGATCGCGGGCGCCACGGTGCAATTCCATGGCGACGAGACGCCCGAAGACTGCCTGGCCGCCACGGGCGGCGGCGCCCGGCCCTGGCTGCGCGCCGCCCGTATACCCCTGGGCCCGGATGCGGCACAATTCGACCTCGTAAAATACGCACACGATTTTTCAAACGCCCAGGCCATCCTGCTCGACGCCCATGTCGAGGGGTACGGCGGCGGCGGCAAGGCATTCAATTGGTCACTCCTTCCACCAAGCGTCGGCTCTCACCTCGTTTTGTCTGGTGGACTCACGCCTGCAAACGTGACCGATGGCATTTTGCAAGTGCGCCCGCGTTGCACCACGCTGGCGGTTGATGTCAGTTCCGGCGTCGAGGCCCTGGGGCCCGATGGCAAGCCCCTGCGGGGCACCAAGGACGCCGACAAGATCCAACGCTTCGTTGCCGCCGTGCGTGCGGCCGATGCACAACTTGCAAAGAATCCCCATGAATTCCTATCAGCAACCTGATCCCTCGGGCCATTTCGGCTCCTACGGCGGCAGCTTCGTCAGCGAGACGCTGACCCACGCCATCAACGAACTGCGCGAGGCCTACGCGCGCTACCAGCACGACCCCGAGTTCCTGGCCGAATTCCAGTACGAGCTCAAGCACTTCGTGGGCCGGCCCTCGCCCGTCTACCACGCCGCGCGCACCAGCCGCGAGCTCGGCGGCGCACAGATCTACCTCAAGCGCGAGGACCTCAACCACACCGGCGCGCACAAGATCAACAACGTGATCGGCCAGGCCATGCTGGCCCGGCGCATGGGCAAGCCGCGCATCATCGCCGAGACCGGCGCCGGCCAGCACGGCGTGGCCACGGCCACCATCTGCGCGCGCTATGGCCTCGAATGCGTGGTCTACATGGGCTCGGAGGATGTCAAGCGCCAGAGCCCCAACGTCTACCGCATGAAGCTGCTGGGGGCCACCGTGGTGCCCGTGGAGTCGGGCAGCAAGACCCTCAAGGATGCGCTCAACGAAGCCATGCGCGACTGGGTGGCCAATGTGGACAACACCTTCTACATCATCGGCACGGTGGCGGGTCCGCACCCCTACCCCATGATGGTGCGCGACTTCCAGAGCGTGATCGGCAACGAGTGCCTGGAACAGATGCCCGCGCTGCTGGTGGAGCAGCAGGTGCCCGCCGAGCAGCCCGACGCCGTGGTCGCCTGCGTGGGCGGCGGCAGCAATGCCATGGGCATCTTCTACCCCTACATCCCATTCGAGAAGACGCGCCTGATCGGCGTGGAAGCCGCTGGCGAGGGCCTCGACAGCGGCAAGCACTCGGCCTCGCTGCAGCGCGGCAGCTCGGGCGTGCTGCACGGCAACCGCACCTTCATCCTGCAGGACGCCAACGGCCAGATCACCGAGACGCACAGCATCAGTGCCGGCCTCGACTACCCCGGCGTGGGCCCCGAGCATGCCTGGCTGCAGGAGATCGGCCGGGCCGAGTACGTCGGCATCACCGACAAGGAGGCGCTCGAAGCCTTCCACCACCTGTGCCGCGCCGAGGGCATCATCCCCGCGCTCGAATCGAGCCATGCCGTGGCCTATGCCATGAAGCTTGCCAAGACCATGCGCCCCGACCAGTCCATCCTGGTCAACCTGTCGGGCCGCGGCGACAAGGACATCGGCACCGTGGCCGACCTGTCGGGCGAGGATTTCTACGACCGCCCCTCCATGCGCGGACTGACCGTGAAAGGCGCAGAGGCCAAGCCATGAACCGCATCAGCACCACTTTTGACCAATTGAAGGCGCAGGGCCGCAAGGCCCTGGTGCCCTATGTCACCGCCGGCTTCCCGTTCGCCGACATCACCCCCGCCCTCATGCATGGCATGGTGGAGGCGGGTGCCGACGTGATCGAGCTGGGCGTGCCCTTCTCCGACCCCATGGCCGACGGCCCGGTGATCCAGAAGGCGGGCGAAAAAGCCCTGTCCCTGGGCATCGGCATGGCCCAGGTGCTGGACCATGTGCGCGAGTTCAGAAAGCGCAACAGCACCACCCCTGTGGTGCTCATGGGCTATGCCAACCCCGTGGAACGCTACGACCAGATGCACGGCGCGGGCGCCTTTGTGCGCGACGCGGCGGCGGCCGGCGTGGACGGCGTGCTCGTGGTGGACTACCCGCCCGAGGAATGCGAGGCCTTTGCCGCCAGCCTGCGCGCGCATGGCATGGACCTGATCTTCCTCTTGGCCCCCACCAGCACGGACGAGCGCATGGCCCAGGTGGCGCGCGTGGCCAGCGGCTATGTGTACTACGTGTCGCTCAAGGGCGTGACGGGCTCGGGCGCGCTCGATACCTCCGCCGTGGAGCAGATGCTGCCGCGCATCCGCCAGCATGTGCAGATCCCCGTGGGCGTGGGCTTCGGCATCCGCGATGCGGCGACCGCCCAGGCCATCGGCAAGGTCGCCGATGCCGTGGTGATCGGCACACGCATCATCCAGCTGATCGAGGACCAGCCGCACGAGAAGGTCGTGGCGATCACGGTCGACTTCCTGCGCGGGGTGCGCAAGGCGCTCGACGCATAATAGGGGTTTGGCGGCGCCCTCCCTGCCGGGGGCGCCCGCCGCTGCTTCACACACGGTCTTTGACCCTGTCATTGACGAGGAAACACCATGTCCTGGCTCGAAAAACTTCTGCCCGCCAAAATCCAGCAAACCGACCCGACCGAGCGCCGCCAGGTGCCCGAAGGCCTGTGGATCAAGTGCCCGAGCTGCGAAACGGTGCTCTACAAGTCCGACCTGGAACACAACCAGAACGTCTGCCCGCATTGCAGCCACCACCACCGCATTGGCGCGCGCGCGCGCCTGGACGCCTTCCTGGACCCCGAAGGCCGCTACGAGATCGGCCAGGAAGTGCTGCCCGTGGACGCCCTGAAGTTCAAGGACAGCCGCAAGTACCCCGAGCGCCTCAAGGAAGCCCTGGAGAACACGGGCGAGACCGATGCCCTGATCGTGATGGGCGGTGCGGTCAAGAGCGTCAACGTGGTGGTCGCCTGCTTCGAGTTCGACTTCATGGGTGGCTCCATGGGCTCTGTGGTGGGTGAGCGCTTCGTGCGCGGCGTGGAAACCGCCATCGAGCAGAAGGTGCCTTTCATCTGCTTCACCGCCACGGGCGGCGCGCGCATGCAGGAAGGCCTGCTGTCGCTGATGCAGATGGCCAAGACGAATGCCGCACTGACGCGCCTGGCCAAGAAGGGCCTGCCCTACATCAGCGTGCTGACCGACCCGACCATGGGCGGTGTGAGCGCCGGCTTCGCCTTCGTGGGCGACATCGTGATCGCCGAGCCCAAGGCCCTGATCGGCTTTGCCGGCCCGCGCGTGATCGAATCGACCGTGCGCGTGACCCTGCCCGAGGGCTTCCAGCGTGCCGAATTCCTCCAGACCAAGGGCGCCGTGGACTTCATCTGCGACCGCCGCGAACTGCGCAACACCGTGGCCAGCAGCCTGGCCATGCTGCAGCGCCTGCCAGCCGACGCGGTGCTGTAACCGTCCCTCGTCTGCCCAGAAAAAAAGCGCCTTGTCTCTCGACAGGCGCTTTTTTGCTTTCTTTGGGTGGTATAGCCAGCATCGCTGGGGACTGGCACGATCAAGGCCAGCGCCCCCGCGCAAGGGCCGCCCCGCCGCGCTGGGGGCGTCCCCCTCCCGGCTCGCGCAGCGAGGCGAGAGAGGGGTGAAGGCGCGAAGCGACTCAAGGGGTGCTTCTCACCTCATGACGCCAGCCTGGAGGTTGGCCAGCACGATCATCAGCACCTGCAGCAGCACCAGCACGACCAGCGGCGACAGGTCCACCCCGCCCAGCAGGGGAATCACCTTCTGGAAGGGCCGCAGCACGGGCGCGCACAGGCGCCACACCACGTCGGCCAGCGGCGAGCGGGCCGATATCCAGGACATCACGGCATGCACGATGAGCAGGCCCATGAGCCCCGACACCGCCACCTTGGCCAGGCCGAACAGCGCCAGCCAGGGCAGCCAGGCCCACGCGGCGGCCGCGCCGACGAGCAGCAGGAACAGCACATACTGCAGCACCTGGAACAGGATGGCGGCCAGCAGGCTGGAGATGTCCCATTTGCCCACCGGCGGGATCAGCTTGCGCAGGGGCAGGATGACCCAGTCGGTCAGCGCAAAGACCAGCCCGCCGATGGGGTTGCCGAACGGCACGCGCTGCCATTGCATGTACAGGCGCAGCAGACAGGCCCCCGTGAGCAGGCCACCGACGACATCGAGCAGGAAGGAAGCGATCTGGAAGAACATGGGAGCGAGCCGCAAAAAGGAAAGCGGGCGGTGCGAAAGCAGGCCGCGCCATGGGATGATAGCGGGCGAAGGTCTTGCTCAATGACACAACCCCTTTCCCTGTCGTCCCTGCCCCTGTTTCCGCTGGGTTCCGTGCTCTTCCCCGAGGGGCTGCTGGCGCTGCGCGTGTTCGAGGTGCGTTACCTGGACATGGTGCGCAAATGCCACCAGATGGGCGCACCCTTCGGTGTGGTGGCACTCACCCAGGGCCATGAGGTGCGCCAGGCCGGCGCGCCCGAGGAGCAGTTCTGCGAGATCGGCACCCTGGCCGTCATCGAGCAGCTGGAAATGCCGCAGGCCGGGCTCATCACCCTGCAGTGCCGCGGCAGCCAGCGTTTTCGCATCGTGCAACGCAGCCACCTGGTGCACGGGCTGTGGATTGCCGATGTGACGCACATCGACCCCGACCTGCCCGTGCCCGTACCCGATGACCTGAAGAAGGCGTCCCAGGCCTTGGCGCAGGTGCTCAACACCTTGCAGCAGCGGGACCCCGACAGCCCATCGGCCCTGGTGCCCACGGCCGCCCAGCTCGACGACTGCGGCTGGGTTGCCAACCGCTGGTGCGAACTGCTGCCCGTGCCGCTGGAGCTCAAGCAGCGCCTCATGGAGCTGGACAACCCGCTCGTGCGGCTGGAGCTGGTGGGCGACGTGCTCGAACGCACGGGCATCGCGCAGTGAGCACCCTGCCGACGCCGGGGGCTGCGTGCTGAGCAATGTCCTGGAGTGGCCCCGGCCGGTCAAGCGGCTGGTGGTGGTGGTGCTGGACATCGCCATGGGCCTGTTCGCCATGTGGCTGGCCTTCACCCTGCGCCTGGATACCCTGCACTGGCCCGACGAGGGCATGCAATGGCTGGCCTATGTGCTGGCACCGGCGCTGGCCTTTCCCATCTTCGTGAACCTGGGGCTGTACCGCGCCATCTTCCGCTACACCGGTATCAACGCGCTCATCACCACAGGCAAGGCCGTTGCCATCTACGGCGCACTGCTGTTCGCCATCTTGCTGATCGGCAAGTGGAACGGCATCCCGCGCAGCGTGGGCGTGCTGCAGCCGGTGATCTTTCTGCTGCTGGTGGGTGCCAGCCGTTCGCTGGGCTGGCTGTGGCTGGCGGGGCAGAACACGCGGGCCCCGCACCGCCTGCTGATCTACGGCGCCGGCTCGGCCGGCGCCCAGACGGCCGCCGGCCTGGTGAGCGCGCGCAACTATGTGCTCGAGGCCTTTGCCGATGACGACCGGGCCAAGGTGGGCCGCAGCATCAACGGCGTGCGCGTGTACGCGCCCATTGCCCTGGCCGAGGTGGTGCAGCGCTTTGGCATCACCGACGTGCTGCTGGCCCTGCCCAGCGTGCCGCGCCAGCGCCGCAACCAGATCATCCAGAATCTGCGCGATCTGCCCGTGCGCATACGCACCATCCCGGGCCTCACCGACCTGGCCAGCGGCCGCGTCACGGTGACCGACTTCCAGGACCTGGAGCTCGAAGACCTGCTGGGCCGCGACCCCGTGGCCCCCGACCCTGCGCTGCTGGGCCGCCATATCCGAGGCCAGGCGGTGATGGTCACGGGCGCGGGCGGCAGCATCGGCAGCGAGCTGTGCCGCCAGATCGCACGCCAGGGCGCGGCGCGCCTGCTGCTGGTGGACCACAGCGAGTTCGCGCTCTACAGCATCCACCAGGAGCTGCAGGCCATCGTGCAGCAGGAAGCCATGGCCTGCGAGCTGGTGCCGCTGCTGGCCAGCGTGGCCAACGCGCAGCACATGCGGGACCTGTGCCAGGCACAACGGCCCCACACCATCTACCACGCGGCGGCCTACAAGCATGTGCCCATGGTGGAGGCCAACGCGGGCGAGGGCATCCGCAACAATGCCTTTGGCACGCTGAACATGGTGCGCGCCGCCACGGCCAGTGGCGTGGAGAACTTCGTGCTCGTCTCGACCGACAAGGCCGTGCGCCCCACCAATGTGATGGGCGCGAGCAAGCGTGTGGCCGAGCTGGTGCTGCAGGCCGTCGCCTCCTGCGCAAGCCAGCCACGCACAGGTGACGGCACCCCGCGCACCCGCTTCTCGATGGTGCGCTTCGGCAATGTGCTGGGCTCCAGCGGCAGCGTGATCCCGCTGTTCCGCAGCCAGATCGCCGCGGGCGGCCCCGTCACCGTGACGCACCCGGAGGTGACCCGCTACTTCATGACCATCCCCGAAGCCGCGCAACTGGTGCTGCAGGCCGGCGCCATGGCCCAGGGCGGTGAGGTCTTCGTGCTCGACATGGGCGAGCCGATTCTCATCCTGGACCTGGCACAGCGCATGGTCGCCCTGTCGGGCCTGAGCGTGCGTGCACCGGGCCACCCCGGGGGCGACATCGAGATCGTCTTCACCGGCCTGCGCCCCGGCGAGAAGCTCTATGAGGAGCTGCTGATCGGCGACGGCGCCCTGCCCACCTCGCACCCGCGCATCCTGCGCGCGCATGAGGAGCACCTGGCCTGGGAGCTGCTGCATGGCCGCCTGCAGGCGCTGGAACAGGCCATCGAACAGGGCGACCGCGGCGCGATGATGGCCCTGCTGCATGAACTGGTGCCGGGCTTCCACCAGGAGCCCCAACAAGCCTGAGATGAAACACCCCCTGAGTCGCTTCGCGCCTTCACCCCTCTCTCATATTGCTTCGCAATCTGGGAGGGGGACGCCCCCAGTGCGGCGGGGCGGCCCTTGCACGGGGGCGCTGGCTTAGGCCGCGTCGGTCTCATTCGCAGCGCCATGGATCACTGACATGAGTTCCCCCTTATTGCGCGCCACGGCCACCCTGCTGACGGGCAGCGTGGCGGCCCATGCGCTGCCCTTGCTGCTGGGCCCGGCCCTCACGCGCCTGTACTCTCCCGCCGAATTCGGCCAGTTCGCGCTGCTGTGGGCCCTTGCCACCAACCTGGCCGTGGTTGGCTGTGCGCGCTACGAATTCGCGCTACCGCTGGAAAAAGCCGAAGTGGGTGCGGCCGAGCTGATGGCTCTGTGCGCACGGGTGCTGCTGGCGGTCACGGCCTGCGCGGTGGTAGCGGGTGGCGCCGTTGCAGCCGTGCAGGGCCTGCCACTGGCCTGGGCCTTGCCGCTGGCCGTGCTGGCCATCGCGGCCACGCAGTGGCTCACGCTGTGGGCCACGCGCTCGCAGCGCTTTGGCCTGTTGTCGCTGGCGCGCCTGGTACAGCACGGCGGCGGCGCTGTGCTGCAGCTGGCGCTGGGCCTGCTCAAGATCGGCGCTGCCGGCCTGCTGGCCGGCGCCGTGGCCGCGGGCCTGGTGGCCGCCGCCGCCCTGGCGCGGCCGGCCCCTGCCGGGGGCTGGGCGGTGTTGTGGCGCACGCCCTGGGCATCGCTGCGGGCCATGGCCACGAAGCACCGCGACTTCCCGCTGCTCAACACGCCGCACGCCTTCATGGGGGCGCTGCAGGACACACTGACCCTCATCGCGGTGGCGGCCTGGGCGGGCGGTGCCGCGGCCGGCCTGTGGGCGCTGTCGCTGCGCTACCTCAAGGCCCCGGCCACGCTGCTGGGCGGGGCCCTGTCGCAAGCGCTGTACCCCCAGCTGCTGCAGGCCCGCACCGCGGGCGAGGCCCGCGCCCTGGTGCGCAAGAGCATGCTGGCGCTGGCCACCATCGCCCTGCCGATGATGGCGGTGCTCATGCTCTGGGGGCCATGGCTGTTCACCACCGCATTCGGCGCACAGTGGAGCGAGGCCGGACCGCTGGTGCGCGCGATCGCGCCCTATATCGCGCTGCACTTCATCGCCTCGCCGCTGTCGGTGACCACGCTGGCCTGGCGCGCACAGGCCTGGGCGCTCAGGCTCGCGCTGGTGGGACAATTGGCCTTCTTTGCCGGGCTGCTGGCCGGCCTGGCCCTGGGTGGCCTCACAGGCGCGGCCTGGGGCATCTCGGCCTCCATGCTGCCCTACTTCGCCTACTACTTCCTCACCCTTGCCCACTGGAAAAACATCCCCGATGAGAGCCTGGCTTAACCGCGCACGGCGCCGGATCTGGCAGGCGCTGATGTACCGCATGGTGTTTGGCGAGCGCACGCCCGGCGGTGCGCTGCTGGCGCACACGCGCATCGCGCCCAGCACTTGCATCGAAGGCGAGGAAGGCCTGCAGCTGGCGGACCATGTCTTCATCGGTCAGTTCAATTTCCTCGACGCCGGGGCAGGCCTCACGATCGGCGAGGGCGTGCAGATCACCAACTTCGTGAGCATCGTGACCCACAGCTCGCACCGCTCCATCCGTCTGCTCGGGCATGGCTATGCCACCCATGCGGGCGGCGAGGTGCCCGGCTACGTGAAGGGCGCCGTGCACATCGGCGCCTACACCTTCGTGGGGCCGCACAGCCTGATCGAGGCCGGCACACGCATCGGGCGCGGCGCCCTCATCTGCGCGTACTCGCAGGTGCGCGGCGAGGTGCCCGACTTTGCGGTGATGGCCGGCACCCCCGCACGCCAGGTGGGCGATGTGCGCACGGCCGATGCGGCCTTGCTGGCGCAACACCCCGAATGGGCCGAACACTACCGCGCCTGGGCGGGCGAGCTGCCCCAGGCCACGGAGCCCGACGCCCATGGCTGAAGCCCCCACGCACCTGTGCCTGCTGGGCGATGCCACGAGCCCGCACATCCAGCGCTGGGCCGCGGAAATGCGCGCGCGCGGCTACCGCGTGTCGCTGGTCACGGCGCGCCCGGCCCCCATCGACGGCGTGGAACAGAAGGTGCTGGCGCCCGTGCGCCGCTCCACCGACTGGCTGCTGCGCGCAGGCCAGGCACGGCGCTACGTGCAGGCCCTGGCGCCCGACATCGTGCATGCGCACTACACCACCTCCTACGGCTACCTGGGGGCGCGCAGCGGCCGCCACCCGCTGGTGATGACGGCCTGGGGCAGCGACCTGCTGGTGACCCCGCACCAGAGCCTGCTCATGCACTGGCTCACGGGCTGGACCCTGCGGCGTGCCGACCTGATCACCGGCGATTCGGAAAGCCTGCTCGACGCCGCGCGCAGCTACGGCCCTGACTGCCCCGTGCAGGAGATCCACTGGGGCGTGGACCTGGCGCGCTTTGCGCCTGCGCCCTGGGGAGCCAAGGCCGGGCTGCAGATCGTGAGCCTGCGCTCGTGGGAGCCCAACTACAACATCGACACCATCATCGAGGCCATCGCCATGCTGGTGGCACGCCATCCCGAAGCGGGGGTGCAACTGCACCTGCTGGGCGGCGGCTCGATGGAGGGCGCGCTGCGCGCACTGGTAGGCGCCAGGGGGCTGGAGCAGCATGTGCTGTTCCACGGCCGACTGGACGATGCGGGCATGGCGCGGGTGCTCGCGCAGTGCAAGATCTCGGTGTCGGTGCCCACGAGCGACGCGACCTCGGTCTCGGTGCTCGAAAGCATGGCCTGCGGCCTCACGGTGGTGGCCAGCGACCTCGATGCCAACCGCACCTGGCTGGACGGTGGGCTGCTGGTACCCCCACGCGATGCGGCGGCACTGGCGCATTGCCTGGAAGCCCTGGCCGCCGACGATGCACGCATGCAGCGCCATGGAAATGAGAACGTGCAGCGCATTGCACGCGATGGCGACCGGGCCGTACAGATGGACAGAATGGACCAACTTTACCGAGAACGGATGGGCACCCCATGAGCGCACCCCAGAGCGACCTGCGCTGGGTCAGCGTGATCGCCCCCTGCCGCAACGAGGCCGGGCATATCGCCGCCTTCTGCGACAGCGCGCTGGCGCAGGTGCTGCCGCCCGGCTGGCAGATGGAAGTGCTGGTGGCCGACGGCTGCAGCGACGACGGCACGCGCGAGCTGCTGGTCGCGCGCAGCACAGCGGACGCGCGGCTGCAGTGGGTCGACAACCCCGGGCGCATCGTCTCCACCGGGCTCAATGCCTGCATCGCCCGCGCACGCGGCGAGGTCATCGTGCGGCTCGATATCCACACCCGCTTTGCCCCCGACTATGTGGCGCGCTGCATCGAGACCCTGGCACGCACCGGTGCCGACAACGTGGGCGGCCCCTGGGTGGCCGAAGGCACGGGCCCCATGGGCCGGGCCGTGGCCGCCGCCTTCCAGTGCCGCTGGGTGGTGGGCGGCGCGCGCTCGCGCGACACCGGGTACGACGGCGCGGTGGACACGGTCTACCTGGGCTGCTGGCCACGCGCCGTGTTCGAGCGCATCGGCGGCTTCGACGAGGCCCTGGTGCGCAACCAGGACGACGAGCACAACCTGCGCCTGCGCCTGGCGGGCGGGCGCATCTGGCAGAGCCCGCAGATCCATTCGCTCTACCACCCACGCAACTCGCTGCGCCACCTGTTCGCGCAGCAGCGCCAGTACGGCTACTGGCGCCCCTTCGTGATGCGCAAGCACGGGCAGCCCGGCTCGGTGCGCCAGCTGGTGCCGGCGGCCTTCGTGGCAGCGCTCGCGCTGTTCGCGCTGTGTGTGCCCTGGACAGTGCTGCCCCTCGCTGCCCTGGTAGCGCTCTACGCCGCCTATGTGGGCTGGGCCTCTGTGTCGGCGGCACACGGCGCAGGCCAGTGGGGCCTGCTGGCGCGCCTGCCCGTGGTGATTGCGGCCTACCACCTGGCCTATGGCCTGGGCACCTGGCGTGGCCTGTGGGATGTGCTGCGCGACCGCGCTCCGTCGACCCAATTCGCCCGCATCACGCGATGAATGGCAGCACCGAACCCCAGGCCGTGCAGGCGCGCTATGCGCGCCGCGATGGCGCGCAGGATGCCCTGCGCTACCAGCTGATGGCCAGCCCCTCGGCCCTGCAGGCCCAGCAGGAACGCCTGCGCGCCCTGGTGAAGCTGTGGAACGCCCATGGCTGGAGCAGCCTGGCGGACCTGGCCATCACCGAAGTGGGCTGCGGCGCGGGCGGCAACCTGCAGGACCTGCTGCGCCTGGGCGCCAGCCCCGCACGCCTGCAGGGGCTGGAGCTGATCGCCGAGCGTGCCGCACAGGCACGTGCCGCACTGCCTGCAGCCGTGCAGATCACCGAGGGCGACGCCACGCAGGCCCCCCTGGCCGAAGGCAGCCAGCAGGCAGTGCTGGCCTTCACCCTGTTCAGCTCGCTGCTGGACCCGGCCTTCCGGCGCCACATGGCAGAGACCTTGTGGCGCTGGGCGGCACCCGGCGGCGGCGTGCTGGTCTATGACTTCGTGGTGGACAATCCGAACAACCCGGATGTGCGTGGCGTACCGCTGGCAGAACTGCGACAGCTGTTTCCCAAGGCGCAGGTGCAGTCGCGGCGAATCACGCTGGCGCCACCGATTGCGCGCAGGCTGCCTGCCGCCTGCCTGGCGCCCGCATCCGCACTGCTGTACCCGCTGCGCACCCACCGCCTGACCTGGCTGGCCAAGCCAGCCTGAGTGCAGCCTTGTTGTATTTGGAACGTTTTCCCCCATGAAGATCACCGTCATCGGCACCGGCTATGTGGGCCTTGTCACCGGGGCCTGTCTCTCGGAGATGGGCAACCACGTGGTGTGCCTGGACCTCGATGCGCGCCGCATCGCATCGCTGAACCAGGGGCAACTGCCCATCCACGAGCCCGGACTGCTCGACGTGGTGCTGCGCAATGCGCGCGCCGGCCGCCTGGAGTTCACCACCGACACCGACCACGCCGTGGCGCACGGCCTGCTGCAGTTCATCGCCGTGGGCACGCCACCGAGCGAGGATGGATCGGCCGACCTGCAGCATGTGCTGGCGGCGGCCCGCGCGATCGCCGAACGCATGGCAGGCTACAAGCTCATCGTCAACAAGAGCACGGTGCCCGTGGGCACGGCCGACCGCGTGCGCGACACGGTGGCCGGCGTGCTGGCAGCGCGTGGCCTGGCGGCGGACTTCACCGTGGTGTCCAACCCCGAGTTCCTCAAGGAAGGCAGCGCGGTGCAGGACTTCATGCGGCCGGACCGCGTGATCGTGGGCAGCGAGGACCACCGCGCCACCGAGCTCATGCGCGCCGTGTACGCGCCCTTCATGCGCAACCGCGACCGCCTGGTGCTGATGGACGTGCGCAGTGCGGAGTTCACCAAGTACGCGGCCAATGCCATGCTGGCCACCCGCATCAGCTTCATGAACGAGCTGGCGCTGCTGGCCGAGAAGCTGGGCGCCGACATCGAGCACGTGCGCACCGGCATCGGCATGGACCCGCGCATCGGCACGCATTTCCTGTACGCGGGCACGGGCTATGGCGGATCGTGCTTTCCCAAGGACGTGCGTGCGCTCATCAAGACCGCGCAGGACGCGGGACAGGCGTTCCACATCCTGCCCGCCGTACAGGCCGTGAACGAGCGCCAGAAGCAGGTGCTCGTGGACAAGATCTGCGCGCGCTTCGGCCCCGACCTGTCAGGCCGACGCTTTGCCCTGTGGGGTCTCGCCTTCAAGCCCGGCACCGACGACATGCGCGAGGCGCCGAGCCTGGCCATCATCGAACGCCTGCTGGCCCTGGGCGCCGAGGTGGTGGCCTACGACCCGCAGGCCATGGACCCGGCGCGCCAGGTGCTGGGCGAACGCCAGAGCCTTTCGTTCGCGGAGCAGGCCGATGCCGCGCTGGCGGGTGCGGACGCGCTCGTCATCGCCACCGAGTGGAAGGAGTTCCGCAGCCCGGACTTCGCCCACCTGGCCGCCACGCTGCGCGAACGCGTGGTGTTCGATGGCCGCAACCTTTTCGAGCCCGCCGAGCTGCGCGCCGCCGGGCTGGAGTACCACGCCATTGGCCGCGGTGCCCCTCCGACATCCCCCTGACACCCGACCATGCCCAACGCTGACACTCCCGCCCTGCCCTTCCTGCCTTTTGCGCGCCCCGACATCGGCGATGCCGAGGTGAACGCCGTTGCCGAAGCCATGCGCTCGGGCTGGGTCACCACCGGGCCGCAGACCAGGACCTTCGAGCAGGCCTTCACCGACTACCTGGGCGGCGGCCTGGACAGCTTGGCCGTGAACTCGGCCACAGCCGGCCTGCACCTGGCCCTGGAAGCCCTGGGCATCGGCCCGGGCGATGAAGTGATTGCGCCCACGCTGACTTTCACGGCCACGACCGAAGTGGTGCGCTACCTGGGCGCCGACCCGGTGCTGGTGGACGTGGACCCGGTGACGCTGAACATGGACCCGGCGCTGGTGCGCGCCGCGATCACGCCGCGCACCAAGGCCATCATGCCGGTGCACTATGGCGGCCTGGCCTGCGACATGGATGCCATTTTGGCCATTGCGAAGGAGCACGGCCTCAAGGTGGTGGAGGATGCGGCCCACGCCCTGCCCACGACCTGGAAGGGCACGCTGGTGGGGCAACTGGCCTCGGATGTCACGGTGTTCAGCTTCTACGCCAACAAGACCATCACCACCGGCGAAGGCGGCATGGCCGTGACGCGCGACCCCGAGCTGGCCAAGCGCATGCGCGTGATGCGCCTGCACGGCATGAACCGCGATGCCTTCGACCGCTTCACCTCCAAGACACCGGCCTGGTACTACGAGGTGGTGGCGCCGGGCTTCAAGTACAACATGACCGACGTGGCCGCGGCCATGGGCGTGCAGCAACTGGCGCGCCTGCCGACTTTCGTGGAGCGGCGCCAGTACATCGCGCAGCGCTACCACGCGGGCCTGAAACACCTGCCCGTGGTACTGCCGGCCGAGGCACCCGCGGGCGACGTGCATGCCTGGCACCTGTACGTCATTCGCCTGGCGCCCGGTGCACGCCTGTCGCGCGATGCGCTGGTGCAGGGACTGTCGGACCGGGGGATCGGCACCAGCGTGCACTATGTGCCGCTGCACCGCCACCCCTACTGGCGCGACCGCTACGCACTCACGCCCGCGATGTTCCCCGAGGCGGATGCGGCCTACCAGGCCATGGTGAGCATTCCGCTGTTCACGGCCATGGCCGATGCCGACCAGGACCGCGTGATCGCGGCCCTGGACCAATTGCTGGGATGAGGGTGCTCAAGCGCCTGATGGACATCGTGGTCGCGGGCAGCGCCCTGTTGCTGCTCGGCCCGCTGCTGCTGGCCATTGCGCTGTGGGTGCGCTGCGATTCAGCAGGCGGCGCGCTGTTCCGCCAGGAACGGGTGGGCCGGCACGGGCGGCATTTCACGATCTACAAGTTCCGCACCATGCGCACGGGGGCCGACAAGGCAGGCCCGGCCATCACGGTGGGCGAGGACGCACGCATCACGCGCGCGGGCCACTGGCTGCGCCACAGCAAGCTTGACGAGCTGCCGCAGCTGTTCAATGTGCTCACCGGCGACATGAGCCTGGTGGGCCCGCGGCCCGAAGTGCCACGCTATGTGGCGATGTACCCGGCGGACCTGCACGACCTGGTGCTCAGCGTGCGCCCGGGCATCACCGACCTGGCCTCCATCGCGTTTCGCAACGAGAGTGCGCTCTTGGCACGGAGCGCCGACCCCGAGCGCACCTATGTGGAAGACATCCTGCCCGTGAAGCTGGACTATGCCGCCCGCTATGCCCTGCATCCCAGCCTGTGGCAGGACGTGGTGATCCTTGTGCGCACGGCCCATGCCGTACTGAAACCGTCCCAGGCCCCCGGCCAGCCCCGCTGAGCGACCGAAAACCCGGGCAGCGGGGGCAAAAAGCGTGCAACGCGCGCCAAGCCGATAAAATGGCAGGTTCGCCGCCGTGAACCGCCACGGCAGCCCCCTACCACGACGCACCACGCGCGCAGCGCATTGACAGCAGCACCTATGTCTGAACAGAACACCCCTCCAGTGCCCCCGGACGACAACAAGCTCATGGCCGAACGCCGTGAGAAGCTCCGCGCCTTGCGCGAAGTGCAGGCCCAGGGCGGCGGCGTGGCCTTCCCCAACAACTTCAAGCCCGCCAACAAGGCAGCCGAGCTGCATGCCACCTATGGCACGGTGGACGCCGAAGCGCTGGAAGCCAACCCCGCCACGGTGAGCGTGGCCGGCCGCATGATGCTCAAGCGCGTGATGGGCAAGGCCAGCTTTGCCACGGTGCAGGACGGCTCGCTGGGCGACACCGGCGGTCAGATCCAGCTGTACGTGACGCGCGATGCGCTGGGCGAGGAAGCCTATGCCGCCTTCAAGCACTGGGACCTGGGCGACATCGTGGGCGCCGAGGGCACGACCTTCAAGACCAAGACCGGCGAGCTGTCGATCAAGGTCACGCGCCTGCGCCTGTTGACCAAGAGCCTGCGCCCGCTGCCCGACAAGTTCCACGGCATGGCCGACCAGGAGCAGAAGTACCGCCAGCGCTATGTGGACCTGATCACCGACGAGCAGGCGCGCAAGCGCTTCATCGCGCGCAGCAAGGCCGTGAGCGGCCTGCGCGAGTTCATGGTGGAGCATGGCTTCCTCGAGGTCGAGACGCCCATGCTGCACCCGATCCCGGGCGGCGCCAATGCCAAGCCCTTCGTGACGCACCACAACGCGCTGGAGCAGGAGATGTACCTGCGCATCGCGCCGGAGCTGTACCTCAAGCGCCTGATCGTGGGCGGTTTCGAGCGCGTGTTCGAGATCAACCGCAG
>JAESFW010000176.1_pt1 | contig 29912 bp, 31 predicted proteins | sample 9269481 | NCBI WGS metagenome assembly JAESFW01 (sample SAMN14515350, study PRJNA621654) | algae metagenome | isolation source: Lyngbya sp. HA4199-MV5 and co-occurring heterotrophs from soil with... | place: USA: Ahupuaa O Kahana State Park, Hawaii | collected 2009-07-21
CGAATTGGGCGAAATCGAAGCCGCAATTCACAAACACCCAGATATCGTCAAGGCCCTTGTCGACTATAGGGACGTCGGCAGTCAGAAAGCACTAGTCGCATATGTCGTCGCCAAATCGAAGACACACGCTTCAGTTTCTGCAAGTTTGGAGGATGATGTGCCTCGATTTCTCGGGGAGATCGTACCCGATCATTTGGTCCCTCATCATGTGCTTATCGTAGATGAGATTCCACTTTCTTCCAACGGCAAGCTGGACCGATCTCGGTTACCGAATCCTGTGCCCATCATCGACGGCAAACCTTTGTCTACGCCAACGGAGCAGGAGCTTGCCCGCATCTGGATTGAGTTGCTTGGATGTGAAGCAATCGGTCCGACAGACCGCTTCATTGAGCTGGGAGGAAACTCAATCTTGGCCGTTCGGCTGGCCACGAAGATTCATCAGGTATTCGGAGTCCGCCTTCCCACGAGTCAGATCGCCCTGCTCCACTCACGGCGGGGCACAGTAGAGGCCCTGGCACGTTTCATCGATCAGCAAACCGGCTCTCATTGACACTCGAGGAAAGGAAGAATCAAAATGGGCAAGCAGGTTCGCTCGCTAATTCCCGGTAAATCGAGTTCGAACAACGTTCGCTTGATCTGCTTTCCGTGCGCGGGCGGCGGTCGTTCTGCTTTTGCCGGGCTCACCGATTCATTGGGTCTGGACATCGAAGTAGTACGTGTTGAACTTCCTGGTCACGGCAGTCGTCTCGATGAAGAGCCACTCGACAGTCTGTCGAGCATCGTCGATCATATTGTTCCAGAATTGCTGTCGGACGCCGGCCAATCATTGATATTCTTCGGGCACAGCATGGGTTGCTTGGTAGCCTATGAAGTCGCGCATCGACTTCGAGCGCTTGAAGCTACAGTACCCCTCGGAATCATTGCTGCTGCGCGAGCAGCACCCAACCTCAAAGATCCGGGGCGCGACGTACACAATCTTCCGTATGAGGATTTTCTAGAGGAATTGCGCCTCTATGATGGCACTCCACCAGAGGTGGTCGAGTCCCGTGAAATTATGCAACTGTTGTTGCCGACTTTAAGGGCAGACTTCAAAGCATGCGAAACCTATCATTGCCCTCGGCGGTCGCTACTGGAAATACCTGTGCTGGCCTACGCCGGTATCGATGACCCTCAGACGACCGTTGCAACAATTCTTGAATGGCAAAAGCACACACTCGCTGGCTTCCGTTTCCGTCTCTTCGAAGGCGGACACTTTTTTGTCGAAGCCTCAAATGAGAGCTTCGTAGCCGCATTGCGAAGGGATGTTGCAGCATTGATGACAGGGATTGGGCCCCGCTTCACTACCGTGAATTGTGGGTCTGTCGCAGGGATACAGTCTCCCGAGGAGGCGATCGTTTCGTTATGAATAGTTTGCTTCAATTTGGCTTGACCTCGGCGCAGGAACGGTTGTGGATGCAGGAGCGCCTTTTCCCAAGCAGGTCGGCGCTTGAGGTCATCACGGGGCTGCGTCTGTCCGGTGACATTGACTCGAGGGCAGTTGAGGCTGCGGCACGGTCGCTTGTGAAAGCCCACGCTGCAATGCGAACGCAAGTCGTTCACCGTAACGATACCGTGCAGCAAGTCGAGCACGATGCTCATGAAGTCGATATTGACATAGAACGCTTTCCGCTTGCTGCACTGAATGATCAGCTGAATCAAACCGCAATTGGGAAATTTAGCGACATAGGGAACACGGTTTTCCAGTGCTTCGGCGATAGCGAAGAGCAGGTGATCTTGATACGGACGCACCATCTTTTCACTGATGGTTGGAGTACGGCCATTCAGGTGGAGGACTTCGCAGCCGCATACAATATGGCCCTGCAGGGCCGCCCGGTGATACTCCCGCATGGGGGTTCTTCCGTTCGGGAATTCGTTGAGTTTGAGCAGGCCTACCTGAATGGCGAGCAGCGGACGATAGACGAGCGCTATTGGACCAATCAAATGCGCCAAGCTGCCGATCGAAAGGGCGAAACGCTGCCGGGTGGGCGGGATTTTTCTGCTGGAGTTGAGCGTATCAGGCTGCCGCCACATCAAGTGCGAGGACTTGAGGCGATCACCAGAATCCGCGATCTGACAACACTCACGTTGCTCGTAGCGAGCGTTCGTGAAGCCCTTAGGAAGGTTGGGGGCTCGACCCGCAACAATCTCGGATTGATGGTCAATGGTCGCAATGTGTCTCTCGACCTCGCACGCGTCGTTGGGTGTTTCATCAACACGGTTCCGTTAGTATTGGGCGTAGAAGCGGATGCCTCGATTTATGCTCTGGAAAACATCCAGCGCACCATCGACGATGCGATCGCCCACAGTGCATTCCCCTATCAATGCAACTTACGGCTCTATCGCTCGATGACGGCGGGGATCGGTGAGCCCGTGGACGTACTGATCAATTATCAGGGCTCCATATCTTCTATAAATTCAGAGATAAATGGGGCGCAAAGCACGGTCATTTCCTGGGAAGAGCTTCGACCCCAAGCACAGTTCCCCTTGAGCATTCAGTTCGTGCCCGTTGGCGAAGAGCTCGTCATCACATTCAAGTATTCAGTTAGGTGCTACACGCAAAACTGGATCCAACGGCTGGCAACTGAAGTTCGCCAAAGTCTCGACGACATTTGTGCTCAGAACGATGCTTATTGTCCTCCTTCCCCTTTAATTCCGCAAACGACGGTCACCTCGGTTCATTCTGTAGCGGACAATCTAATTGGCCGATTTCGGCAGTGTGTCGAAACCCACCCTCAGCGGCTTTGCTTGATGGGCGGCAATCTAGAATTGTCGTATAGTCAGGTCGACGAATGGAGCAACACCCTTGCTTCACTTCTAGAGCCCCAACTAGGCACGCGCGACGGAGAGCGCCGTGTGGCGATTTTGATGGAACACACACCGCAGTACGTGGTGGCGATCCTCTCGGTGTTGAAAGCCGGTGGGACGGCCGTCCTGCTGGATCCCAATTACCCTTCCTCGTATTTGTCGTCCGTCTGTGCCGACGCGAACCCCCGCCTGCTCATGGTTGATTCATTCGACACAGCACAGCACATACTGGTTCCTCGGGTGCTGGTCCAAGACCTACCTTCAAGTGAAGCGTTGGCGTCTTTGGTTCAGCCTCAAACATACGCAGAAGCCGTCTACGTGATTTACACTTCGGGTACTACCGGTACTCCACGCGGAGTGAAAATCGGGCATGCTTCCCTTCTCAATCTTTTGGATGGGTTGGATCAAGTCGTTTACTCTAAGTGTAGTGGAGTTGAGCGGATCGGCCTGTTCGGGTCTTTCGCTTTCGATACATCGGTCAAGCAATGGCTCCAACTCTTTGCGGGGCGCACAGTGGATGTCGTCCCTTCGCCCATCCGAAAGAACGTTGCTCTTCTATCCGATTATGTCGCCGATCGTGTATCAGCCTTTGATTGCACGCCAAGTTACGCCCGACTTATTCTTGATCGATTGAGTCTCGAGCATCCAACCCGCGCCATGGTTATGCTGCTCGGGGGAGAGCCCATTGGAAAACAGCTTTGGAATGACATCCGCCATTCGACATCGGTTCGTGGCTGGAATCTTTACGGTGTGACTGAGGCAACAGTCGATAGCGCCGCAACTCCAATTGAAGGAGAAGAGCCGTTTGCGGGAAGCGTGCTGCCAGGCCAGGAAGTCCTGATCCTGGGCGACGATCTGAAGCCACTCGCACACGGCAACTTCGGCGAAATTTGCATCGCCGGGGCCGGTGTCGCTTTGGGTTACGTAACCCCCTCTGGCGCAGATAAAAAATTCATCACACTGCCCGACGGGCGTCGCATATTTCGCACTGGCGATCAAGGTCGAATGGACGAGTGCGGGCGCCTCTGGGTTGCCGGGCGCCTTGACCGCCAGTGCAAGATTGGTGGCCAGCGTATTGAACTCGACGGGATTGAGCAGCTCATTAAGAGTGTTGAAGGAGTGCGCGAAGCCGCGGTTGTCAAGTCAGAGAAGACGGAGCGCTTAGTCACGTTTCTCGTCGGCCAGCAAGGGCAACGAGAAGAGATAGAATCGAGAATATTGGCATCCTTGAGAGAGCGCCTACCGGATGCGAGTGTCGTTAGCGAGATCTGCTGGTTGGATCATATGCCGCTAACGTCTCGCGGCAAACTCGACTACCCAGCTCTCGTTCAGTCGACTACGGTTGTTTGGGTAGAGGAGAAGCGTCTAGACCCAGCAGCCGGCCTGGACTTAGGCCCCCAACTTCGCCACATGTTGACGTTGTGGCGTGAGGTGCTTAAGCAGCCGACATTGGGGCCAGACGCCGACTTCTTCGAGGCGGGTGGGCACTCCTTGCTTGCCATCGAGTTGATACATCGTCTCGAACCTTATGATGCGACTCTGTCGATGGAGGTTTTGCTGGAAGCGCGAACTCCCCGCCAGCTTTCAGCACGTTTGGGCGCGAAGCGTGAGGTTGTTCCTTCGAGCGTCGTCTTGCTGCGAGACGGAGACGATGAGGTGCCAATCTTCTGCTTCCACGTCGCCGGTGGACAAGTTCTTTGCTACGATGCGATCGCCCGAAACATGCCCAGCGAGTACCGTATATATGGCGTGCAATCTTATACAGCGCGACGAGGGGCTGAGGAGCATGCGAACTGTGATGGGATGTTGGACCATTACGCCCACGAGATAGTTAGAGTTTATCCTGGACCTTACCGTCTCTTAGGCTGGTCCTTCGGGGGACTGTTGGCATTGGCCGTGGGCAGGAGACTAGAAGAGATGGGATATGTGGTCGAATTTATAGGACTTCTCGACACCTATTTCAGCAAGCCAATTTACCAAACTAAGCCGACGTCGTACAATCCCCTGCAGGAGTACTATTATCTATTCTCACAGGCTTCTATTGCGAAGCTGGCAACACTTACTCCCAACGAACAAATGCATATCGCCGACGATTTGCACTCTATGAACGCTGAGCAAAGGATCCGGTGGGCGATGAGTTCTGGGCTGAGTATACCTGACGTGCCGATCGGTGATCTCTTGCATCATGAGGAGTTAGCTCGAAAGCATAGGGCGCTGATAGCTGACCACAAGCTTCTACCGGTTCGCGCCGCAGTTCGGCTTTGGCGAACAAAGAGCTCAGAGGTCACCGCTGATTGGCCCACATTCGCTGCAAATTATGGACAATTTGACTCCCTCGGGGACCACTATTCTATGATGCAAGGAACACACGCGCAGAGCCTCGCGCGCTCCATCGCCGATGTCCTCAAGTCCATTGAGAACCAGAATCAACCCGAGTGGGTGGAAGTCGTTCTTTAGTCGAGAATCGGTGGCATGGATCAACTGTGTAGCGAACTCCCGGAAAAGATAGGTAAAGCGGTAGTCGACTTTCAATGTATTGGAAAACGGAACGCCACTGACAAAAACGACACTTCCGGGAGCGCCAATGGATTTGGCTCGACGTACCGGATGACTCTCCGCACCAGTCAAGCCAACAGAACTGTGTTAGCAGAACTGTGTTAGCGCCGTGAGTTGGAAAAGATTAAGCGGCTCATCAACACCAAAACAGCCATCTCCCGCCTTCGATCAATCACGTTCCGAACAGGGGCAGCCGATGTTGCCACGAAATGCCTCAAAAGAGAGAGGACCTCTCCTCGCTGAAGGAAGAGTCGACGTTTGGCTGTTTCCTATAGCAGAACTTACGGACGATAAACGCATTGAATACGAGACAATTCTCATCGCTGATGAGCGCGCTCACGCAAGCCGCTATCTGGTGCAGCATGCCCGAGACCAATTTGTAGCTGCGCGGGCGCTGTTGCGAACCCGTCTGTCGGCGTACACCGGAGAAGCGACTGAATGCTGGCGCTTCGATCGGAATGCCTATGGGCGCCCTCATCTATCAGCCCCTTTCCGGTATCGTGATATTCGGTTCAACGTTTCGCACACTGAAGGCTTGGTGGCTTGCGGTTTTACCTTGGGTCGCGAACTTGGTGTAGATGTCGAAGAAACTACACGCGCAGTAGACGTGCTCGCTTTGGCTAGGGAATTCTTTGCTCCGCCTGAGGTAGAGGCTCTAGCAAATTGCAGTTCCGAGAGGCACCGTGCGATGTTTTTTTCCTATTGGACGTTGAAGGAAGCATATGTAAAGGCTCGTGGCATGGGGATGTCGCTACCATTTGACGCGTTCTGGTTCCAGTTGGGGGAACCCCCTAGGCTTCATTGTGATCCTCGGTGCGATGACGCATTTGAGCACTGGCATTTCCTGCAAATTCGCGCAACAGAAAGGCACCTACTTGCGATCGCTGTTGAGGCGATGCCAAACGAACAGCTTCAAATCGACACGCATTGGCTGGCACCTCAGGCTATCATCAAATAGAAAAGAAAGCCTTCTTGAGCATAGTATTGCTCTCGAGGGGAGCGTTTTGCTACAAGTCGAACATGACGAATGAAGCGACGCACGCTCGACTAGTTGTTGCTTCGTGGCTCCCTCCCCAAGAATGGCGATCAATCGGATGAATGAAATGCAGAGACTCGAAGCCGCCCGGTTTCTGCAGGCGTTGGCCCATCCGAAGCGGTTGCTGCTTTTGGCGCTTCTCGCCGACAGGGCGCAGACGGCTACTAAACTCGCGGCCGCAGTTGGGCTACCACCCGGCATGGTATACAAGCACCTCAACCCACTCGTTTCCGTCGGCATACTTACGGTGACCGCTGGAACGGCAAGCCGGTTTTTCTCCATCTCGTCACCGGAAGCCTTGCGGAGTGTGCTTGATATCAAGGATGCTCTGACGGCGCACCTGGTGCACCCCGATGTTGGTCGAGGTAATCTTCAAGCTTTCGCTGATGCGGCCTGGGGTGTGTGCGGCGCACCGGGAAACGAAGTAAGATAGACGCGTACGAATAATGCGGCAATTCAGGTCTCCACAGATCTAACGCCCGGCACTTGTTGCCAGATCTCTTCACAAGCTCCATAGGACTTGATGCGGCAGCCTGTCTTTGAATTGCCCGACGGGTATCGGTAGCGTCGTTATGTCACGCGAACATGCCCTTTAAATTGGCTAATGAACCAAGAAAATGGGCCGTTGCAACAAACAAGAAAGTTGGATTCTTGTTGCGCAAACGGCGGTTCACTGTATTTCTCTAAACACAGAAGCAAATCTGCGGAGTAGCAATGGCCTACGTCTGACTTGTCGCCCTGTTTTATATTCTGTCTAGGAAGGCCTAGTGCCTCCGAAAGGAAGTCTAACGTACTATTCTTGTAGTTTGCAAACATAGAAAAATCTATACCGATCATCTCTGTATCGGTTTCTAATAGCAAATGTCTTAGGCACCTCCGCCCCAATTCAGCCGTTGTGAACAACTGTTGTAATGGATCGTCCTGTTCCAGTGGCACTTGAATACAAGAGGCGGTATTCATTAAGGTATATACGGGGAGGCTGTTTTTTGGTGGAGCACTAGATACAACGCATGCCGCTGCACCATCGCTGAATACAGATAAGCCGTTAATCATCAACCGAGACGAGTTTCCCGCGCAATCGGCAGAAACAAGTAATATCTCGGAATACTTCCCTGTTGTTATCAGGTTCTGTGCTAACTCAAGTGCAAGGCCGAGGTTTCCGCAGATATGTCCGGAAAGAACCATGTAAGGCGTGCTATGAAAACCTGGTAGCCTAAGAAAATTTCTTAAAAAGTTAATTGGCGCCGGATCCGTTTCGGTTACATAAATGAGCAAAGCAGGCTTAATATGGGTTTGATCAATGCACAGAATACTTGCTTCCAACGCCAATTCGTGAACTGGTTGCGTGCTAGCTCTGTAAAATTTGAGGCCAGACTCCTCACTTATGAGGTAACGGGTGTGATCATTGTTTAGTAGTCGTATTGGGGTCTTTTCGCCAAGGACGCTGGAAAATGCGGAAATGTATACCGGCGGTTTCATGTTGAAACCCCGAGTTTCAGGCGAACCAAATCTACGATTCGATCAGAAGAATCAAAATTTTCAAGGCGCCGCTCTGTTACGCTAATTTTAATTTTAAAGGTTGACTCGACATAAAGTATTAAGTTGAGAATTGACAGGCTATCAAGCTTCTGCCCCGATATAAGGTTTGTGTATTTATTCTCGGTGCCAATTTTTTCTGCCAAATATGCGTTTATGATCATACGAATGTCTATATGGTCAAGCATTATACTATCCTGAACACTCATCGTTTTGTGATTTTCGTGAAAGTATAAATCAGAACTCCGTCGTCTAAGTCCTTAAACCCTCCGATCGTTGGCCCATCGTTTTTGTCGGGAAGGGCACTCAATACAAAACAAGATAGTTTGTTCTCGTGCAACGCGTGGCAGACGATCTTTATGCAACCATTTTGATTTCCGCTCAGTTATTACCCGAAGCCGCTTAGTGTCAAGTTTCGGCGAGGGATTCGGGCTGCGGTTGTGGCCCACGTTTGAATCCAACGTCAGTCAGGAGCGGTGCGCCTTTGTCGTAGAAACGATGAGACGACTTAGACACCATGCTGGGCTCCAATCGGTATGCATCGGTTGCGCACTTGCCCTCCCCGAGCTCGGTGCGGTGCCGGATGCTAACTGGTTTTAAGTCACGGCTCTGGCTGAATGTGATGTGTGATTGGGTCGTATGCTCCTTGATTTCAAACGCGCGCCTTGGAGCGCAGGTGGCCGATTTCACGCTTTACGGGAACTGTGCCAGTATTCCACTTCTGATAAAATTATGATACCCAAAGGCATGTGTGAGGGGCTCGAGATTTACTGAGAGTAAGTAGGCGACAGAACTCAAGACATGAGATTTCGACCTCGAGACGCACGGCGATTGCTTTGAGAATAGCCAGACGAAATCGATCAATGGAGCCTGCTTTGCCAAAAGAAACAAATACTATAAAGTATAAGTATATCATTGATTGCCTTAATAAGCAACGCTACAATAATAAAAATTCAATTATATTTATAAGTTCCCATGGAGATCGGGTCGCTAAGAAGCATTCCGAAGTATTTACGGACATTATATCGACCGCGAGTCGAGTTAAGTGTCTCATTGGAAAGTCGGATCAAGGATGCGCCATACTCGGAAATTTGTCGTACGAATGGTTTCTTATAGATATTGCTTGCTTAATTCTCGGGATAAAAACATTTGCATTGCCAGAGGATGCCACCAAGAACGAAATCAACTCGTACTTAAACGATATAAAGCCAAGTATTTTATTTTTGGACGCACGCTCCATATGGTCGGATGTAAAGTATAAAAGTATAATCTGGTTCAATGACATATCAAATGGCAATATGTTCTTGAACGATATAATTGTTAACCCAGAGTATGCGGATTCCAGCATCGATTCGGATTTGAATTCAACTGAGCATATCGAACTGTCCTACACAGTAGCATTTACATCAGGAACTCAAGGTTCGAAAAAGCAATTAAGTATTCCGTTGCCGGATCTCGAGAGGGATCACAGATATGTGCATTTCACGCACCCTCCTCGGCAAGATTTCCTATCACTGAAGACACCCAGCCCGAAATTTTTGATTTGGATGTCGTATTCTCACTATGTGCAAAGATGGATGTCGCTAGTGGCGTTCACCGGTGGATTTGATTGTGTTTTGTCCAGTCCGCTCCAGGCTCTTTCGCATCTCAAAGAGGAGCGGCCCAATATCTTGGTGTCCGCGCCCATACTATATCGGCTTATTTGTCGGGATATAATTGAGGAAAGGAATAAGTTTTCGATAATACAGAATTTTGCACACAAGATATATTTGAGTCTTGGATTGAATAGGAAGCCGTGTAAAAACTTAGTTAGACTTTTTTTCGATCGATTATTCTTTTCGAACATAAACGATATTTGCGGTACTGCGCCAGTTCGCTTTGTTTGGAGCGGTGCTCGCATCGAACAAAAAGTCTTAAGTGTGCTGGATGAGTTTGGTGTGCAGGTATATGGAAGCTACGCGTTAAGCGAACTTGGCGCCGTTGCGATAGACCATAAACATACCTTCAAAATAGGAAGCTCTGGTATCCCTCACAGAAAGATACGAATCAGCGCCGATGGCGAAATCCTAATAAGATTTGACGAAAATGCCAGAGACGCAACGAGGCTTACGATAGACGAGGAGGGTTACATACACTCCGGCGATTATGGTTACGTGGACAATGACGGACATCTGTTTGTATATGGCCGAGTCGACGACATTCTAGTTTTGACGAACGGCAAAAAGATACGCCTTTCTCCAATTGAGCAAAAGCTCGCCGAATGCGCAGAAGTCGAGGAGGTATTGATTACGTCGAGAGACGGAATGACGCTTACTGCCGCTGTTGTGCCTTCCAATCAGGATGCGGATGCTACGAAAATTGCACGAGCAATTCGAAACTTGAACAGTCAGTTGAGGGCTTACGAGCGGATCGCGTTTTTCTGTGTCTCTCCGCCATTCAGAAGCATTGAAAATGCCGTCACTCGCTCACAAAAAATAGTAAGACACGTAATTCTCGAAAAGCTAAATAATCAAGAGCAGTTCAGTGTAAACGCGGTGGCGGGAAGCCCGTGAGAGAGGCGAACAGATAACTGCCAGTTCACGCGCTCACGGGAAGAAAAGCCCCGGGGACCGATTGTTGCATACCGTCGTGAATATGCGTTCTCGCGGGAGACGCCCCGCATCATCCGTCCGCTCCATCTCCATTTGGGCCTGCCGCGGTGCGAGGATGCCGCCGCGGGACGCCTTTGCGTGATGACGAGGACATGTCGCACTACGCCGCCGCAAGGCCACTGTGTTGCCTGCGCACCTTGTCTTCCGGGCAGGTCGACGAGGCGCGCAAGGAGGGCTGACTGCGCTGGAGCCCTTCGCCGTGGGTCGCCTTCTCCTAGCAGGCAGAAGTTGGGATGAGCCTACCTGTTTGGGCAGCGACGGAACGGGCTGCAGCAACCGCATGTCCTTCGAGCTTAAGGAGGCGCTTGACCTCGTTCGTGCTGATCGCGGGGCGGTTCCCGTGGCAGCGGCTACCGTTGCGGAGCCTTATGAAATATGTGGCGGAGCCAACGCGGTTTGCCGCGCTGGCTCCCATTCCCGAAGTCAATTTCGATAGGATCGATGAAGTCTCGATGTATGAGAGACTTGAGCAGAAAAGCCGCTCGCTTTTGGTCGATTTCGACCCGCTTCGCGATGTCCCTTATATGAATTGGAGATGCAGTTCCTCGAAGGCGCAGAAGCGCGACCATAACTGCAAGCTCGTCAATGAGGTTTTTTCTTTGCGCTGGTGTAAGCGCGCGTTGACCTGCTCTTTCAATCATTTTCAGCTTCGCTCACAATTCCAAGACGGACTTGGGCGTTCAGCGTGCCCCGTGTTGCGATCAAGTAAGCCGCCATATAAGTCAGCTTCAGCCTCGATTCCTGATCACCCCGCGGCTTGTATTCGACGATTGCCAGCCAGCCAGCTTCTTCACACCGCGCAACGCCCAACAGTCGGTTGGCATAGGTGACGTTCGTAACCTCGCCGGCTGCCTTCCGCTCATCCCACACTCGAACGGTATCCGCCGTCGCCAGTTGCGCAGCGATATGGCGGTCTATCAGCTCGCCAAGGGAAACAGCGGTTTCCACCCCGCTTTTTTCCTCGTGTACCTTCCCACCGTTGGGTCCCGCGATTTCCAGATATGAAATACCGTCGGAAGCTAACGCGCTCAAAGCCGAGCGCATTCTTGCAGAATAGCCTCCGTTGCTATGGGACCGAAGCGAACTTGAAAGGGTGTCGGTCTCTATGAGGCGCGGAAACGCTGATGACGACGACATTGGTATGATTGAGTGCCTCACCGATGGCAAAAGACCCCCTCCTTCCAATAGTTGCGCGCTTCATCTCGGAGGCGCTAAAAAGTTGCATCCAGTCGATCAGACGGTGATTTGAGGGGCAATGGCACGATAGGACACGAAACCTAGCGAAACGAAACGAAACCAGGGCCTGTAAGCCATTGATAAAGAATGGAAAGTTATTTCTTCCTCCGTCGAAAGACGGGAGTGATTTCAAGGAGCTGTTCAAACAATTGGCCGCGGCGGGAGCGGGTCGGCCGTTGGGCAGTGATGGGTTTCCCGCAGGCCCATGGACGCCCGAACTTCTTGCAGAGGCGATTTCACAGATCGATTCGAACCGGATCGGGGTCGATCTGCGAACGGTGCAGCTTTGGTTTCAAGAGAATGAGAAGGGAATTAGCACCGCCAACATTCGGTGGCTCGCAAGGATCTTTGGGTGCGATGACCCGTTGGCAACCAGCGAATGGCAGATGGAGCTCAGTGCGGCGCAATCTCGGCTAGCGGCCAAGAGACGGGATCTGAAGAATGCGGGGAGCAGCGTTGGGGTGCCAGATCCGCCGCGGACTGCGATCGTCGATGATGAGACGAAGTCTCCGCCAGAGTTGGCACGAGATACTGACACCAAGAGGCCAAGACGGCGTATCGGTTTGGCGAGGAGATCGGAGGCGCTCTTTAGTCGCGGATCGCCGTTGAATTTGCCGGCGTCGGTTTTTGCAGGTGCCACCGCCCTTGGGTTTTTGTCGTATGTCACCGGGATCCATAACGCTAGTTACGGCCGGCCGGATGGCGTTGCTAAACAGGTTGGATTTCTTTGGGCGCCGAATTGGACTTTCGTATTCATGGTGCTGCTCCCGTTGTTTTGTGCGTTCGTCATAGAGCTGCTGGGTTTCTGGAAAAATGAGGCGCGCTTAAAGCTCACTGCGCAGGCAGACCGGATGCAAATCGACTGGGAGCGCAATGTCGAAGCTTCTTCCTATACATATTGGGTGGTCTTTTTGATTTGCCTGCTATTCGCAGGTCTTTTTCAATGGATCGAAGTATGCCTAATCCCATTGGTAAACGGCGGTGGCAACTATGCAATGGATTGGGGCAAGTTCGCGCTTGTGCGCCCAGAGGTCATATCGGTGCCAGAAGCGGTCCTGTTCACAGGGATTGCTTATCTATACATGTCCATTTGCTTCTATGTCTTCTTTGTCGGTCTAATTCTGCTTTATACAGTGGTCTATGATTTCTGGAGAGTTGGCGAGGCGACAAAGCATCGGCTTGATGCCGACTATCGGCAAGAGATCGATGAAGTCGGTCTCAGGGTAATGCGCGGGATTTTTCGGTGCACGGTATTGGGCGTTCTGATCGCCATATGCATGAAGCTCCAGAGCTCGTACCTGACATCGAGCGGCGAGAATGTCGTAGCTTGGTTGGTCAGCGATATGTCTTCGGCCCTTCATGGTCGCAATAATGTAAGCGACGGGGTCGGCTATAGGATGCCGACGCATTTCAGCAGTCTTCTTATCGTTATTTCGACCTGCGTTGTCTTCCTGTTTGGTTCGATCCGTTTGCGCGCCGGTGGTCGTTTTCGCGCGCTTTTATGGAAGATGACGGCTGTTGTAGGCCTCCTGGTTGCCGGTTACTTGCTGGTCGGGGCGTTTGCAGGCTTTTCGTTACTTTTGGGCGTCGGCGTGCTCCTTGCGGTGTACGGTGTTTGATCCAGGGTTTGGGCAATGGCGAGCGAGTGAGTTAGGAAATCATCAGCGTGTATCATAATTGGCTTGATCGATGGGATGAGCGGCGGGCGCGGCGCGGCGAAGAAGAAAAGGAAACGACGGATTTCGTCCTCGACGCGGAACGCGCCTTTCCAGGCGCGAAGGAGGTCATAAGTCTCGAGGCGTTTTTTGATTTTGCGGACCAGGCCGTCGTTGATCCAGCCTTCTTCGATGAGCCGAGTGGGAGCGATCAAGGTTTTCAGAAGCAAGATGGGTGGCTCAGATTTTCATCGGGCATGTCTACTGACATTGACGAGAACAACGTCGTCTGGGCAAAGATCACAGAAAGCGGATCGTTCGACCAGGTTCTTGTGGTTTTCCACCATTGGAATGCAACCTCGCGAAATCGTCAGATCGCCAAATTTCTCTCACGGCGTGGCATCACGGTTGTTGAGATTGCAATGCCTTACCATTTCGAGCGCCGACGTCCGGGCTCCTCGCACGCCGATTACATGCTCAGCGCAAATCTCGGCCGAACGATTCAATCTGTGAGGCAGGCGGTTTGGGATGGGCGAAAACTCCTACGCTGGCTGAGGAGCGAAGGCTATCGAGAGATAGCCGTTCTCGGCATGAGCCTTGGCTCCTGGGTTGCGGGGCTCATTGCGGCTCACGATCCGGCTGTGTCGAAGGCCTCATTGTTTCTGACGGCGGGAAGTCTCGCGGATATGGTTTGGACGGGGCGCGCAACGCGAGCGATACGCGACAGCCTTGAGCCTGCGATCGGGCTGACCGATCTAAGAAGGGCCTGGGCTCCACTTAACATGGAGAACTACGCGCATCGTTTGGCGCGTCCTGATCTCGATCTTCACGTTGTGCTGGCGAAGAGAGACAAGGTGGTGTTGCCAGAGCTATCGGAGAGGTTCATGCACGGGCTGAAGGTCGCCGGAGCCAGGCCAAATATCCTGCATCTAAACTGTGGTCACTATTCGCTCGCCAGGCCGCCCTACATTTTATTGGCGGGTTTGAGCTTGAAGCGGTTTCTATCGGCTACTGCCAAATCGGCCGGCTGAGTATGCGCTGGCGAGGAACGAAAGTTTTCCTCTACTGGAGCCTTTCCGCCTGGGCTTATGGTCGGCACTACGCCGCCCGGTTTCGCATCGATTTGGCGCATCGCTGACGCGGGCCCGCTCTATGCCTTTGGCACGAAGCCCGCTGAAAGCGGTCTTCGCCTCTACGGGTAACGATCGGGTGCGCTACGTCCGCTTCGCGTCCTTGCATCAAATTGCCTCTGACTCCCGGTTTACACGCCCGTTGAAACCAGCATATGGTGCGCCGGCAAAGTCAATCATGAGTTGGTGATGGCAAGTCGCTAGCCCTTCTTGTCATGCGCCAAGGGGTCGTCCTGTTCACGAGGCAGGACGGCCCTTTTTGTGTCTGAAATGGCGACCGCTAGGCGGCCGACATGCCTTCTTGATGGAGGGAAAGAAGGCGCCGCCCTCTCTCCCTCACAAGGGAAAAAACGGTCTCCCCGTCCTTCCTCCACTCGCTAATCGCTCGCTTCGTGCAGGATCGACGCGGATCCGCATTCACGGATCATGCGTCGCCCCTTCGGCCTTAAGCCTCGGGCGGGCGAACCCCCTCCGTTTTGTTCCCTTGCCTCCCTCTCTCCCGCTGCTCCGCGCGAACTCGGAAGCAGGAGCGGGGCTCCTGCCCCTCGGGCAGGCACTAGACCGCTTCGCGGAATGGAAAGGGCTAGAAAATGTTACGCGCAAACACCGCTTATGTGCTGGACCCGGAGACGACGATTTTTAAGCCGGTCGGGCTTCCGGTCTCGACGGGTATTCGGCCGGTTTACGACCTGATTGGCTGCCGCCTTCTCGAAGTCGTGCGTTTCGACGAGCGCCACACGCTTCTTGTCGATGAGGAAGGGTTGAAGGAAGGCCTGACCGCCTTCACCATCTTTGAAGGCTTCCCCCAGCCGATCGCGGGCAAGATTGTTCTTGTCGGCGGGGACGGTAGCTCCCCCTACACGTCGCCGCTTGTCAGTCTTGAGGACGCAGCGAAGCATTTCAAATGCTGCCGCCCGGTCCTCGACCCGGTTTTCGCGAAGACCGACGAGATTTCCCCCGGAGGCATCATCATTGCCGGCGCGCTGGCGGGCTTGCAATCCCGCATCGAGCGCCGTGCCCCTACCCTTGTCGAAGGAGAGGCATGATGAAAATCGCAACCCTCGAAAACAACATCCTCGCCATTGTCGCAGGGACCTTCGCCGCAACCATAGCGGCGGAGGACATCGAGCCGCAGTTTCATGCCCTCACCCACTTTCCCGACCGGCGCGCGAAATCAGAGCTAGCGGACCTGGCCGAGCGGCTGAACCAGTTCGCCGTTCACGTTGTCGAGCTTTGGAACGAAGCTTGCGCCCCGATCCCGGAACCGGAAATCGAAACCTTCGCCTGTCGTCATGTCGAGTTGACGCGGCGTTTTTGGGCAGCGGAAGGCCGTTGCATGAACTGGTTTATCACCGGTCCCGCCCGCTTCCCGGTTGCCCGCAACGAAAAGCGCATGCGGATTTCCGATGCCCGCCGAGCCGATCTTAAGACGCACGAGGCATTCGCCCGGAAGGCGGTGCGGCGGAAAGCGTTCCCGCACGGCGCGGAAGATGAACCGATCCGTTCCGGCGATCCGGCTGCATTGCAAAGGATCATGACGCGCATCGAGGCGACAGCGCTTGCAATCGACCAGATGAAGGCAGCGAACGTGATCATCCGGCGCATGGAAAAAGACCTTGCCACGGAGGAGGATATGGTTGCGGCCGTCGTGGCCAACACAGGCCTCACCGAGGAAGCAGCAGCCCGAGGCATCAAACTGGCGCCCTGGCAGTCACGACGTGGATTCAGCACGACCAACAGCCGCGCCGAGCTTCGCCGCCTGCAGCAGCGCCTTTCAGTCCTTGCAAGAATGAAGGAACGCGGCACCCGGAGCCAAGAGATTGAGACGAGCGAAGGCGCCATCGAGATCAAGGAGAACGCCGACATTGCGCGTATCCAACTGATCTTTCCCGACAAGCCCGACGATACGACACGACGCATCTTGAAAGCCAACGGCTTTCGCTGGTCGCCGTCCCAGGGCGCGTGGCAACGGCACCTCAATGAGGCTGGACGCTACGCGGCACAGCGCGTGTTGAAGGCGATCATCGACGCCAGCGCCGCCTGATCACCCCCGTTTGAGAAGGACCATCCGATGACTCACACAATCTATTTCGCAATGGAGTTCCACGGCGCTGGCGACCCCTATTTCGGCGGAACTGCCGCCGATTGGGCGCTCTATAACACCGGCGACGGTGGGCAGGCATTCATCAGCGCTGCCGATGCGCAGCGGCGAAAGTTGGTTTTCGCCTATTTCCCGACCGCAGCGGAAGCAGAACATGCCGGAACCGCAGCGAGCACGCGAAAGGGGCGGATTTCCGCCCTTCCCGGGAAACTCCGGTCCGAAGTCCCGACCGGACAGATTTCTTGGATTGTCGGCAACAAACATGTCGGCGAGGACGATAGTGAACTCGCAGAGGACATCGCCGACAGAGCCAAGGGGGCGGGCGCGACCGACGCCGATTTAATCGCGCAGATGGTTGCCTACGCCCTTGCTTGCCACCGCGCCAATCAGGCGCTTGTGCTTCATTTCCAGCTGTAGGAGGCCGCACGATGCGACACGAGCGCCGCAGCGTCGAGGTTTTCGACACCCCTTCTGGCTTGGGCGGAAGCCATACGGTTTCCATTGTGCAGGAGTTGGCTGCCGATAGAGTGCAAGTGCGCGTCTGGTATGGACGCGCCGCGCCGAGAGGTTGGGAGGCCTAGAAGGATTGGGACGGCTACACCTTCGCGACGGAAGGTGCCGCCCTGACGAATAAGCGGACAATGCCGCTTTTCAAATAGAAATTCGCCGCGCCAAGCGTGGCGCGGCCATCGAACAAGCCACGAGAGGAACCGACATTGAGCCGCTACACCGTTGAAGTGAAGTCCGCGACCAACGCCGATCCTGACGCCACGATTGGCTATGACCGGCCCCTGAGGACCTTCTTTTTGCAAGCGTTTCCCGACCCGCTGATCGACGAATGCGCCTTATGGCTAGGCGCGTTCCTTGAGGAATACACAACCCTGGAATCGATCGTCGAGGCCGCTCGGGCGCGAGGCTACGAGGTTCGCGGCCTATCGCGGGAAATGATGCTAGCAATGATCAAGGAATCCGGACCGACGCATCCCCCGAGCCTTGGCGAAAGACTGGGCTTAGTGCGGTGAGGTCCCTCCCCCGGCCGATCCAAGCCCGCCTCGAGCGGGCGAGGATCGGTACGAGGGGAGCCCCGGACGCCCCTCCCCTCGTGCTCCCCTCCCCAACCACAACGACGACCCGCCGTTGCGGGTCGTCTCACGTCGGTTTGTTCCCAGGCCGTTGAAGGCTGCTGTTTGCTGAACCGCGCTGCAGCGAAACCGCGACCGTGAATTCGGCCTGGTGGCCGGCTGGCGCCCCCCCATTAATGAGGACGGCGATGGCCTGGGCTACGAAGGCCGCGTTTTCCGGCCGATCCTAAATGGCAGTTCGCAATCTCATGCTGCGCACGATACGGCAGGCCCAGCCTTGGCGTGCAACCCTAAAGGTTCTCCTCTTCCGCTTCGCTCCGTTGCGACCGCTCCACGGTGCACTCGTCAGTGCCTCCCGTATTCGGGCGTCGCGATCGCGCACAACCACTAGGGAGGATCCACCTCATGAAAACGCTCGTAACCTTCTGCCAGAAAACCGGCCGCCGTCTTCGTCTCTACATCAATCAGCAAGTCGCCAAACTGTCCCATAAAGGCCAGTTGAAAATCTCGGTCGCGGTCTCTCTTCCGCTCATCGCCAAGATCGAAGTCAGCTATCAGTGCGACTTCGACGCTAAGGCCGATAACGACAACAAGCCGAAATGAGAAGGCCGCGCCCACAAGGACGCGGCGTTCCGCTGAGGATATTGCATCTCGTCGACGAACTTTCGCTGTGCTTAGCCCGTGGTGCGGAGCGCTCCATACTCGGAGCGCCGCGGGCGGGAGGCTGGCTCGAAACTACGCTTGTTCTTGCACGACGACCGGATGAGATGCGATCCGCCACGGCTTGCTGACCTTGTAGAATCCTACAATTTCGAACGTACCGAGCCACGGCTATAACCGGAGTGACGATTGAGGAAGGGATCCAGATGGAATTCACGCTTTGGGCCTATCAGGTAACACCCGGCTCCGACCATAACCTCTACTTTGCGGAGCATGAGGCCGATTGCCGTCGTGCTGCCCTTGAGCAGCGTGCTGAATTGAAAGAAGGCGATCCCGATGATCCGGAGGAACTGGGCGCGATGGCTCTTTATGTGTTTGTGTTCCGGTCTATGACGGCTGGGGACTTGGTTGCCGTCTTAAATGGGGAGGCTTCGCTGATCGAGACGTGTGCGGTGGACCGGAAGCTTGTCGGGCTGATTGCAGACTAAGTACGCTCGACGGAAACGCCCTGCTCAATGTCGTGGTCCTGAGAAGCGCCATGCCGCCTGTCTGGCGGCTTGTTGATAGCGCGTTTCATCGTTCCGTCCTTGGATCGCGGTCTTGACTTGCCTAGGACTATGTTCCTATTTTGTTCTCTTTCTCCTGTCGAGCAAGATCAATGAAACTAACCGCGCCATTTCAGCCCTCATCGTTCATCGAGCATGATCCTGCGACGTACAACACGATCAAAGGCCTACAGGAGTGGGAGGTGTTGGGTGCACGTTGCTCGGCATGTGGCCGAGTGGGATGGGTCGACAAACACACAGTGCTTGCACGTTGGGGCGATCAATATCTGATGAACTTGAGAGGCAGGTTCCGCTGCGATTGTGGCAACCGAACTGACAACACCGTGCTGATTGGTCGGTTGCCCCGTTAACAATACCGGATGCGACGACGCTCAACACACTAGCCGTCAGGCAGCTCTTTGAGCATCAGCAGTCGGTTTCCCGGCAATAGCGCGACGATCTTGTCCTGTTCGAGTGCATACAGGACCTCCATGATTTCATCCTGCGTGAAGCCTGCCGCAGTCAATGGAACGCCGACGTCGAGAACGTTGATCGACATATCGGGCAAAGCCTTCAGGGCGCGAAGGCGCTCGAACAATGCTGTTTCGGTTTCCGCAAATCTACTCATATCAGCTTCATAACGCTTTTGGGGCTGAATTGTCTCATGCCCAAAACCGTTATGCGTCTCGCGGTTCGAAAGGGCGGACGGCTACTGCTAGTCCGCACCGAAGATTCGGAATCCATCCCTTCCCGATCTATATTCAGTACGCATCACCGTACCGAGTACCGTTATGGCACGAACGCCGAGATCGAAACCTCTTCTCCAGGACAGCGATGCGCCTATCAGGTCGAAGCCTCGGCGCCGCCGGGATCCGACGCAGCCGAACCTTCTCCTCGATCACATGCCTCGCAGGATCGAACCTAGTCTTTGTCTGCTGAAGGCGAAGCCGCCCGAAGGACCCGACTGGGCTTACGAAATCAAGTGGGACGGGTATCGCTTGTCGATCCACATTGAGCCGAAAGGGATTCGTATTCTGACCAAGAACGGACATGACTGGACCAACCGCTTCCCGGAAATAGAGGAAGGTGCGCGGGAGCTGGGCGTTGCATCTGCGATCATCGACGGAGAAGCGGTCATGTACGACGATCAGGGCCGATCCGATTTCAGTCTCCTTCAGTCATCGCTTGGCGGCCGAGCTGGTAAGAAGACCTCCCCGGCGCAATTCATGGCCTTTGATCTCATGTATCTTGACGGCCACGACCTCACGAAGATGGAATTGCGCGTGCGTCGACATCTCCTTGAGGAGCTGATCTCTGGCCGGCCAGACTCCGCGATCAAGTTCTCCGAAGCTTTCCACGTGACGGGAGCGGAGTTGTTCCGGGCATCGTGCGATCACGGACTCGAGGGGATCATCGCGAAGCATCTCGGTCGTCCTTATAGATCCGGCCGCCTTGGCGACTGGGTGAAGGTCAAATGCATTCAGTCCGAGAGTTTCTTCATTGTCGGCTACGAGCGTTCTGCCGGCACGTTCCGATCTCTCATGCTGGGCGCTTATCGCGGTGACCAAGTGGTCTACGTCGGAAGCGTCGGCACGGGCTTCAAAATGAGGGAGATGTCGCAGCTCCGATCCATGATGAACAAGCTGCGATGGACCGGAAAGAAGCCCCCTGTGCCCTACGCCGGAAAACGCGACATCGTCTGGGTCGCGCCTACCATCATCGTCGAGATCGAGTTTCGCGGCTGGACCTCCGAAGGCAAGCTCCGACACTCGAGCTATAAGGGCCGGCGGAAGATCCAGGACAACGCTGCGGTCTATCGGATCAAGGAATAGAGCGTCACTCGTCGTTGGAGCCATCCACAGTCTGGCAGAACCGCTTGCCGGGGCCAGTCGGTCCCGGTTCCCGGCTGATCGCCGGCGCTATGCTGAACCTCCTGCGGCGGGCCTTTTAACCGGTCAAGCGGTGCGCGAACGGGCTTCGGTCGCTGCGCTAAGCCTGCGCCTGGTGCGCTCATTGTTTATTCTGCAGGGAAAGGGTGACCCTGCCCCCTCTCCCCAGCAAGGGGAAAATCGGTCTCCCCGTCCTTCCTTCGCTCACCGTGGCTCGCTGTGTGCAGGATCGACCCGGATCCGCTTTGCGGATCGCGCGCCACCCCATCGGGCGGGTGATCCCCCTCCGATTTGTCCCCTTGCCCCCTCTCCCCCGCTGTTCCGCACGAGCTCGAGAGCAGGAGCGGGCTCCTGCCCTTCGGGCACGAGGGCCGCTTCGCGGGAAAATGGAAAAGGGAACCATCATGACCGAGATCATCAGCATTGCATTGAACAAGCTGGACGCCGACCCAAAGAACGTTCGCAAGACCTACAGCGCGGAGGGCGTCGAGGTGCTGGCCGCGAACATTCGAGAAGACGGCTATCGCCTTTTGCAGAACCTCGTTGTTCGCAGGGGCGACAAGAAGGGGCGCTACTTCGTAATGGCGGGAGGCCGACGCCTTGCCGCGCTCAATTTGCTGTCCGATGCGGGGGAGATCGCCAAGGACTTCGCTGTCGAGTGCAAGGAGCGCGAAGGCGAAATCGCCACGGAAATCAGCCTTGCCGAGAACATCATGCGCGAGGACATGCACCCACTCGATCAGTATGAGGCATTCGACGCGCTTGCCAAACAAGGCAAGGAAGTGGCCGACATCGCGGCCCGTTTCGGCACGACCGAAACCGTCGTTCGCAAGCGGCTGGCGCTCGCACGCGTGTCGCCTGTCCTGTTGCAGCTGTACCGCGACGAAGAGATGAGCTTTGCGCAGCTATCGGCCTTCACCGTCAGCGATGACCACGAAAGGCAGGTGACTGTTTGGAACTCGCTTTCTACTTGGAACCGTGAGCCCCACTCGATCCGGCGAGCCCTCACGGAGGAAATGATTCCAGCGACTGACAAGCGCATCCAGTTCATAGGCGGACTGGCGGCTTACGAGGAAGTCGGTGGAGCAGTAAAACGCGATCTGTTCGATGACCGCAACGCCGGTTACGCCTTGGATGCGGCTTTGGTTGAGAAGCTGGTCGCTGAAAAGCTCGAGGCGGCCGCCGCGACTGTTCGCGCCGAAGGCTGGAAATGGATTGAGTGCTCCGCGACCGCGCCCGTCGGCTATCACACGATGAAACGGTACTATCCGGAAGGGGTCGCTCTTTCTGAGGATGATCAAGCCGCGCTTGATGCAGCACAGACGAAGTATGACGATCTTGCTCAATCAATCGAAAACGGGGTGGCCGACGACGAAGCAGAGACAAAGCTAACGGAAGTCGAAAACCGTATCGACGCGCTCAATGCCCGAGCGGAGGCCTACAGACCCGAGGCGTTGGAACAGGCGGGAGCCTTCGTTTTCCTCGACTACTACGGTCGGCTCGCCATCGAGCGCGGTTTCGTAAAGCCAGACGAAATTGCCGAAACGGAGGACATGGGAGAAGAGGGCGAGAGCCTGCGGGGCCGCAAGGGCACAGATGAGCCCAAGGTCCCTGCCATCAGCCACTCGGCTTCGCTCATCGAGGACCTGACGGCTCACAAGACCGCCGCGCTGCGCATCGAACTGGCCAACAACCCCGAGGTGGCGCTTGTCGCCGTGGTTCACGCCATGCTGTTGCGTGTGGCCTACCCCTATCATTCGGAGCAGAGCGCGCTTCAATTGTCGCTCACCCATGAGCGATTAGAGCCTTCGATGAAGGACGCCGAAAGTTGCAAGGGACTTACCGCATTTAACGACCTTGCGGACAACTATGGTCATCACCTCCCGGGCAATCCCGCCGATCTGTTTGACTGGCTGATGGAGCAACCACAAGACACCGTGCTTTCGTTGCTGGCCTTTGGGGCGGCGCACTCTGTCAATGCGGTGGAGAAGAAGTTCACGGATCGGAAGAAGGGCATCGAGCAGGCAAACCAGCTTGGCCACGCGCTCAAGGTGGACATGCAGGACTGGTTTGAAACAACGGGCGACAGCTATTTCAGGCACGTCAACCGGACAACCATCGAACTGGCTGTCGCCGAGGCAAAAGGCAGTGAAGCGGAACTGTCGGTTCGCGCTGCCGCCAAGAAATCCGAAGCGGTAACCATCGCAGATCGTATGGTTACCGGAAGCGGCTGGCTACCGTCCCCTGTTCGCTTAGCATCGTCCGAGGTAGGCCCGGAAATTGAAGCCGGGTGCAACCCTGACGACAGTCGGTTCCCCGAAGCGGCTGAGTAACCTCAGTCGCGGGCCGGTCACGTTCTTCTCCCCGTGATCGGCCCTCCCGCTCACTGAGCCGATGATTAGGAGCCGGGGACGACCTGGCTCCTAATCACGTCGAGGGGAGGCCCATTTCCCCTCCCCTCGAACACCCCTTCCCGCCCTTGGATTTTCCGATCCGGACGCTGAGTACGCATCAATTTGCTTCGAATACAGGAGGCCGCGCATGAAGCCATCATTTGCGGAAATGGCAGAAAATCACCGAAAAACCAGTCAATTGTAAGGGGCTATAGTCGTCTTGGGGGTCGTCTAATGGCGCACGTTGTTGCGCCAATATGCTTTCTATCGCTATGTTCGCGAAGCAGCGGAATCGGTTCAAATTCCGGCTGCCAATCTGACCATCATTTTGCGGAGAGACACCCGACCAGAAAAGAAAAACCGCTCCCGAAAAATTCCGGAAGCGGTCTGCGAGTCGATAATTTAGCCAAATCCTTTCTCGCAGACCCTCCCTTCCCTGTCAACGATGAATGCACCTATTCGGTGAACGGCGAAGCTTTGCCTGGTCTCAAAATGGAGACGAGGAATGGGGGAAACCCAAATGAACCTGCGGCCCACCGGTCGCCGGATAACCCCGCAGCGTGCCCATTTCCGTCGACTGGCAGAGTCGGCGGAAATGGGCGCAGTTACACGCGCCCAGTTGACGATACTTGTTCAAAGCCTTCCATGCGTGGGCTTGATCAACGGAACGGAAAGCCATCTGCTGTTAGCGTTGGTCAACACGGCCCAGGGCGACACATTCGACAAATCGGGTCGTCCGATCATATTTAAGTCCAACCGGCAGCTGGCGTTCGAAATCGGCCGATCGGTCGGTCGCGTCAGCCGTATGTTGTCGCGGCTGTTCGACGCCGGCCTGATCACCATGCAGGATAGCGGCAACTACAAGCGCTATCCCATACGCAATGGCGAAGGCGAGATAACGGATGGATGCGGGATCGACCTGCGCATTTTGATCGTTCGGTTTGCCGAACTCGATGAGTTGGTCAGGCGGGCACGCGCCGAGAAGAAGGCTGCAGATGCGGCTTCACGGCGCTACCGAGGGGCGCTCCGCAACGCTCGCCAAGCCCTAGCGATCGCCACCGAGCAGACCGAGCGAGTTGTGAAACTGATCGAAGGCCGCATCGACCGCGTCAGCGATCGTGTCGGGGTCGCCGGAAAGGCCACCAGCAGCGTGTTGCGTCGGGCAACAGCCCTTTTGGAGTGGTTCGTCGAGCGTTTGATGCGACTTCCGCGTCGATCAGCAGAAGGGCATGAGAGCCGGCATATGACATGCCCGCATGTCGAAAACGGCATGCACAAACAGACTACAACCCCCTATTCTCTTGCAGATAGTAACGATGAACGGCGTTCGGCTGACGCCGAACAACGCAATTCCGTTAAGGCTGGCTACGCCAGCAAATGGGCTTTTGAGGAAAGCCTGAGGCGACGCCGGAGCGAAATCAACCGGCCACAGCACTTGCCGCAGGCAAAAGTCGCCTTGCAAGACGTGGTGAGAGCATTGCCCGCATTGAAGACCTACGGGTTTACGCCCGCCAACTGGGGAGACTTGGCGCGCGCCGCGCCGCTGATGTGCCGATTTGTCGGGATCTCCGAAGATGCCCGGCGCCGCGCCGTCGAACAGATGGGCGAACAGCAAGCCGCCGTTGCGGTCGCCGTGACGCTAGAGAAATACGACCGGCAGGACGTCAAGTCGCCGGGAGGTTATTTGCGGGCTCTTACGGACCGCGCCGCCGCGGGCGAATTGCATCTCGCCCGCTCTGTTTTCGGGCTCGCTGCCCGAAACTCCAAGGAGATTAGACATTGAGACGCAAAGCTTTACCGGCGTTTTTCGCCATCCTCGTTGTCATTGGTAGTTCGGCAGAAGCGGCCGACCTTTCGGGCCGTGCCCGAGTCATCGATGGCGATACCATCAACATTCGAAACCGACGCATCCGGATTGCAGCCATTGATGCGTGCGAACGCGATCAGACCGGATTGAAAGACGGTAAGGTGTGGCGCTGTGGCGTCGCAGCGCGGAGTTACCTCGGCAAAATGATCGACGGGCAGCATGTCCGCTGTGACATCATTGACCAGGATCAGTATCGGCGCCTGGTGGGCCAGTGCTTCATCGGAGACCTCGATATCGGCCTTGCGATGGTGAAAGCCGGGATGGCGGAGGCTATGTTGCGGTATTTGCCGGCGGCCCACTCAATCAGTGAGGTCGACTACGGCCAAGCCGAGAACAGAGCTCGCGACAACGGTTTGGGCAAATGGTCCGCTGAGATCGAAAGTCCACACGTCTACCGCCGTTCCAAGTCATCCGTGATGCCGTGACCCTGGAAATAGCCAATATCACGCAATGGCGGATTTGCTTCTCTGCGCCGTATTGCTTCACATTTGCCCTCGAATCGCTAGAAAATCTGTTTATATCGCCGTAATCGTGATTAATATTGGTGCAGAATTTGCGGTTGCATGTCGCTGGAGAAACGGGGAAACGTTGCCAGAGAGGTTCAAGCCACACTCCTCCAAGGCGGTTGCTTGTGACGCTCGTTCGCACGTCGACGCGAATTTGCGCAAAGCTGGACGCCACAAAAATTTCCCCGCCTTCGGCTTCCTCGCGAGAGTCAAATTTTCGCGTCCTCCAGCTTCCTCCGCTCCGCTCCGGCCAGCGGTGCCCATCGCTAACCGCCGTGCCGTCTGAACGATCATCGCAACCGCAAAAGAGGAGTGAAAGACATGAACATCACCAACTTCATCCAGTTCGAAGGCGACGACCTCGCAACCGCAAAGGGCAGCGGCCTCATCTCCACCATCGATCGGGACATGGACATCAAGGTCGTTCCGTTCGACTCGGACAATGAAAAGGCCCCGACGCATCGCGTCTACGCCAAATCACCGCGCGGCCACGACATCGAGGTCGGCGGCATCTGGAAGAAAGACAACCAGGAGGGCAAGCCCTACTACACGCTTTCAATCCGCAAGCTCCGCTACAATGCCAATCTCGGCCGGTTCCCGGGCCAGGACGACGCCTCCCTGCAGGCGATCATCGAGTGGGACGCTCGCGATTGATCCGCTCACAGCGCCCGGCAACCAGCCGGGCGCACACCCTCGAAAGGCCGGAAAATCCGGCAAAATGCTGGATTTACAGCACTATTCCTGCTAGGGTATCCCGTAACTGGAGATTTGCCGATGAACGTTCATTCCCGCCGTCCGGATCGTTCCCCGGAAGCTGTCGAGAAGCGGCGCAAGGCTGCGGAGCAGGCGCGCGCTGCCAACGTCCGGCAGGGTTATGTTCACGATCCCGTCCTCGAGGCAACCACCGCCCGCTATGTCGCCGGCGACATCACCCGCGAGGAATACCGGGCGCTCATGATCGATCGACCCGTTAGATAGCTCACCGATCAACTCTCAAGAACAAAAGGCCGCCCGCTTAGAGCCGGCGGCTTTTTGTTGGGCTTGCCATGGCTGAAGAGTACCCCAAAGGTTCCTACACCTACCCCAACTCCTCGGACGATCCGGACCGGACAGACGTTTTGAGAAACAGATGGGGAGTTGAAACACACTCCGAGCTGCGCGCGAAAGAGTATCGCGCGACGGCCGTGCGGATGCTCGAAATCGCTGAAGGCGATGGCCCCAAGGGCAATTTTGACAAGGCCCACCTTAAGGCGATCCACGGCTACATTTTTCAGGACGTTTACGAGTGGGCCGGGCACACGCGCAACGAAACGCCGGTCGTCGACGGCGAGCGTGTCGAGCCGATCGGGGGCTTGTCCAAGGGCGGCACCTCGTTCCTGCCGGGATCGCGCATAGAAATGGGCTTGGACGAGGCCTTGAAGCCGATCCGAGATCCCCAAGCACTGAGCAACGCTACGCCAGAGCAATTTGCCGAACGTGCCGGCCAGGTCCTTGCCGAACTGAATTATGTGCATCCGTTTCGTGAGGGTAACGGCAGAACGCAAGAGGCCTTCATTGCAGAACTAGGGCGCCACTACGGGCACGAGATCGATTTTTCCATCATCAGTAAACCACGCATGATCGATGCGTCGATTGAGACCACGAACAATCCCTCGAGCGATGCAATGAAGCATGTGGTGCAGGACGCTTTGGATTCTAATCGCCGAGAAGCCATCAGAGCGGCATTCGCGGATTTGAAAGACTGCGGCGAGGAGCCCCTCCACCACAACGTTCGCACCGCCCGGGCTGGCGAGGAAATCACCGGCACGGTTCTCGGAGCCGGCGACCGCCTTATGAGCCTTGTCACCGAACGCGGCATTGTCGTTGCCGATCGCGCCGACTTGCCGGAAAGATTGCTGGACGACGGGGAAATCACCTTTAGCGCCCGATCGGACTTTTCCCGCCTGGGACGAGAGCATTTGGCGAGATCGGCGCAGTCGCAGCCAGCGCCGGCCGGGCAGCCACAGCAGGACCAGAATCCCGATCTGAAGGCGATCCAGGCGCAACTGGCGGCACAGAGAGGCCGTGAGCGCGATGACGACGATCATGGGCGGTAAGGAATCCGTCCGGCTTTAGAGCTCACCACGATGTCCATGGCAAGCAAGCGCCAATGGTCTGCCGCCCTTTCCTTCCGTTGGATGGATTGACGGACAAGCTACGATAGCCCCTCCCCACGCAACCGCTGGCGCGGTCCTCCTCTCCGTTGCGGCCCTTTGGGTGCATGGTCTCGCTTCGGCCATCTCCGTTTTTTGCCGTCAACCAACGGAAGGAGACGGCAATGCAGAACATCAAGGACACCTACCAGCGCATCACGGATGCCGTCATCGAGCAGCTTGAAGCCGGCACCAAGCCGTGGATCCGCCCCTGGCGCGGAAACAGCCGCGGCTCCCTCGTTCCCCGCCGCGTCACTGGCGAGGCCTACCGCGGGATCAATGTCCTGATGCTGTGGCTTGCAAGCGAGCTCGCGGGCTACGAGGAAAACACCTGGCTCACCTACCGCCAAGCTCAGGAATTGGGCGGCCAGGTCCGAAAAGGCGAAAAAGGCGCCCTGGTCGTCAAGTACGGCACCTTCGCCCCCAAAGAGCGCGAGGACGACGACGATCGCGGCATTCCCTATCTCAAGGGCTACACGGTCTTCAATGTTGAGCAGATCGAGAACCTTCCGCAGGAGTTCTATCGGCCGGCCGAGGCGCTCTCGACGACGCAGGTCCCGCACCTTGAGGCAGTCGAAACCTTCGTCCGAAACACCGGCGCGGTGATCACCTACGGCGGCACGACCGCCTGCTTTCGTCCCACTCCGGATGACATCCTGTTGCCTGACCGAGTTCGTTTCGTCGATGAGGTTCATCTTTACTCGACCTTGCTTCACGAAATGTCGCACTGGTCAGGTGCAAAGCATCGTCTCGATCGTGACCTGAGCGGGCGGTTTGGCAGCGAAAGTTACGCCGTCGAGGAACTCGTTGCCGAGCTTTCCGCTTCATTTCTCTGCGCTGATCTTGGTGTCGCCCACGACCCTCGAGGCAATACCGCGAGCTACCTGGAGAGCTGGCTTAAGGTGCTGAAGAACGACAAGCGTGCGATCGTGTCCGCGGCCGCCAAAGCTCAGGCTGCGGCTGATTACCTGCACGGGCAGCAAAGGGCCCACTTGCAGTGAAGGCCGGGAAAGAAATTCTATCTGAGCAACGCACTGGCGGCGAAACCTGTTTTGCCGCAGTCGCCCGTGGACCAGTCCACAGAATTGGTGCACGCATATTGCACACTCGAGGCGTCACGTAATTCGTCCAAGTCCTAATGCAACAGCGATAGCTCCGAGTTCCTCAAAATGGTTGCGGCGTCTCCTGGCCTCCGAGCCGTTATTTACTCCAAACCATTGCATATTCAGCATAATTCTGAATTTTGACGGCAGTCAAAACGACAGTGCATAAGCTGCCCCTCCCTATTCCCATCTGCTGAGAATCGGCATCATCTACGAGCGCAGGTCGGCAAATTGCGGTTAACCTTTTGTTAACCCTATTTTCCTTGCCAGTATTTGAGAATCGGAGATAATGACGGCATTTCGCTGAAAACAGTGATTTTACCGACAGAATGGCCTGAGGCACAATGAACGCGTTCACATCGCTACCCTCGTTCGAGCTGGACGACAAGATTTTGATGCAGGGGGCGGAAATCTCCCGCAGACTGAATCAGCTGCGGTTGGAGAACTTTCCACCTTCTGCGAAGAAAACCCTGCGTCCGTTTTCGGTTGCCGAGGTTGCTCACTATCTCGGAGTTACACCTAGCAATCTGAAGCGGCTCTATCTCGACGGCAAGGGACCGGTTCCGACTACCGTGGGGAGCCGGAAACAATACACCGCCGAGCAGATATGGGAGCTTCGACATTACCTCGCAGAGACCGGGAAGAGCGAAGCCAAAAAATACGTGCCCCAAAGGAAGCCGGGCGACAAGCTCCAGGTGATCGCCGTCGTGAACTTCAAGGGCGGGTCCGGAAAGACGACAACAGCCACTCACCTCGCCCAGCACCTCGCACTCACGGGACACCGTGTTCTTGCCGTCGATCTCGATCCGCAGGCATCACTATCGGCCCTGCACGGTTACCAACCGGAGCTCGATCAGAATCCCTCGCTCTACGATACGATCCGCTACGATGATCAGCGTAAGCCAATTGCGGATATTATCCAGCCGACCA
>JAESFW010000349.1_pt1 | contig 29611 bp, 26 predicted proteins | sample 9269481 | NCBI WGS metagenome assembly JAESFW01 (sample SAMN14515350, study PRJNA621654) | algae metagenome | isolation source: Lyngbya sp. HA4199-MV5 and co-occurring heterotrophs from soil with... | place: USA: Ahupuaa O Kahana State Park, Hawaii | collected 2009-07-21
CCCGCCCCGATCTGATCTTGCAACCGGATCAGCCGTTCCGATCGGGGCTGATCATCGTGCCATGCGACGGCCCAAAGTGACATTTCTACTTTGCACCAACGCGGACAGTTCAACTTCGCTGCCACATCATATGTAGCCGGGTGGGTTCAAGGATGAAGCGCAGCATAACGAAACGCGAAAAATCGCACCCCGGTGCGATCGACCGCTATCGCCCGCCCTCCCGAAGCAATGACCGCAGAAACAGAGCTGACGCCAAGACCAGACACGGACTATCCGTTCGCCTGCGCGGCGCCGGGAGTGTCGCAGGCAGGTCAACGCGACGTTGTTGCCGCGGAGCGATCACGCATGCCGGGTTTTCTGCCCGGCATGCCGTTTTTCGAGCTCACTGGTGAACTTAGAACTCCGCCTTCAGCGACGCATAGAAGGTTCGGCCCGGACCCGGCTGCTGCACCAGGCTCAAGGGGTCGACATAGTAGGCGTCCGTCAGGTTCTCGATGCGGAAGCTTGCGGTCAGGCTGTCGTTGATCTTGTATTCGGCGAAGACATCGACCAGCGTGTAGGGCTTCCAGTCGATCAGCGAGATGAATTGCGAGGCCCCTTGCGCGGTGACGTCGCCGTGACCGATGGCGCGCGAGCCTGTGCGCGAAACCCGGCCGCCAACCGTCAGCGCATCATCGAGAAGCGTCTGCGACAGCGTCAGCGCCACCGTGTATTCCGGCGGCACCTGGTTGGTGGCGTAGTCGGCATAGAGCGACTTGTTCCCGCATGTCGCGGCCGTGCGGCAAAATTCGACATCGGTGTAGTAGTTGGCCGCCAGTTCCGCGGCAAAGCCGCCACGCTCATAGCGTGCGGACAGTTCGATGCCCTGGAAATGCGCGCCCGCGATGTTGTGGATACGCATTCCGGAAATGCCGCGCGGATCGGTGTACCATTCGCGCGCGATGTAGTCCTTGACGTCCCAGTCGAAGAAACCGAGCTTCACCATCGCCTGGTCGTCGGCGGAGATGAGACCGTCGCGGCGAAGATTGGTGCCCACTTCCCAGTTGCTGGAGCGCTCGGGACGCAAGTTGGAATTCACGTTCATGGTGAAGGCCGAAACCCCTTCCATGATGCTCGGCGAGCGCAGCGCGTTCGAGTAGTTGACGTAGAACTGGGTGCCGTCGATCGGCTCCAGGGTCACCCCGATCGACGGGCTGAAGCCACCATCGCTCAGCGACGTGTCATAGACATACTCCTGACGAGGCTGTTCCGGTGCGTTTCTGTCCTCAGTCCAGTAGTGCTGGTAGCGCAGCCCGCCATTGACCGTCAGCCAGTCGGTCGCCTGCCAGGCCGCCTTGGTGAAGGCGGCAGCCTCCTGCCGGGTACCGTCGCGAAGGTCGAGCCAGGTCTCAAGCTCAGGCGTAAATGCGCTTGGCCGGGTATCCTCGCTCTGGAACGACAGCCCGTAGGTGAGATCGAGCGCGCCGTAGTCGGTCGTCAATACAGAGGTATTGGCGACATCGGCGCCCCACATCACGGTGTCGGACCCGGTGCGATAATTGGCCGGCAGGCCGAAATCCTCCGGCCGGGGAAACGGAACGCCGCTGCGCCGCGGATTGCGCAGTTCAAGCCGTGTCACCCACAGATTGGCCTTGAGGTCGATGAGGTCATTGTCGTCGGGCTTCCAGCCGTAGCGGAGCGTACCGGCATCGACCTTGGTGCCGGCGGTCTGGCCCTGCTGTATCGCCTGGCCGCGGTCCGACGTCAGGCGCGAGGCTAGCAGGTCGCCCGCCTCACTGCGAAAGCCGTTATAGCCGATCTGCAGGCTGTGGCCGTCCTCGAAGCGAACGGTGCCCTTGGCAAGAAAAGATTTCGTCTGCAGCTGCGTGTTGAGCACCTCCTCGCCGGCGCGATAATTGGCGATGCCGCCATTGTCGATATAGTCCTTCCAGATCAAACCTGGCGGGCAAATGCCGCTCTGATAGCAATAGGGCTGCGGCCCCTTGCTGATCGGCACCGCCGCCGGGCCATTCGTGCCGGCGTGGTAATTGCCCTGCCGGCGATAGGCGTAGCCGGCAACGAGGTCGACGTTTTCTTCCTGCATCGCACCGATGATGCTGCCCGAGCCGCTGGTCGGATCGAGGAGGGACGGCCGGTCCATTCCATCGCTCTTTGCAGTCGCGACCGGTGGCGCCCAGGTGCCGCCCGGCCAGGCGTAGCCTGCGGTGGTGCCGGCCGGCGGCGGGCTCGAAGTGTTGGTGCCGAAGCCGCCCTTGACGCGCAGGCCGACTGTCCGCCCCTCCTTGACGATGTCGCCGGCATCCAGCGTCCGCATCCTGACCGTGCCGGCGATGCCGTTCGAGGCAACATCGGAGCCCTTGGTGATATAGACACCGCCAAGAAAGTCCGGGTCGACGAAGGTGCGGTTGGAGATGCCCTGGTAGCCCTGGTAAACGGTGGCGGCGTTCGACGCACCGTCGACGGTCACCGCAACGCGGCCCATGCCCTGCATGCCGCGAATGTTGACGTCGACGGCGCCGGCGCCGTTGCGCGCCTCGCCGGACAGGACGCCCGGGGTGCCGCGGAAGATGTCGGCCGGGCTCGATCCGCGGAAGCGATCGATGTTTTCCTCGGAGATGTAGGCGGTGGGCGCCGCCGTCTCGTAGGGCGCGTCGACCGGATTGATCCCTCCGCCGCGAACCGCGATCGGATCGAGCAAGGTCGCCTCCCCGCCCGGGCTTGCTGCATGGGCGCCGGAAACGCGTTCGATTATCGTGACGCTCCCGCCGTTCAGACGAAAGGTAAGGCCGCTGCCCGTCAGCAGCATCGAGAGCGCCTGCGGCGGCGAAACCGCTCCATGGACCGCCGGCGCGGATTTGCCTGCCGTCAGCGACGCGGAATAGGCAAGCTTCAGTCCCGATTGTCGCGCGAAGGCCGTCAGAGCCGACGTCAGCGACTGCGCCGGTATGTCGAACGTGACCCCGGCCGTTTGCCCCTGCTGTGCCGCTGCCGGCGTTGCCGCTTGAAATGAACCGATTGTCGTTGAAGCAAGCACGAACGCGCCGAGAAGATTGCTTCGCCCCGAATGTCTGGACATGTGACCCCTATTCCCATGCTATGAACGAGGGATCGGCGTTCCTGGTGACCAGGACGTGTCCCTCATGAGCCGAGACGAGGAGCTGCGCGGAAATCCGCAATGCCGGTTGAGAAAAAGTCGAAAAAATTGAAATCGGCTAGGCGGCCGAGATCAGCGTGACGAACCGTGTCATGCGCGTAACCCGGATCGGCAGTCCGGAGGCAAGGGCTGCAAGCGAGGCGTCGGGCGTCCTCAAGTCGAGGACTGCGCTCACCCGCGCAAGTTTCAGGCGGTCGCTGCTGAAGACGATCCAGCCATCGTGGTAGCGGGCAAGCGCGGAAACGACGTCCCCCAGCCTGCGGTTTTCGGCCACGTACATGCCGGACTGCCAGGCGAGCGCAATGGCCGGATCTTGCGCGACCGTTGTGCCGATCGCGCCGTCCTCATCGATCGATACACGCTCGCCCTCCGATAGCGTCATGCCGCTTGAAAGGCCCGCGATGGTGGGTCGCAGGCGAAGGGTATGGCGGGTGGCGGCAATGCCGAGCGAGCCGTCGGATGCGTTGGCGTCGATATCGAATGCCGCACCGTCCGTCTCGACAAGGGTCGTGCGGGCCGACACCGAAAAGGGGCGCGCGTCTGCGGCGACCTCGAAGTAGGCCTGCCCTTCCTTCAGCGTCACACGGCGCATCGACTCGTCGAAGCGAACATCCATCGCCGAGAGCGCATTGAGAACGACGCGAGAGCCGTCGGGCAAAGCGATCGCTCGCGTCTCGGCGGTCTCGGTCGCATAGTCCGAACCCAGAGTTCGAAACAAGGGGCGCGACGCAGCCAACCCGCCTCCGGCAACCGCAAGCCCCGCCATTCCGGTCAGCAACTGGCGGCGGGAGACCCCTGCCCGCTCCCGGCCCGGATAGACAAGTCCGGTCTTGCGATCGCGCCTGAGGTGCGCTGCATCGCTCCAGAGCGCTTCTGCCTCGGCGGCCGCGGCCTCGTGCGCCGCACTCTGCGCTCGCCAACCGTCATAGGCTCGCCGATCTTCGCTCGATGCATCGCCTGAATGCAGACGGACGATCCATGCAAGCGCCTCGGTAGAGATGTCGCCGCCCGGACAGGAGACGGGTATAGGTGTCTGCTTCAAGACGAGCCTCAAGCTTTACGCGGCGAACACGCCGCTCTGTTGCGCCGAACGCCGCGCGCGTGGAACGCCCCGATGGAAATCAGAGGGCATCCATCTCGCGTTTGATGTCACGGCAATGGGCGAAGGCGCGCAGGATATGCTTCTCGACCATGCTGACCGAGACCCCGAGCGTCTCGGCGATTTCACGGTGAGAATGGCCCTCGACCTTGTTCATGATGAAAGCGGTGCGGCAGGCCGCGGGTAGCTCGTTCAAGACGACAGAAAGGGTCGCGACCCGATCGCGAAACTCCAGCGCCTGCGAGAGGTCGTCAGGCGAAGCCAGGCTGTCGGCCTGATCGAACTCGACCCGGCGCGACCACTCGCGCTCGAGCTTGATGCGAAAGTCGATGGCGGCGTTGCGCGCGGCCTTGAACAGATAGGAACGCGGATGCGTGACGCTGCGGCCATCCACCCTGACCATGCGCAGATAGGCGTTCTGCACCACCTCTTCGCCGTCATGGCGATTGCCGATCAGCCGCGATGCGTAGCGCAAGACATCCGTGTGATGGCGGCGGAACAAAAGGCCCAGCCAGTGATTGAGAGCGTTCGTCACCACCCTGCCCTTATCTAGCCAAGCAGGTTGCGGCGATCGTGGACGTGCATCTTGAAAGCCATACTGCATCGTTTGCGGGAGCGCCTGCGGCTCGATGATTGCCGCCGACTAATACTTGTCTATTATACTCATGTTTTATGTCCGGCAAGCGCTTCAGCGGGAAAACGTCGCGGGATCAACGGACGGCGATGTCCTCAACCACACGTGAAAAGGTGGCCATGCCGAGACCAAGTGCGAGACGTCAAACCTGCCTTCGATGTGGCCGGCACCGGATCCACCGGCGTTTGGGGACCCGATGCCAACAGCTTCAGGGCTAGTGGAAGACGATCACCACGCGACCGGCAATCTGAAGAAAGTTCGCAAGCGACATTCGCGCCGTCATCCCACCCACGCCCTGCGGCCAGGGATCGCGCAGCAGCAGCGTCTTGCCGTCGTCCTCATAGCCGTAGACGACATAGTAGTGGTAGGCGTTGCCGATGACGAAGATGCGGTTGTTGTCGATCTCGGCCTTGACCTGCACCGCCGTCAGATCCGCGGATGCGAATTGACCACCGGTCGCTGCGTTGTCGAAGGCGTTCCACTGGGACCGTATCAGCTGAACGACTTCGCTGCTGAGATTGGCGCCGCCGCTCTCCTGTTGTCCCGTGGACTGGTCCATCGCCTGCGCGAACTCCAGGTGTTCCTGGACCTCGGGATCAAGTTCGGCGAGCGCAAACGTGATCCGCCGGGCAATCTGATACTGCGTGTAGGCTGTCAGGCCACGGTAGCTGCGAACCATTACCTCGGCTGCAGCAAAGCACCACGCCCCTGTTTCCTGCGGCACCAGGGCCGGCGGATGGGCTACTGTGGTCATGTCAAACTCCTTTCACGATTTCGCTTTGAGAAGTTCGGCCCATCCGGCGCGTCGGGGAAAAAGGGAGCTCCACGGCGGGCATGGGACAGGTCGGTTCGATTGCATTGACAGGCGGCCCTCCTCGCATGCGGAGGCGGGCGGCCGCGACAGGCGCTCGGAATGCCGGACGAGACATCGGCGGTGGCAAGGGCTGAAACCCGCATGGACCATGTGCTGGCTTCCATATCGGCTTCCTTTCACAAGCAAGGTGAGCGGAGGAACGCGGCGACGGTGCGGTCAGCCGGACAGTGGATCCGCGTCGGGCGCGGACGTACAGCGCAGGATGTTTTCCGCCGTCAGCTCGACGCGCTGGGTCGGCGACGCCGGGTTGAAGTCGACGACCTGGACGTTTGTCTGCGCCTCGACGTCGATCGCCTGCCCTGCGGTGTAGCTGCCGAAGATCACCCAACAGCGATGGCGGTGCGGGATAAAGGCGCTCAAGACATTGACGTTGAAATCGACGGTGTAGATCGGCGCCTTTCCGAGTGCGATGCCGAGATGGATGGGGAAGTCGAATGTCGCATTGAGCTGCCGGACCGTCAGCGCTCCCTGCGCGCCCCCGGTTCGAAGGTTCTGGAAGGTCGGCGCGCCAAAGTCGTCCGCGCCGAAGTCGATCAGGTTTTCGCGTTCCGGGTCGGCCGCGATGTATTGGTAAGCGGTGAATGTCGTGCGCCCGCCGAACGTGCCGCGCTCGCCCCAGATGAAGCCGACCTCCGTCGACCAGGAGAAGCGTACTTGCGTGCCGGGTGCGGCCGGACGCGCAAGCCACGTCAGGCAGGCCGCTCCCGTCGATCCCGATGCATGCGGCGGAACCTGATAGAGAGCGAAACTGCCATGCAAACTCGAATTGTTGACGCAGGTTAGCCTGTATTCGGTCATAGCGGTCTCCCGGTGGTTGAGAGAAACGGGCGTTGAGAGAATGAGGCGGCGGCCGACCTTGGCCGCCGCCCCGATGCGATCACGAAACGGTAATGAGGTTGTCGAGGCCGAGGTTGGCCGTGCGGGATGTGAGCGCCCCGCCATAGGTAACCTCGACTTCGCCGGTCACGTCCTCGATGTCGATGACATCGCCGGTCTCGTAACTGCCGAAGATCACCCAGTAGTTCGGGTGCGGGGTGAAGACGGCCGTCATGTTCGGAGCCGCCTGGACCGCGAACGTGCCGGAACCCGCCATACCGATGCCGACGGACGTGCGATTGGGTACGACGTTCGAGAGCTGCTGGATGGTGAGCGAGCCCAGCGCGCCATTGACGCTCGGGTTGGAGAACGTTGTCGCCCCGGCCCGGTCCTGGGTCAGCTGGATCAGGTTCTGGCCATTCGGATCGGCCGCCTTCACCTGCGTCGCCGAGAAGTTGATGCCCGGCTGCAGCACGCCGGTCTCCGACCAGACGAAGCTGTAGTCGAGGCCCCAGGTGAAGGTCACCCGGCTGCCGGGCGCGGTCGGGCGAGCAAACCAGGCGAGCGAGAACACGTTGCCTGGGATGGTCGTCGGAGGCGCCTTCTGGAAGACGGCGAAGCTGCCGGTCAGCTGCGAATTGTTCACGCAAGTCAAAGAGTAAGACGTCATCGGATTTACCTTTCGTTGCTGGAAGAGCGCCCGGGATCAAAGGTGGCCGGCACCGCCTCCGGGGCTGAAGCGGCGCCGACCAGCCCCTCGCCGCCCGCTGTGGGGAAGGGAAAAAGAGCGGCGAGGGGTTGCCCAGCGAGGGAGGTATCGCCAGGCAAAGGCGTGCGGCTCGCTAGCCGGTCTGCTGAATGAGATTGTCGAGCCCGACGGCGACCTGGGCAGCGGCGGTCGGGGTACCGGAGAAGGTCACGGTCAGCCCCTGGTCGACATCCGAGATGGGTGCCGGCGGATAGACGCAAGCCGTGCCGAAGACCACTGTCGCGGTCGGCGACAGATCCGGCTCAAGCGTCAGCGGACCCAGCCCTGCCGGAATACCCACCAGGATCGGCGCGGGCCCGACGACGAGACCGATCAGGCTGTTCGGCGGAACGCTCGGATCGATGTCCACCTCCACCGCGCTTGCCGGCCCGCCGGTCGAAGGCACGATCGTGTAGGCGCCATCGGCCCAAGTCACCATGACCTTGTCGCCGAGAGCGACCGGGGTCTTCCCGGCAGTTGCGGGCGCGCCATCCTCGGCCATGGCCAGAAGCGCCAATGCGCCACTGCCACCGTTCCATGTCAGCGTCGTCGTCTCATTCGCTTCGGACGTCGCCGCGGAAACGAGTGCCGTGAGCACCTGGGAACTGACCGGCGGGCTCTTCAGTGGCGGAGGAAAAACGCTGAAATAGGCGTCGCCCGCAAGGCTCGACCCATTGGTCGCCGTCAGGGAGAAGGTGATTGGCGCGGCGGCGGCTGGAGCTGCGGCTGCTGGAGCGGAAGCGGCTTGATCTGCGATCGGCTTGGGCATGGCTCGAGGTCCTTTGCTGCGGTGTCTTCCGGCTCTTCGATGCACTCTCTATGGCTGTGGAAATCTACCGCTATCCCCAATGGTTGTCTTTGGGCGAACGTCTCCAAAACTTGGACGACCGTCCCAGGCGATCGTCATCCGGCCCGCAATTCCATCACCCAATCGGAGAACGCGGTGTCGACCGTTGCCGGAAGGAAGATGCCTCCCGCGGTTGCATCGCCCTTCCCTCGGGCCTGGTCGCGTGCGGCGCGCGGAGACAGGCCAAACGCCTGCCGGAAGAGGCGACTGAAGTGCGCCTCGTCGGCAAACCCCATGTCGAAGGCGATGTCGCCGATCCGCCGATCGGCATGGCGTGGATCGCAAAGGGCAAACAGCGACCGGCGCAATCGGCGCCGGCGGATATAGGTCTCGACACCGCCCGTCGTTTCGAACTGACGAAACAGCTGGCTGCGCGAAACGCCGAGTTCGCGCGTCAGCCGCGCGGTGGTCAGATCCCGCTGATGCAGATTGTCTTCGATGTGGCGGCGCAGGCGGCGGCCAAGATCGCCGCTGCGCGCGGTCGGCGCAGTCGCGTCGGCAGGACCGAGGCAGGACGCGATCAGATCGGGAATGATCGATCCGAGCGCGGCAAGCTCGTTGGCACCGAAGCGCATCGCGGCTTCCGCCAGAGCCTGAATGGCGCCGCAGGCGAAAACGCCGATCGCGGTGCCGCGCGACAGGATGCGGCCGGAAACCGGCTGCGCCGGAGCAACCGAGGCGGGCAGCAGCGCCCGCGGAACGATGAGATGCACCGCCTCGGCCGATCGCATCACGAAAGCGACCGGCGTCGACAGATCGAACACCGCGACGTCGCCCGGGCTCAGACGGCTCAGTCTCGGGACCGACAATCCGACCCGGCCGCGAACGACACAGGAGACGACGATGTGATCGAGATCGTCCCGGGCAAGACGCAGGTCGTTTCGCCGGTAGCGTCCGCCATCTGCAACGCTGCGGCACAGGAGAAAGCTGCCGAAATGATGCACGGCAAGGTCCGCGCGAAACGACGCGGGCGGCGCATGCCGAGCCGGCGCGCTGTCAAAAAGGATGTCGAGCACAGAGCGCCAGGCCTCGAAGGGGGCGTCGCGGTCGGACGTTTCGAAACGGAAGCTGGGGAACGGGTTTTGTCCACCCGTCTGGCGCGGCAACTCTGTGGTTGTCTCGCTCACGCCGCTCCCTTTGGTTGCATCAAACGCAAGAGATGCGACTTTTACTCTAGTTGTCGAGGAGGGAAAGAGGGGGTTCTTTTCTGCAACGCTAATGCATTCTAAAGTCGGTTCGCACCGGGTCTTCGCCCGCTGCCCCAGCTTGGGTCACGTAAGACCGGCGCCAGCCGCCGCGCCCCCGGAAGGATCGGCCCGTCGACTGTCGAATCTGGACAGGTCCGTCATGGGCGGCTTCGTGGGCGGAAGATCGGAACGCCATGCAATCGTTCCCGCCAGCGTTCCCCATCGACCTTTTGCGCTGTCAATCAGGCTACGCTTAGAGGCATGGCTCTCGCGTCAAGACGATCCGGCGCCGCGCATCGGCTCTCCCAAGGCGGGGTCAGCGGATCAGCGCGCGGCGACTTGGGTCAACAGCCAAAGACGATCACTCGACGGTGATGATGTTGTCGAGGCCGAGCACGGCGGTTCTTGCCGTCAAAGCCCCGCCATAGGTCACTTCGACAGCGCCCGTGACGTCCTCGAACTCGATGACGTCACCAGGCTCGAAATTGCCGAAGACCACCCAGTAATTGGGATGCGGCGTGAAGACGGCCGTCATGTTCGGGGCGGCCTGTATCACGAAGGTTGCCGCACCCGCCATGCCAACACCAACGGACGTGCGATCGGGAACGACGTTTTGCAGCTGCTCGATCGTGAGCGAGCCAGGGTTACCGCTGGCGCTCGGATTGACAAACGTAGTCGCCCCGAATGCGTCCTGGGTGAGCTGGATGTGGTTCTGGCTCTCGACGTTCGCCGGTTTTACCTGCGATGCCGCAAAGACGATGCCCGACGCGATGTTGCCGTTCTCCGACCAGACGAAATTGTAGTCCAATGACCAGGTGAAGGTCACGCGGCTGTCCGGTGCGGTCGGCCGGGCCAACCAGGCGAGCGACATGATCTCGCCGGCGGATTCCGTCTGCGGCGGTCTTTGGAAAACGGCGAAGCTGCCGGCAAGCTGCGAGTTGTTGACGCATGTGAGTGAATATGTCGACATCGGTTCTACCCTGGCTCCTTGCACTTAAGCGCGCAGAATTGCTATCAGCTTTCCCTCTGGTTGTCGCCAGGGTCGGAACCGCCAAATCTGGGTTGATCTTCAGCCGCGGAACAGGATCACAGAACGGTCATGAGATTGTCGAGACCGAGGTTGATGGTGCGGGACGTAAAGGCTCCATCGTAGGTGACCTCAACCGCGCCGCTCACGTCCTCAATGTCGATGACATCGCCGGTCTGATAGTTGCCGAACGTCACCCAGTAGTTCGGATGTGGGGTGAAGACGGCGGTCATGTTCGGAGCCGCCTGGATCGCAAAGGTGCCGGATCCCGCCATGCCGATGCCGACAGACGTTCGATTGGGCACAACGTTTGCCAGCTGCTGGATGGTCAGCGAACCGAGCGCCCCGTCGAAGCTCGGGTTTGCAAACATTGTCGCACCATCCCTGTCCTCGGTCAGCTGGATCAGGTTCTGGCCATCGGGATTGGCCGGCTCCACCTGCGACGCGGCGAAGTTGACGCCCGGCTGCAGCACGCCTGTTTCGGACCAGACGAAGCAGTGGTCGGGGCTCCAGTCGAAGGTTACCTGACTTCCAGGCGCAGTCGGGCGCGCAAACCAGGCGAGGGAGAACAGGTCGCCCGGGACGGTCGTCGGGGGCGCTTTCTGGAAGACGGTGAAGCTGCCGGTCAGCTCCGAATTGTTCACGCATGTCAAAGAAAGCGTCGTCATCGTCCCTGCTCCCAGCTTCAAGTATCGCCCCATTGAGGTGCAACACTCGTAGCAGCTTTCCTTCTGGTTGTCCTGGCGCCGGCCTGACCAAATTTGGGACGATCGTCCAAGGACCTTGAGCAGTCAGGGGTTTATGCTTGCGCCGCCCTGGCCACCTGCCCGATCGCGTCCGACAGGATCTCCAGCCCGCGATCGACCTCCTCATGCGTCACTGTCAAAGGGGGCGCAATGCGGAACACGCCGCCCATGCCTGGCAGCTTGACGATGTTCATGCTGAGGCCACGCCTCATCGCTTCCTCCATGATCCTTGCCCCCATTTCGAAGCCCGGCGCTTTCGTCTGGCGATCGGCAACAACCTCGAGCCCGAGCAGAAGACCGCGTCCCCTGATGTCGCCGACGCATTCGAAACGCTGCTGCAGCGACAGGAGACCACGGCGCAGCTGCTCACCGCGCGCCGTGGCCTTTTCCATCAGGCCGTCGCGGGCGATCACGTCGAGCACCGTCACGCCGACCGCGGCCGGAAGCGGATCCGACACATGGGTGGTGTAGAAGAGGAAGCCTCGCTCGTGTGCCTTTTCCTCGATCTCCGCGGTCGTCATGACGGCGGCAAGCGGAAGCCCGGCCCCAAGGGTCTTCGAGAGCGTGAGGATGTCGGGCGTCACCCCGTCGCGCTCGAAGGCAAACATCTGCCCCGTGCGGCCGATGCCCGTCTGGGCCTCGTCGAGGATCAGCAGCATGCCGCGCTCCTCGCACTTGCGCTTGAGCGCCGCCAGATAGCCAGGCGGCAACTCCAGAATGCCTCCACTCGACAGGATCGGCTCGGCAATGAAAGCGGCAAGGTTGCCCGTCGATTGCCGATCGATGAGCGAGAAGGCATCGTCAAGCTCCGTCTGCCAATCGTTGCCGCCATCCGGTCGCATGAAGCGCGGCCGGTAGGAATTGGGAGCCGGTATCACGTATGAGCCGGGGGCGGCCGGACCATAGCCCCTTCGGCCTGCGCTGTAAGTGGCTGACGCGGCGGCGCCGGTCATGCCGTGCCAGCTCTGGGCGAAGGCGACCACCTCGTGGCCACCGGTCACCAGCTTCGCCATGCGGATCGCCGCTTCATTTGATTCAGCACCTGTTGTCAGGAGCTGTACCCGATCAAGGCCGGGCGCAAGTGCCGCCAGCCGGCTCGCCAGTTCCACGACCGGCCGGGACAGCATGCCGCTGAAAAGATGGGCGACCGTGCGCATTTGCCGGTCGACGGTCGCGACGATATCGGGGTGCGTGTGGCCCAGAACCCCGCTCATCTGGCCGGAGGTGAAATCGAGAATCGCCCGCCCGTCCGCGTCGTAGACATAACTTCCCTCGGCTCGTTCCACGATGATGGTTTCGAAGTCGGGTCCATAGCGCGTGAGATGCTTGTTGGCGCGGGCCCAGAACTGAGGATCGGAATTGAGCGACATCGAATAGCTCCTCGTTGGCGATCTGCAATGGCTAGCGCGGGCCACGACTTCAGGCAAATTGATAGTATTTCGATCCGATATCGAATATCTCGATACCATGAGAAATCTCGATCTTGCCCTGCTGAGAAATTTCGCCGTCATCGCCAGAACGGGTTCGATCAGCCTCGCGTCGCTGCAGGTGGGTCGAACCCAATCGACGCTCAGCATGCAGATGCAGCGCCTCGAGGACTTTCTCGAGCAACCCCTCTTCCATCGCACCGGCTCAGGCGTCCGCCTGACCGCGGCCGGAGAAAAACTGCTGGCCCATGCCGAGTATCTCCTTGCCGGGCACGACGAGATCCTTGCAGACATGGGAGGTGGCGGGCTCAACGGCTCCATCACACTGGGCTGTCCAGAAGACTATTCGATCGCGTTCCTCCCGGGTGTGCTCGAGAGCTTCTTTGCGCTCCACCCAGACGTCGAGCTGCGCATGGTGTGCGCGCCGACCACCGAACTCAAGCCGCTCCTGCTCAGGCGACAGGTCGATATCGCCCTGGTTTCGGTGGCGGATGCGGCCAATGGCGAGGTCATCAGGACCGAGGACTTCGTGTGGGTCGGCAGGACGGCGGAGCCCGAAATCCTGAGCCGTCCGGCGCTTCCGCTCGCACTGTCCGCCCCGACGACGCTCGACTACCGGGCTGCCTGCGATGCGATGGAAACGATCAACCGCCGCTATCGCGTCGCCTTTGCCAGCAACAGCCTTGCGGGCCTGATCGCCATCGCCCGGTCCGGCCACGCGATCAGCGTGCTCACCAGGACCGCCGTTCCTGTTGATCTTCAGGTCATTTCGGAAGGACTGCTGCCAACGCTTCCGACGATCGGCATCGCGCTCGAATTCGCCGAACCCCGGCCCTCCTCTGCGGTAAAGGCACTGGCCGATCATATCAGGGCGGTGTTCCCGGGCGTCGAATGACGGCGCGGTCAGAACCTAGCCCTTGGCGGCGGGGCTCTTGTCCGGCCAGGCGCCGGTCGTTTCCCGGACCACCAGCGGGCCGTCGACCTTGATCGTCATCGGCCGCATGTGCTTGTCGTGGATCGCCATGTCGATCAGGATCTCCACCGCCCGCTGCCCCATCTCGTAATTGGGTAGCACCAGGGTGGAGAGTGGCGGGTGGGTGTAGCGGGCCAGTTCCTGGTCGTCATAGCCCATGACCGAGAGGTCGGCCGGCACCCGCAGCCCTTTTTCCTGTGCCGCCTCCATGACGCCGATCGCCATCAGGTCGTTGCCGCAGAAGATCGCAGTCGGCGGGTTCGGCATGGACAGCAGATCCAGTCCGGCCTCGTAGCCGCGCAGCGGCAGCCAGTCGCCATCCCGGACCAGCGTTTCGTCAAAGGCGATATCGGCGGAGGCAAGCGCCTGCTTGTAGCCCTTCAGCCGATCGGCAGCCGCGTCCATCCAGCGCTCGCCGTTGATGAAGCCGATGCGCTTGTGGCCAAGCCCTGTCAGATGGGCGGTCGCTGCAAAGCCGCCGGCAACTTCGCCCGGCACCACCGCCACATGCTGGCGCGGCTCGCCGTAGCAGTTGAGAAGCACGGTCGGGATCGGCGCCAGCGCTTCCGGCACCACGACCCTGCGGGTGAAGATCGTCGCATAGATCACGCCGGCGATCGACGGGTCTCTGAGAACGGATCGGAGAACCGCCGCCTCGAGCTCCGGGTTGGAGCGCGTCACATGCGCCGACACCAGCATGCCCTGCTCGAAGGCATAGTCGCGAATGCCGTCAAGGCTGACGACCGGATGCGGACTGGTCGAGATCTCATCGACGATGAAAGCGATCGTGTCCTTCTCGACGACCGGGGCGGCTGCCACCGGTCCGCGGGTCGCCGGCAATCTATAACCAATTTTATGAGCAGCCTCACGCACCTTCTGCTGGGTTTCCGGCGAAATGCGCGAACCAGACATCTCGTTGAGGACAAGCGACACGCTGGACTGGGAAACGCCGGCGATCCTGGCGACGTCCGTCATGGTCGGGCGCCCCTCTCCCCTCTTGTCCGGATTGATCCCGTTCCCCTTGGCCATGCGTGCTCCTCACCCTCAGGCGTGCATTGCACTGCACGCGGGTTTTTGCAAGTGCTCATAAATTTTGGCCTTGACTGCTAATATTATTAGCGCAAGATTTGAGGATGTGAAGCGCAAAAACGCTCACGTCCGGTAGAGGAGCACCGGCCAATCTGGGAGGAGAAACCGATCATGACCATGATTTCCCGTCGCACCTTCATGCTTGCGGCCACCGCTATCGGCGCGCTCGCCATGGCAGGCATCGCGATCGCCGAAGTGCCGAAACTGGCGCAGAAGGACAAATACAAGGTCGGCTTCGCGCAGACCGAATCCAACAACCCCTGGCGCATCGCCCAGACGAACAGCATGAAGGCCGAGGCTGAAAAGCACGGCATCCAGCTCGTCTACACCGATGCAGCCGGTTCCGCCGCCAAGCAGGTTGCCGACGTCAATTCGATGATCGCGCAAGGGGTCGACGTGATCTTTCTGGCACCGCGCGAAGAAAAACCGCTGATTCCCGCCGTCATGGCCGCCAAGAAGGCCGGCATTCCGGTGATCCTGCTTGACCGTTCGGTCGACCCGTCGCTTGCCAAGGCCGGCGAAGACTACCTGACCTTCATCGGCTCGAACTTCGTCGAAGAAGGCAAGCGCGTCGCCGAATGGCTGGTCAAGAACGCCAATGGCAAGTCGAAGATCATCGAGCTGGAAGGCACGACCGGATCCTCGCCCGCCAATGACCGCAAGAAGGGCTTTGACGACGCGATCAAGGCGGCCGGCGGCTTCGAGATCGTCGCCTCGCAGACTGGCGACTTTGCCCGCGACAAGGGCCGCCAGGTCGCCGAAGCCCTGCTGCAGGCGCATCCGGACGCGGACGTGATCTACGCCCACAACGACGAAATGGCGATCGGCGCGATCGCAGCGCTCGAGGCTGCCGGCAAGGTGCCCGGCAAGGACGTCCTGGTGCTGTCGATCGACGGCGGCAAGGAAGCCGTGCAGGCGGTGGTCGACGGCAAGATCGCCGCGGTCGTCGAGTGCAACCCGCGCTTCGGACCCAAGGCCTTCGAGACGATGATGCGTTATGCCAAGGGTGAGACGATCGAGCCGAAGCTCATCAACGACGACAAGTTCTACGACGCATCCAATGCGGCGGCCGAACTCGCCAACGCCTACTGACACCATCTCCCGAGCCTGTGCCGGCCGATCGGAACCACCGCATCGGCCGGTTTTTTGACCGAAACAGTGCCAGGCATGACCTTCGGCCCGTTCACGTGTAGGCTGAGGACGCCCACCCCCACAGCGCCAAGCGTCCCGCCGGACGTGCAAACATGCGACGGGGGCGGCGGACGGCAGAGAGAGGGAGGAGACCCATGCTTCTGTCCATGCAGGGCATTTCCAAGGCGTTCGCCGGCGTCCCGGCGCTGAAATCCGCCGCGCTCGAGGTCGAACCGGCGGAGGTCATGGCGCTCGTCGGCCAGAATGGTGCCGGCAAGTCGACGCTGATCAAGATTCTTACGGGCGCCTATCGCCGCGACGAGGGCAGCATTGCGTTTGACGACAGGCATGTCGATTTTTCGATGCCGGCGGAGGCTCAAGCCGCCGGCATCGCCACCATCTACCAGGAAATCAACCTCGCTCCACAGCGCTCCGTGGCGGAAAACATCTATCTTTCGCGCGAGCCCAAACGCTTCGGCCTTCTCGACCGGGGCGCGATGCGGCGCGGTGCCGAAACCGTCCTTGCGACCTTCAACCTTTCAATCGACGTCGAGCGTCCGGTCGCGCATTTCGATGCGGCGACACGGCAGATGGTGGCGATCGCCCGCGCGGTCACGCAGAACGCCCGCCTCGTCATCATGGACGAGCCGACGTCCTCGCTCGACGAGCGCGAAGTCGCCATCCTCTTCGACACGATCCGCACGTTGAAACGCTCGGGCGTCGCGGTGATCTTCATCGGTCACCGCCTCGATGAGCTCTACGAGATCTGTGACCGCGTGACGATCATGCGCGACGGCCAGACGGTGGCGAAGAGCCCGATGGCCGACATGCCGAAGATGACGCTGGTGCGCCACATGCTCGGCAAGGAACTGGCCGCATTCCAGGCGATCGCCCCCGACGCGCAATCGTCGGACAGCCCCGTCCGCCTCGAACTTGAGAATGCCGGCGCCGGCGTGCGGGTGCGCGACGTCAGTCTCACCGTGCGCGAAGGCGAGATCTCCGGCCTTGCGGGCCTGCTCGGATCGGGCCGCACGGAAACGGCGCGCCTCGTCTTTGGCGCCGACAAAATGCAGCGGGGCGCGATCCGCATGGAGGGGCAGGTGCGAACCTACCGCGAGCCGGCGGACGCAATTGCCGACGGCATCGGCCTGGTTTCGGAGGATCGCAAGATCGATGGCATCGTGCCCGACATGAGCATCCGCGAAAACATGACGCTCGCCCTGCTGCCGAAACTGAAGAAGGCCGGCATCGTCGACCGCGCCCGGCAGGACGAGATCGTCGAGCGCTATATCCGCGTGCTCGGCGTCAAATGCGCGTCGCCCGACCAGCCGATCAAGGAGCTGTCGGGCGGCAACCAGCAGAAAGTGCTGCTTGCCCGATGGCTGGCCACCGATCCTAGGGTGCTGATCGTCGACGAGCCGACCCGCGGCATCGACATCGGAGCGAAGTCGGAAATCCTGAAGCTCCTGCGCAGCCTTGCCGATGACGGCCTGAGCGTGCTGATGATTTCGTCCGAGCTCGAAGAACTGCTGGCCGCCGCCGACCGGGTCACGGTCCTGAGCGACGGAACATCGGTCGCGACGCTTAAGCGCAAGGACTTGAGCGAGGCGGCGCTGCTCGCCGCCATGGCCCATCAAGCGACGCAACAGGTAGAATGACGATGGCGACGATCGAGACCCCTGCCCCGCAACCATCCGGCGCGCTCTCCTCCGGCAACCGTGTCCTGACCCTCGCCAGCCGCTACGGCACGTTTGTCGCCTTCCTGGCGCTGATCCTCTTCAACATCGCCGTCACACCGAACTTTCTTTCCCTGCAGACACTCAACGTCAACCTCACCCAGGTCGCGACCATCGTCATCGTCGCGACCGGCATGACGCTCGTCATCGCCACAGGCGGCATCGATCTGTCGGTGGGCTCCCTGATGGCCATTGCCGGGGCGCTCGCGCCGATGATCTTCATGGGGCAACTGCTTCCGGTGGGGAGCATGGCGCTGGCAGTCACCCTCGCCTTCCTGCTTCCGGTCGTTGCCGCCGCGCTCTTCGGTCTCTTCAACGGCTTCCTCGTCACGCGCTTTTCGATCCAGCCGATCATCGCCACCCTGGTGCTTTTCATCGCCGGCCGCGGCATCGCTCAGGTCATGACCAACGGCAATCTGCAGGTCTTCAAGAACGAGGGCTTCCAGTTCATCGCCCTCGGCCGGATCGCCGGCATCCCCGCCCAGGTCGTGCTGATGATCGTCATCGTCGCGGCAGCCTGGGCGATGATCCGCTATACCGTCATCGGCCGGCAGATCATCGCCGTCGGCGGCAACGAGAAGGCCGCTCGTCTCACCGGCATACCCGTCAAACGGGTCAAGCTCTTCGTCTATGTGATGAGCGGGGCGCTTGCCGGGATCGCCGGCCTGATCGTCGTCGCACGCAATTCGGCGAGCGACGCGAACCTCGTCGGCCTCGGCATGGAGCTCGACGCCATCGCCGCGGTTGCGGTCGGCGGGACGCTTCTTTCGGGCGGGCGGGCCAACATCATCGGCACCGTGATCGGCGCGCTCGTCATCCAGCTGGTGCGCTACACCCTTCTGGCCAATGGCGTGCCGGACGCTGCGGCGCTGATCGTCAAGGCCGGACTGATCGTCACCGCCGTCTTCATCCAGCAGCGCGCCGGCAGACAGTAGAGGCAACCGACATGCAACCGATCCTTCGCCTCTTCCTGGTCAAGAATGCCGGCGACCTCGCCCGGCTCGGCGTCATTCTCGCGCTGGCGGGCCTCATCCTGTTCGGGGCGCTGCGCTACGACAACTTCCTGTCGCCCTACAACATCCTGAGTTTCCTGCGCTACAACTCGATGTTCGCGCTGATCGCGCTCGGCATGGCCTTCGTGATCATCACCGGCGGCATCGACCTCTCGGTCGGAGGAACCGCGGCGATGGCAAGCGTGGTGGCGGCGCTGTTTTCGCCCTACCACTGGGCGGCAGGCCTTGCCGGCGGCATGGCGGCCGGCTTTGCCGTCGGCGCGCTCAATGGCTTCATCATCACGAAGATGCGCATCCAGCCCTTCATCGCCACGCTCGCGACGATGCTCGCGGCCTACGGCACCGGCCTTTTGCTCGCCGACAACCAGTCGGTTTCGGTCTCCTACGACACCGGCTTCACCGTGATCGGACAGGATGATTTTCTCGGCTTTCCGATCCCTGCCTGGATCGCCCTTCTCGCCTATGTCCTCGGCTGGCTCGTGCTCGAAAAACTCCCAATCGGCCGCCATATCCTGGCGATCGGCGATGGCGAGGCGACGGCCGGGCTGATGGGCCTGAAGGTCGAGCGGGCGCTTGCCGGCGTCTACCTCGCCTCCGGCACCCTTGCCGGCCTTGCCGGTGTCATCCTCGCCTCGCAGTTCGGCGCCGGCCAGCCAACGGAGGGCGTCGGCTGGGAGCTTTTCGCCATCGCCTCGGTCGTCGTCGGCGGCACGCTGCTGTCAGGGGGCTCGGGCTCCGTCGGCGCAACGCTTGCCGGCGCACTGCTGCTGGCCATGGTGTTCAACATCCTGAACTTCGAGAACGGCCTCGGCTGGATCTCGCTTTCGGCCTATTGGCAGTCCGTCATCCGCGGCGCCTTCCTGCTCGTCGTCGTCGTGCTGCAGGCCAAGCTGATGGCGCGGCACCGAAGCACCTGATCGATAGCGTCGCTCACGCTCCTCTCGGCGGACGCTGGCTAAGCCAGATGCTGCCGATGACGAACAGGATTCCAACAGCCTGAAAAGCGTTCAGGGTCTGGCCGAGGAACACCCAACCGAGCAGAACTGCCGTCAACGGGCTCAAAAACAGAAGCGCCGACACGGCTGCAGGCTCCAGCCGCGCTACGCCGCGGAACCAGAGTGCATAGGTCAGAGCGGCCCCGATTATGCTCAACCAGCAGAGGGCAAGCAGATTGGGAACGGTCGGAACGGGCATGGACGGCTCGAAGACCAACACCACCGGGATCAGCAGCAGGCCGCCCGCCGTCAGCTGCCAGGCCGTCGACGTGAGCATCGTTTCCGGCGATTTCCACTTTCGCGCCAGAACATTGCCGAACGCCATCGAAACGGCGCCTGCAAGACCGGCGGCGACGCCAACCTCATCCAGGGCGGCCTGCGGCGTCAGAACGAGGAGAGCGACCCCGGCAATGCCGACGAGCGCTGCAACCACGGCCACGGGACGGATTGCGGTCTTCAACAGCAGCGCCGCGATGAAGACGACGATCAGCGGCTGGATCGCGGCAACTGTCGCGGCCACGCCGCCCGGCAGGCGGTAGGCCGCGACAAACAGCATGCTGAGGAAGAACGAGATGTTGAGCCCGCCGAGCACGAAGGAGCGCCACCACCAGATCCCTTTCGGCAGCCGCCTGACGATCAGCAGCAGGATCAAACCTGCCGGCAGCGCGCGCAACAGCGCGACGGTGAGCGGCGAAAAACCCTGCAGGAACTCGGTGGTGACGATATAGGTGCTGCCCCAGATGACCGGCGCGATTGCCGTGAGGGCGATGTCGGAGACGTGCGTTCTCATGAGAAATGCAAGACCTCGCCAATCGCCCTGCGGGACTTCTGCGGCCAGTTCCCTGGGGCGGCACGACCGACGGCCAGAAGCATGACGGGCAGCTCGTCCGGTCCGAGGCCGAACTCACGCGAAACACCTTCCGCATCGAACCCGCCCATCGGGCCGGTCGACAGGTCCAGGGCCTCCGCCGCGTAGATCAGCGTTGTGGCACCGAGGGTCGCCGAACGCACCGCTTCGTCACGGGCAGCCTTCGCGTCGGCATACTGGGTGCGCACGCTCTCCTGCCACCCGGCTGCCGTCTCGGCTGGCATGAGGCCCGTCTCGACGAATGGTCGCAGCCTTTCACCAAGCGCCACGTGATCAGGCAATTGACCGATGACGATGAACGTCACTGCTGCCTGCGACACCTTCGCCTGCCCATGGGCAACAGCGCGAAGCCGGGCTTTCGCTTCCGGCGATCTGACGGCGATGAAGCGCCAGTTCTGCAGATTGTAGGCCGTCGGCGCGCGGGTCGCGAGGCGCACCAACTGCTCGATGTCAGGGTCCGGCAGTTGGTACGTCGCATCGAACAGGTTGGCCGAGACGCGCTGTTCGATGAGGGCGATGGTGGGGTGTGTCATCTTTGCGATCCAAGTGGTTGGGTGTTGGATCGACTTTATTCGAGTTTACCGTATGTTGATAATCGTGCAAATTCGCAAGATATAATTCACCATTGGAATACAAACATGGATCGTTACACGGCTCTTAAAGTCTTCCGCTCGGTCGCGGAACTGAACAATTTCGCGCATGCGGGCCGGAAACTCGGTCTGTCGCCGGCCGCGATCAGCAAGAATGTCGCCGAGCTCGAAGCCAGCGTCGGGACACGGCTGATCAACCGCACCACGCGACGCATGGCATTGACCGACGAGGGCAGGCTCTATCTCGACCACGTGGTGCGTGGGCTCGATGCCCTTGAGGACGCGGACAAGGCGCTCGATCCGGTCAGGCAGGCGCCGGGCGGCACCTTGCGCGTTGCCGCACCGATGACCTTCAGCTTGATGAAGCTCTCGTCCGCGATCCCGACGTTCCTGTCGCGTTACCCGGACCTCTCGCTCGACCTTAACCTCGACGACCGGCGCGTCGACATCGTCCGGGAAGGGTTCGACATTGCCATTCGCGGCAGCGACAACCTCGAGGACTCCAGCCTGATCGCCAGGAAGTTGACGGCCATGCCGCATGTGCTGTGCGCCTCGCCTGCCTATTTCGAAGCGCAGGGCGAGCCAGCGACGCCCGCTGACCTGAAATCCCATAGCTGTGTCCGCTTCAGCCTCTCCGGTCATGCCGGCACATGGGAGTTCCGCAAGGACGGCCGAACCGAGCGGGTTGCCGTAAGGGCGCGCTATTCGGTGACATCGAGCCTGGCGGTGCGCGATGCTCTGCGCGCCGGCTTCGGGCTCAGCCTCATCCCGTCTCCCTACGTTGAAGACGATCTGGCAAGCGGCCGGCTGCGACAGGTGCTTTCCGACTGGGACACGGTCGATACTGCGCTCTACGCCATCTATCCGTCCCGCCAACATATCGCTCCGAAGGTCCGGGCCTTTCTCGACTTCCTGACCGAGACCTTCAGCGGCCCATAGCCACCGTCAGGGTGCTTTCGCAGTGCTGCCCGAGGGACGCCAGCGCAGTAGGTGCGCTATCCCCTGCCGCAGATCTTCCATGGCGAGATAGATCACCGGCGTGACGAAGAGCGTCACCAGTTGCGACACCAGGAGCCCCCCGACCACGGCGACGCCGAGCGGCTGGCGCAGTTCAGCGCTTGCGCCACTGCCGATCGCGATCGGCAGTGGACTCATGATCGCGGCGACGGATGTCATCATGATCGGGCGGAACCGCATCAGGCATGCCTTCTGAATGGCCTCGCGCGCCGGAGCACCGGAGCGCTGCTGCACGAGCGCCACGTCGATCATCATGATCGCGTTCTTCTTGACGATACCGATCAGCATCAGGACCCCGACGACGGCGATGATCGACAGGTCGAAACCGCACCAGTAGATCGCAAGAAGTGCCCCTGAGATGGCCGAGGGCAGGCCGGAGAGCACCGTCAGCGGATGGATCAGGCTTTCATAGAGGATGCCGAGCACGAGGTAGATCGTGACGATCGCGGCAACGACGAGAAGTCCCTGATTGGCGGCCGCGTCCTCAAACAGCTGGGTGGTGCCGTAATTGCGCGTCGTCACCGCGCTCGGCATGCCGATATTCGCCTTGAGGTGATCGACCTCGGCAAGAGCCTCGCCCAGCGCGACGCCGGCCGGCAGGTTGAAGGAGAGCGTCACGGCCGGCAGCTGGCCGAGCTGATTGATGGTGAGAGGCCCGGATACCGTCTCGGTCTCGGCGAAAGCCCCGAGCGGCACGAGGCCGCCATTGGCGCTGGCGACGCGCAGCTCGGCGAAGGTGTCGGCAGACCACCGGACGCCTGGGTCCAGTTCCATGATCACATCGTAGCTGTCGCCGGGTGTATAGATCGTCGAGATCTGTTCGGAGCCGAAACTGCCATAGAGCATCGTGCGCACTGCACTTGCGTCAACGCCGAGCGTCGCAGCCTTGTCGAGGTCGATCTTCAATTGCGCCTGCGGGGCGTTGATCTGGAGGTCGCTGTTGACATCGGTAAAGTAGGCGTGGTCGGCGGCCATCGCATCCCGCAGCTTCTGCGCCCATTCGTTCATCTGCGGCTGGTCGAGGCTCTGAAGCACGAGCTGGTACTGGCTGGCCGAGGCGCGCGAACCGACGGAAAGGTTCTGGATCGGAGACATGAACGCCTGGATGCCGGGGATCGTCGCAAGCTCGCGGCGAAGATTGGCAAGCACGGTTTCAAGCGGAGGTCGGTCGCCCTTGGGCTTGAGCTCGACGAACAGCCGCCCCGTGTTGAGCGCGGTCGACGTTCCGCCGGACCCGATTGTGCTGGCCACATGGGCGACGTAGGGCGAGCGGGCGAAAACCGCCTCCACCTTCGACTGCAGGTCCGACATCGCCGCAAAGGAAATATCCTGGCGCGCCTGGGTGGTGACCTGCAGCTGGCCGATATCCTCCTGCGGGAAAAACCCCTTCGGGATGGTGACGATCTGATAGCCGGTGACGACAACGGTCGCCAGGAAAAGCAGAAGCACCGGGCCGCGATGCCGGATGCAGATGGAAAGCATCCGCTCGTAGGCCCCAGTGATGTGTGCAAAGCCGCGCTCGAAGGCAAGGTCGAGCCGCCCGATCCAGCGCGCGCGGCCGTCGTCGTGCGCACGGGCGGGAAGCCGTGCCGCGAGCATGGGCGTCAGCGTCAGCGAGACGAAGGCGGAGGCAAGGATCGCCACGGTGACGACGATGGCGAATTCGTTGAGGATGCGGCCGATCACGCCGCCCATCAAGAGCACCGGAATGAACACGGCGACGAGCGACAGCGAGATCGCGACGATGGTGAACCCGATCTCTCTCGAGCCGACGAGCGCAGCCGAGAAGGCATCGAGCCCCTCCTCTTCCATGTGGCGGACGGTGTTTTCGAGCATGACGATGGCATCATCGACCACCAGCCCGACCGACAGCGTCAGTGCCATCAGCGAGATGTTGTCGATCGAAAAACCGAGCGGATACATCGCCGCAAAGGTCGCGATGATCGAGATCGGCACGGCGAGCGCCGGGATGAGCGTGGCCCAGAGCCGGCGCACGAACGCAAAGATGACGAGGATCACCAGACAGACGGTGAGCATCAGGGTGAACTGCACGTCGCGGACGGCGCCGCGCACCGAGGTCGAGCGGTCGCTGAGCGTTTCGATCGATGCGGAAGCCGGCAGCGACTGACGCAAGGACGGCAGCAATGCCTGCACCCGGTCGACAACCTCGACGGTGTTTGCGTCCGGCTGCCGCTGGATCGCTAGGATGATGGCACGGGAGCCATCGTGCCAGCTCGCCGTCTGATCGTTAGCGACTGAATCGATGACCGTGGCGACATCGCCGAGCCGCACGGACTTGCCGTCGACGCTCTTGATGATGACATTGGCGAAGCTCGCCGCATTCATCCGCTGCGTATCGGCGACGATGGCGACCTGGCGGTCGCGCGTCTCAGCCGTGCCGAGCGGTGAATTGTCGTTGGCGGCAGCAACCGCCGTTTTCAGCTGGTCGACGGAGATGCCGCGGGCCGCAAGCGCGTCGGGATGCATCTGGATTCGCACCGCATATTGCTGGCTGCCGAGGATCGAGACTTCGGCGACGCCGTCGAGCACCGACAAGGTGGGGGAAATGACCTGCTGTGCGATGGCATCCAGCTGGGTGAGCGGCACCGTATCGCTCTTCAACGCCAGAAGCAGAACCGGTGCGTCCGCCGGATTGACCTTGCGATAGCTCGGCGGCGCCGGCATGTCCTGGGGCAACAGCCGCAGCGTTCTGGTAATGGCGGCCTGCACGTCGGCCGCCGCCGCGTCGATGTTGCGCCCGAGCACGAACTCGATCGAGATCGACGTCGAACCGAGCGCATTGGTCGTCGAGATCGTGTCGATGCCGGCGATGGTGGCAAACTGCTTGATCAGCGGTGTCGCGACCGAGGTCGCCATCGTCTCCGGCGAGGCGCCGGGCAAGGTGGCAGACACATTGATAACCGGGAAATCGGTGCGCGGCAGGGCCGCGATCGGCAGGACCAGATAGCTGAAGACGCCGGCAAGGATCAACGCGACCGACAACAGGACGGTCGCGATCGGACGACGAATGCTGAACTCGGACAATGGCATGTCCTTCACTCCCGAACTGTCGCCAATGGCAACAGGCTCAATCCGTCGCCACCGGCACGCCGGCAGCTGCAGTCGCGACAACGACGTCTCCGACTTTCAGCCGCGCCTGTCCTTCGGTGACGACCCGATCTCCCGCCGCAAGCCCCGAGCCGATGGCGGCGACCTTGCCGTCGTCGAAGAGCAGCGAAACGGCCCGCGTTTCCACCGTGTTGTCATCCTTGACGTGGAAGACGAACGGTCCGTTTTGGCCGGGCTGGACGGCGACGCTCGGGATCACCGGCACCTGGTGCAATTGCTGCTGATCGATCTCGACATCGACGAACTGGCCGGGCCAGAGCTTTTGCGCTGCATTAGGGAAAGTCGCGCGCATGGCGATCGTACCGGTGGCAGCATCGACGGAGGAGTCGATGAAATCGAGCACGCCTTCGCCGATCATCGTTTGCGCACCGCTCGGCCGGGCAACGACCTTCGGCGGCGCACCGTGATCGAGCAGGTCCTTGAACGTCTGCAACTGGGCTTCCGGAAGGCGGAACATCACTTCGATCGGATCGATCGCCGTGATCGTTACCAGATTGTTCGAGCTCGCACCCGATTGCCCGACTAGATCGCCAAGCGCGACCTGGATGGCGCCGAGCCGGCCTGAGATCGGCGCCGTAATCTTGGTCATGCTCAGGGTCACCTGATCGGTCTCGACCGTTGCGCGATCGGCGGCAAGGGTCGCATCGGCCGACATCTGAACGGAAAGGGCCGTGTCGTAGGCTTGCTGCGTTCCGGTCCGGTCGTCACGCAGCGTTTTTGCGCGCTCAAGTTCGGTGTTGGCGTCCGAAAGCAGTGCGCTGTCCTTGGCGACCAGCGCCTGGTCACGCGCAAGCTGAGCCTTCACGGTGCGATCGTCGAGCGAGAACAGCAGGTCTCCGGCCTTGACCATCTGTCCGTCCTTCACATGAATGGCGGTGATCTGGCTGGCGATGCGCGCCCCGACCGCGACCGTATCGGGCGCCTGGACATTGCCGAGCGCATGGACGACGACGGGCAGGTCGCGAAGCGTGACGCTCGCCGTCTCAACGGACACGCCATTGCCGTGTTTGGCGTCGGCGCGCGGAGCGTCGGCAAGCTTCGCCGCGCTCGGCTCCGTGTAGCGCGTCACCGCGAAACCCAGCGCTGCAAGCGCGAAAACAATGACGGCGATGCGCAACGTCATGCTGGATCGACTGGCCATCAGCGCCTCCCGTACTCCTCGGTTTCGGCACCTGGCGGACCGTCGCCTTACCGCGGGTCCGTCGCTTCTGAGGCGAGTGGCTGCGGCAGTTAAGCCGGCATGGCATCGCCCACGAGTTTGAAATTGGGCGTGAATCTGGCCGCTTCAATGGCGCAAGACGCTGAAAAACAATTAAAAATTGTTCATGTTCGGGTGAGGCTCACGGCGGCAGCGCGCCATGACCGGAGACCTTCTTCCCCGACGTGGCTTCTGTCGAGGGAGAATACATTGCGAACGTCAGGCGTCGACCGGCACACGCGCCAGCTCCGTGGAGAGCGCCTGGAACAGCTCGCGAAATCCGGCTTCGCGCTCGCCCGGTTCGTCCAGGCGATCAAGGAAGGCGCTCTGCTCGGTGTATGTCAGGCGCGTGCCGAGGCCCCCCCCTGGCGGTCAATTCCAGTGTCCCCAGGGAGGCAGAAATCGGCCGCCCCGCGACGGTCATCGTATAGGAAAACACGATGCGTTGGTTCTGAAGGATTTCCAGATAGACCGTATCGTCCACCACCATCGGGCCGTTGCCGAAACGGAAGCGGCTGCGCTCGCGCCCGCCGACCGAAAAATCCGACGTGAACGCGTCGATCGTCCACCCCTCCCCCTCGACGAACCAGCGCCGCTTGATCGCCGCATCGGCAAAGGCGTTGAAGACAATCGCCGGCGTCGCACCATAGTCGCGACGAATGACGAATGTGGCATGGCTGACGGATCTTTCGCTCATGCTTGCACCGGCTTGTCGTTCATCTCGTCCACCAACCGCTGCTGGGTGGCGATCTTTTCAGATTGGTGTGTGGTGTTCTGGGCCACGGCGATCTTCCAGGCGCCAGCGTGCCGGTGGAGGACGTAGAGCGGCCGCCCCTCGTCCTCCCCTACCCGTCGGTTGCCTTCGGCATCGACCGAGATCTGGCGGACGTTCACGGCCGCAACCCCCTCGCCGAGGAACGTGATCCGTTCGGTATCGTAAAAGGCCTGGAAGTCGCGCAAGACGGTGGGGAGCACCGCGCCGGTGAAATCGCGGATCGCCTGCCAGCCGACCAGTTGGCGCCCGAACGCGGTCGTCCAGACAGCGTCCGGTGCAAGCAGGGCGCTGAACCCGGCAACGTCCCGCGCCCATTGCGTTTCTTCGACACGGGCAACGAGGGCAAGGATCGCCTCGACGTCGTGTTTTTCAGCAATCACGACACCCTCGATCGCGACAACGTCCGGAAACGGTCTTTCGTGTTTTATCATCGCAGCCTCCCCTGCAGATCGGGTTTCGGCGACATGGCGTCGAGCGTGAAGGCACCGACGCCGACCGCGGCTCGACCATCGACCACATCGATCACCGCCGCTGCCCCGGCACTGCTGAAACCGCCGTAGAGCTCGATCAAACCAACACCCTGATCAACTAGAGCCATGGCGACGGATACGGCGACACGCTCGTCCGGAACCGACACAAGGGTTGTGCGTGGTGACGGAAGCGCCCGAACGAAACGATCGTCGGACGGATCCCCGCCAGGCTCTAGCAGCAGAAAAGCCGCGTCCGGCGGCCGGCCGGCAATCGTGGCTTCTCTGAAACGGTGGGCGGCAACGAGCGACTCGAAGCCGAATGTGACGGAGCTAACGCGCACGCCGGCGCCGGCCGCAGCGCTCACGAGCGGGCGCCAGCGCGGCGAAATTGCCCCGCACAGTTCAATGAGCCGGACCCCGTCCTCGGCAAGTCCCTTGGCGACGTAGGGCAGATCCTCGAGGTCCGACACCGCGACGATGACGCGATCCGAGCGACGAATGCGCTCGGCATTTTTCGCCCCAGCCGCGTGATAGACGATCGCCCGTTTCATTTCTGCGCTCCCTCGTGATCACTGGGGCGGAGCATTGCCTGATTATCCTGATCCATGTAATTGCTCGAATATCGATCACTTTGATCAGGAAAGACGATCATGCTGGATGCCCTGACGCTCGACCAGCTGCGTGTTTTCGTCGCGATCGTCGATCACGGCTCGTTCAGGGCGGCCGCACGCGTCCTTAACCGCGCCCAATCCGGCCTCAGCAGCGCCATTCTCAATCTGGAAGCCGAGCTGCGGCTGCCGCTGTTTGACCGGTCGCAGCACCGTCCCGTGCTGACCGAGGAAGGGGCGACGCTGCTTGCCGAAGCAAGGACGCTGCTGATCAAGGCCGACGCCCTGCGCGCCAGGGCCAACGGCTTCAACCAGGGGATGGAATCGTCGCTGCGCGTGGCGCTGGATCCGTTGCTTCCCTTGCCGGATATCGCCGAGGTGCTGCGCGCCTTTGCCACCGCGCATCCCGCCGTGCGCATCGAGCTCGTGACCGCGCCGATGACGATGGCGATGAGCCTCGTGCTTGACGGAGATTGCGACCTTGGGCTGACGGCAGCGCAGGAGACCGACCCCCATATCGCCAGCGAAGCGGTCGCCGCGTTTCCGGGCATGGTGCCGGTTTGCGGGCCGGACCATCCACTCGCCGTCCTTACCCATGGCGCGGCGGGCCTGACGACGGTCGATCTTGCCGACCACCTGCAGATCGTGGTCGCCGACCCCACTGTCGATATGAAGGAACGCAGCTACGCGGTGCTGTCGCAGCAGCGCCTCAGGGTCAGCGATCTCGCCACCAAACATGCGCTCATCGTCGCCGGCGCCGGGTGGGGGCACCTGCCGCTGTGGCTGGTGGCGGCGGACCTCGACAATGGACGCCTCGTCGAGGTCCAACTTGCAGCCCGCAAGGGCCTCGAACAGCCATTGCTGCCCTTCTACGCGATCCGCCGGATCGACCGCGTCCGCGGGCCGGCGATGGAAAGCCTCAGCCATCTGCTGGCGGCACATTTTCGCAATCCGCCGCCGAAGACCATTGGACAGGCATCGGAGACGACCCTTTCGGCCGCGCCGCCGGTCGCCGGCGGGGGCGCGGAGTAGCCGGCCCTGTCGCAGCGGACCGGTCATGGCGCGCAGCCGCACAAAAACGGAGACCCGTCCGACGACATGGCTTGACGGCAACAGGTCAAACGTTCGAGATCCCGTCGGACACGGATGCGGGCTTGCAAGCCGGTGACCGCGCCCCCATTTCTAAGTCCTCCGCGCCGCCTTGCTGGCGGCTCCTTCCCCACCGGCCCGATCATGCCACCACGCGCGAACGACGCGACGACCAGCTTTCAGCAAAGGGTACCCCATGGCGCACTATCCGGACATTCTCCTTCACATCGACGGCAACTGGCGCGCGGCGCGGTCCGGCAAGAGCATTCCGGTCATCGATCCGGCGACCGAGGAGACGATCGGCCAGGTGGCCTGGGCCGAAATCGACGATCTCGATGAGGCGCTTGCCGCCGCACAAAAGGGTTTCGAGG
>JAESFW010000350.1_pt1 | contig 29555 bp, 24 predicted proteins | sample 9269481 | NCBI WGS metagenome assembly JAESFW01 (sample SAMN14515350, study PRJNA621654) | algae metagenome | isolation source: Lyngbya sp. HA4199-MV5 and co-occurring heterotrophs from soil with... | place: USA: Ahupuaa O Kahana State Park, Hawaii | collected 2009-07-21
GATTTCGCAACCCTAAAGTGGATAACAAGAAGTCTGCTTAATCGCTGATGGCGTTGTTCCTGCCATCTCACTCACTTCTTGCAAGGAGTTGAGCCGTTCCCACGTGCCGTTAGTCTAAACTCCAGTCAAACCATCAAGCCCGAAGCTTAGACTATCAACGGTGAAGCTTTGAGCATCAAGCGCGAACCTCAAACCATCAACCGCGAATCTTTGAGCATCGTCATCGAGTCTCCGAGCATGAACCGCAAACCTCTATCTGACGTGCTAAGGATTGCGAATTAAATAACTTCGACAACCTCAGCCTTTTAGTTGTAGGGGCGCGGCATGCGGCAGATACCTCTGGGCGAAGGCAAGGATTTTCTACCGCATGCCACGCCCCTACGCAGAGAATGACACCTTCATCAGTCCACGATCCTAATCAAATTCTGGCGACCACAGTTCCTCAATCTTCACCTCCCAGCCGGGAAGCAAGTCAGGCACCGTCAACACATCGCCATCGTTTAGCCTCATAGGTGCTTGCCCCGTCCGACGCACTTCCACCCATCGTTGCTCTGGATGAATGAGAATCCCCACCCGCGTCCCCAGGCTGAGAAACTCATCAATCTTTTCTCTTAGCTTGACAAGACTATCAGTCGGTGACTTGACCTCTACCATCAAATCAGGAGTCAGCTCAGCAAAACTTTTGGGTGCGCGCCTCAAACGCTCCGCTTGCACAAACGATACATCAGGGGCACGAGTATCTGCATTGGGTAGCACAAAGCCAGCGCTGGAACCCGTTACACGACCTAATTTGCGCGGTCTCACCCAATTGCTTAGTTGACGAGCCGCTTCTATTGCCACTTCGTCAGACTCATAGCCAGATGGACTCATGACAATGATTTCTCCATTGACTAGCTCCATACGATAATCAGGGAGTTGCTGTTGCGCTTTCTCCAAATCTTTAATGGTGAGAGACATACCGCCTCCATGCAGCTTCGGTTAGTTCAATACTGCCACCAATGAGTGATAACAACAACAGCGCTGGTCTGGGAGCGTTTCTAACCAAATTTACCGCTCCCATTGCGGGCTTTATTGGTTTAGTCAATCTGGTCTATGGCTTCTTCAAGCTGTTTACTGAGAAAGACATCGGGCTAATCACCATAGCCTTACTGCTTGTCGGCTTTTTGGTGGCAGTTGGTTTTTGCCTCTACTACGCCCGCTTCTGGCAACCAGAAAAACAAGATAAAAGCGCCTCTGGCTTTGCATCCACGCTCAGCGATGAGCAGGTGAAGGCGCAGGCGAAGAAGGAAACCCGGCGGAAACGAGTCCGTCGCGTTGCCGTTGCAGGTCTGGTACTCGTCCCAGTGTTGACGCTTGCAGGCATCGGTGGCTGGCACTACGTCCAATCCCTACCCACGAAGGACGTAATCATTTTGGTGGCAGATTTTGAGGCACGCGACGCACAAAACTATGGTGTAAATGACGCGATTCAGGAAAGTTTGCGGAATGCCACGAAGTCATACCCCGACACAAAAATCAAACTGCTGGGTAAAGTGATCAAAAACGAGGGTGGTAAAAGTGGCAGTGAGCTTGCCCGTGAAGAAGGCATCAAGCAGAAAGCAGCGATCGTGATCTGGGGTTGGCACAACAAGCTTGAAGATACCGCGCAGATCAGCACCAACTTTGAAATTCTGAAGCCACCAGACTATCTCCCTGAACTGGGCAGAGAAGTGAGAGGGCAAGTCCAAACGGCTGCTATTGCCGAACTGAAAAGCTTCAAAGTGCAAACCCGACTCTCTAATCAAATGGCGTATCTGACTTTGATGACGCTAGGAATGTCTCGTTTTGCAGCAAAAGATTGGGATGGTGCGATCGATCGCCTGACTCATGCACTTGAACAAGTCAAGGAAGCTAATCAGAATCTGAGTGAGGCTGATGTTTACTTCACTCGCGCTACTTCCTACTACTTCAAGGGTGATGTTGATCGTGCTATTGCCGATATTAGCCAAGTTATTAAACTCAAGCCCGACTATTCTTTGGCTTATTACAATCGAGGAGTTGCTTACGGCGACAAACGGGACTACGACAAAGCCATCGCCAATTACACCCAAGCCCTCAAGCTCAAACCTGATTACGTTGATGCTTACAACAATCGAGGAGCTGCTTACAACCGTAAAAAGGACTACGACAAAGCGATCGTTGACTATACTCAAGCCCTCAAACTCAAACCTAATTATGCTGACGTTTACAACAACCGGGGCGTTGCTTATGAGAAGAAGAAAGACTATGAAAGGGCGATGGTTGATTTAAACCAAGCACTTAAGCTTCAACCCGATGGTTACTACATTTACGGTAGTCGTGGCACCGTTTACCGTTACAAGGGCGACTTTGACCGAGCACTCAGCGATTACAATCAAGCGCTCAAGCTCAAACCAGATTATGCAGAGTCTCATCTGTGGCGTGGCGTGATTTACAGTCAACGGGGCGAGAAGCAGAAGGCAATGGCTGACCTGAAAGCCGCGCTCAAGGGGTTGGATGATCCGACGCTTAAGCAGCGGGCTGAGGAGGAGTTGAGGAAGCTGGGAATGGGGAGTAGGGAGTAGGGAGTGGGGAGTGGGGAGTGGGGAGTAGGGAAATTATGGTTGGGAGGCTGTGGTGGTTGTCAGTCTCGTCTCCAGACTTTGCACACGATCGTGTAACTGCTCCAACTCATCTACCAGTTGCAGCACCGAGATGCCAATATCTGGTCTCACGTCCGGTTTTGCCGTGTTGTCAATTTGTGCCTTTGCCCACTGCTGCAATTCTTCTAGCGTCATTTTCTGATTCTCCAGTTTAACCAACGATTTGGGTCAGGGCGATATACCGTAATCAGCCTTGCGACTTGAGCAATCCGATCGTATCCCCAGACGGAATGAATTGGTTCTCCTATTGTATTGAATCCTAAGATGAGACAGGCTGGTGCTGGGTAGGCATTAAGATACTCTTCAATCATTTCGCCCCCCTCCACAACTGATAGGTAAACTTCACCCAGCACTAAATTATCTGCTGCTGCTTCTCTCAAGCTATGGCGGGACGAAACAATCCTACCTGCGTCGATGGCTGCGATAATTTCCTCAATATCCATCCAAAACGGCGCTTAAAACGACATTTGCTATCGTCCCATTCCTCAAGGACTGAAGTGCCAATGACTTGTAACAATACGTTCGCGGAGCGTCTCTGGAGAATCGGGCATCTCTGGTACCGTCAATTGATCGGTTCACTAGATTGCGGTTGCGAGAATCCAATTTGTAGGGGCGATCGCGTCCGACGCTCTTTTGATGAATCAAGCAGTTTCCCTGAGAACCGACGACAGCCTTCGTGCCGCTTCAGCTTCCAGACGTGCCAAAGTCGTTGCGGCTTCTGCTAAACAGAGCGCGATCGTGGCGCGGTTAGTGGGATCAGCTTCCTTTTGCAGTTCCTCACAATGGAAAAGCACCCGAATCCGATACGCCTGAAGAGACTCTGGATCAACGGCATAACGTTTCTGCTCAGACATCAAGCCCCCTTTCAAGTATTTCTATCTTGAGTAACTGACGCTCGGCTTCTGCGTAAACGTATCTTACGCCAACCATAACGTTTTTTATGGAGCGATCGCCTTACCGCCCTATCACGATCGACTAATTCAACGTTTCCACCAACTCTTTGATTTTGCCAACCTGTCGATCGCGCAGGTTTTCGGGGAAGCTGACTTCGATCGCGAGTTTGCTGCCAGATGCATCGCTGACGTTGCTGACCGTTTGCACCTGTGCTAGCAAGCGTTTGGGGACTGCTTCATCCACCGTTTGACTGATGAGTAAGCCTACCAGCGCTTTTGCGTGTTCCATCACATCCAAATGGGGCAGCACCGCGTTGTCTAGCTCCAGTCGCAGGCTGCGAACCCCAATTTCGGTGGCGATCGCAGTGTAAAACTGCCCATCCCAATACAGTTGGGCGACAGCACGAATGCGCTTGCGGATCGTCGTATTGCTGGTGGCAGGTTTGGGTTCCTGGAACGATCGCGACAGACTGGTCGTGATGAACCTGAAGGATTTCATCGGTTCATCTACAATGCCCCGTTGCTGCGAGTACCATTCCCTCACATCCGAATAAATCACCAGGCTGAGGGCATCCAGTTGGGTGCGGCTGGGTGCAATGAAATCGATCGCCATTTGCACCTGCGTTTCATTGATCAGCGTGACCCGAATGATGCGGGCATTCACAAAGGCGCGAGTGCCGTAGTCGCCAATCAGTTCCAACTCAATTTCATCCGGCAGGTTGAGCCAGCTATCCAACAGCAGTTGGCAGCCCGTTTCACTCACGTTGATGGTTTGTCCGCGCCATTCTTGCCCCTGGCTGTAAATGATGGCTCCTAGCTTGCGATCGAGGCGATGGGCGCGGCGTAGTTGGGGCTGCTCAAAGGCAACGAGCAGCGCAGCAATAAGCAAGACCAGATTGAAAAAGCACCAGAACATATTGGTGATGACCGCTTCCGCCACTTCGGGACGGAGGATGAGCCAAAGAGGCACCACCAGCACCGATAGCCCGACCAGGGCAGTCACGACCACCAGCACTCGCGCCGATCGCCAGTCAAAGCTGCGTTTGGTCACAGAAGCGCCCTTATCCGTCACGTTAAAGCTACCGAGTTTGGGATTGATGAGCGCCAGCAGGGTGACAATCCCCGCCTGAAAGGACATGGCAAACTCGTAAATTTCGTTCCAGAAGGAGAAACGGACGTTTTTGTAGGTGATGTGGTTGGCGTAGGTGGAAAGGAAGATGTGTGGCAGGGCGTATGCCAGCGTTTCCAGTCCCAGACCGCGAATGGGGTTGATGCCAAAGAGGAGGAAGAGGGTGGGGGCGATCGCGTACATCAAGCGCGGGAACCCATAGAAAAAATGTGAGGTGGCGCTGAAATAACAGAGTCGTTGCGGAATGGTAAGCCGCAGACGAGGATTGAGCAAGGGATTTTCCAGCCGCAGAATTTGCGCCATGCCTCGCGCCCAGCGTACCTGTTGCCCCACATAGGCAGAGAATTTCTCGGGCGCCAGCCCTGCCACCATGATTTTGTCGTAGTAGACCGACTCGTAGCCCAGGGAGTGCAGGCGAAAGGACGTGTGACAATCCTCTGTGACCGTTTCCGTCGCAATGCCGCCAATTTGCAGCACATAGTTTTTGCGAATGACCGCAGCCGACCCACAAAAGAACGCCGCGTTCCAGAAGTCATTGCCTTTTTGCAGCACTTTGTAGAACAGCTCATTGCCCACCGGGACTTTGCCTGCCGTCAGCAGGTTGCGCTCAAACGGGTCGGGATTGTAGAACCAGTGCGGGGTTTGCACGAGCGCCACTTTGGGGTTCTGGAAAAAGCCAACCGTGTTTTGCAGAAAGTCTCGCGTGGGAATATGGTCACAGTCGAGAATCAGGATCAAATCGCCAAAGGTCTTTCGCATGGCGGTATTGATGTTGCCTGCTTTGGCGTGGTCGTTGTTGTCTCGCGTCATCAGCGTGCAGCCGAGTTCTGCACACATCTGGCGCAGGGCTTCTCGACGATCGCGGTACTTCTCGGCTCGACCATCATCCAGAATGTACACGCGCTTTTTGTTGACAGGATAGTCGATCGCCAGTGCCCCCAGCGCCGTTTTCCGCACAATCTCTACATCCTCGTTGTAGGTGGGAATGTAGACATCCACAGTCGGCAACTGCTGTTCTGGAATGGTTGAAAGGTCGGGAGGATGACGATCTTTGAGCTTCAGCGTTTGAAAGAACGCGAGTGCCAGCGTCATGATGGCGTATAGCTCTGCCCCAAACAGCAGGAGACTGAACGTGCCATTGAGCCATCCATCCAAGTTCAGCGTGTAGCTGCTGCGGTAGTAGAGATAGCGGCAAGTGGTGATCAGACTGAACCACACCATAAACAGGTGCAGATATTCGCTGGTGTGTCGATCGCCATACCGTTGCTCGATGTGAATAATGACCCAACCGAGCAGGATGAGCAGCACTGCCGCGATCGTTTGTTGCCAGGTGGCTAGTGGAGTGGTGATCAGCGGAATCGACAGCAGCAAGAGCAGCCCAATGAGGAAGAGTAGCTGGAAATTGGGTGCAAAGCGTAAGGCGCGATCGAACCCGTTAGGCAGCGCTTCTGTGAGCCAGAGGGTCAACCGCTCGGCTTTTCCACGGCGACGCTCAGCCCGACCAACAACTGGACTCGTCATTTTTTCTCTCCCTCAAGGCGTTTCATGTAAAGCTGAGCGATGCCGTAAAGCAGGAGACACACCGTTACCATCCCCGTTGGCAGCAAGAACCAATGATCCTGAAGGAAGCGGGATGCCCCCGTCAGTAGATTGGTTTGCGCCAGCCGACGCTGGGGTGCTTGCTGTAGAAATTCAAGCTGGTAAGCATTGGGGTCGAAGTCTGAAGTGGCTTGCGGGTTAGCGCTAATCAACACCGTGTCTTCCTTAACCTGAAAGAACCAGGGATCCTTGTTCAAGAGGTCTTTCACGGTGCTCAAGCCGCTTGCCTGCTGACCGCTCAGCGCTAATAGCGTGCGATTCCCGTTCCAGGGCGACATCACCTCTTTAATGACTCCACCTTTATCGGGCAGCGTCTGGATTTTCTGCTGGTTCCACAGGCGCGAGAAGGCGCTGCCGAGACTGAACCCTTGCTTGGTATCAAAGGCTTCGTTGAAGGGAAACTTATCGCGGGTGCCAACGCCGACCAGGTGACGGTCTTTGCGAACGCCATCGGGCAGAGTGCCTGCGGTGTACACATCCAGCTTGACTGAGCCAGCCTGACTGAGCCGACCCAGCCGTTCGCTAAAGGCAAGCATGGTCAACAGCTCGGTCTCGGAGGGTGAATCCGGCACGACGATCGCCGTTCCCGACAAATCTTGCGGCGCGGCAAAGGGATAACCCACCTGAAGCAGCTTGAGATCGGGCAACTGGACAGCTTGATCGCGCTTGAGCTTAAAGCGTGTGTCATTCGCATGAACCGTACCCCAGAGCTGCTGATCGGCGACCACACCGCATTGCCCCTGCTCGCGGGCACTCAGCCGAAAGGCGATCGCCAGCTTTGAGGTAGGCGTAATCAGCGTCTCAGGCAGATTCACATTCACCGATTCTCTGGTCGCACCTGTATCGGAGGTCAGCCGTTTGCCGCCGATCGCCACACCATCCAGCAGCACTTCCACGGTGGAGGTACGGGGGTTCACTTGAGGACCGTAGCTGTAGACCAACTCCATCGAGCTGCCTCGCGTGAACTGGTCATCAGGAAGGGCGCGGAAGTTGACCTCGATCGGCGGCGCAGAGGAACCCCGCACGGTTGTATCTTGAAACGGTTCCTGATCGGCTCCCTTCAGCGCACTCAGCTTAAATTCGTTGGCTTCGGGTAGTGCGCGTTCCCACTGACGGGCAGAGGGACTGGGCACATCATCCAGGTTATCGACGAGAATGGCTTGCCCAGCGCTGATGCGACGATTTTGGGGCTGCACCAAGAACTGGACGGCTTTGGCGATCGCGTCTGGACCATTGCCTGTGACGACCAGAATGGGGTTGCCGCCTTTGGGCGTTGCTGCCAGCATCACGACACCGACATCACCGGGAAGTGCGGTTTTCGCGCCATCGATGATCTGGTTGCCAGAGATAGCAAACGGCAGCTTGAGGTCTTTTAAGAGGGGCTGTTCGGTGGGGGTGCCGAGAATGATCAGGCGATCGTTCCACCGCAACCCATCCAGCCCTTTCACAAAGCGCGTATTCAGTGGACGAAAATCTGCCAGTCGTCCCATTGCTGCCTGAAACCGTCCCGATGCGGTGAGCCAGGACTCATTCACCGTGGTGGGGCGCACATAGGCAAGCCGAGTTGCATCCAGACTGAGGAGGTCAAAAAAGGGATAGGGAAAGCGGCTGAGATCCAGCGGCACAGGCTGAGCTTGGTAGTTAAACAGCAGCTTGGAGTCGGGCAGCACTTCCGTCCACAGCATGGGGTCGGCTGGGTTGGAGCATTTGGGATCGGTATTCTGCTGCGCCACGATCGCAATGTCGTTGGTATCTTGAATCAAATTGGGCGGAATATCCACCAGGAATTGCCCAATTTGGGACTGCTTGCGATTGAGCGCCGTACTGCCCACGCTGGTGCCATTCACCCGCACCGTCAGGTTCGATCGCGTTGCCAAAAGAGCAGGTGAGTGCTGAAAGCGCACCAGTGCCTGAGCCGCTTTCACGTTCCAATGGCGTGGACGGGTAAACGCCAATTGGGTTTCCGCATAAATGCCTTGCAGCCGGAGACGATTGCCGACGATCGGGCTACGGTTAAACTCCAGCACGTACTGGCTAGTGGGCGTTTTACTGGCAGAGGCTCCGTCCGGTTTGGGATCAGGTTTAGCCTTTGCGTTTGCAGGTGTCGGAGTGACAGGCGCAGGGGCAGACGGAGCGGAGTCTGTTTGGGCGGGAGGGGCTTCTGCGGGCGGTGGTGCAGGCTGATACACCGGGGCTTCGCTGGGCGCTTTGGGCAGCGTGAAATCTCGAATGATCTGGTCTTCTTGCTTCTGGACGTTTGTGGATTGAGCGATCGCCGCGTCACCCCATTGACCACGCAATGAGCCATGCAGGAATGGGACATGCAGGAATGAGTCATGCAGGACTGGCAGTCCAAGACCCGTCACGAAAACGCTGCCGCAAAGTAGCAGCAACCAACCCAGGGGCAAAGGGTTGAAGGGTTGACCAGACGATCGCGGGTGGGGCGATCGAGATCGATGTCGAAGCCGCTGAAAAAAGTGTTTCATGGATGGGGGCGTGGGGTAACGTTGTCAAGGTTGCAAGAGCTTGGGCGGAAGCATGGTCGAGGGCGCTAAGCCGAACCAGACGAGATTTTGAGTGTAGTAAGCCGAGTTGTTGTCCCAGAATCCCTTGCGGTATCGGGGCAAAATTTTCTTCCGATAGAGTGCGTCACCCGTAGGTGGATCAATCAGGCGTAAGGCGGCATACAGCGCTCCATACTGTGAAGTCGCCTCATAGGTGGCAGTTGGGATACCCCGCAGATCGATCTGAGCCGGAATTTTTTGCTGCGATCGCCACAACTGCTGGAGCGGCTTGAGATGCGTTTGCAAATAGCGTTTAGCTCTCGGTTCGCCATACCACTCCGCATCCAGAGCGATCCGCCACCAGACGCGATACGCATCAAACCCATAGCGGCTATACACGGGTTCTGTGCCCAGAAGCGGTTGAAACTGCTTAGTTTCGGTATCTAGCGCTACCCAGTCGCTCGGCAACTTAAGCGTTGAGAGAGACACGGACGCTTCAAGCACGTCATAACTGCTGTTAACGAGGCTGAGCCAATCGTGAGCGCGATCGACCTGAGCAAACAGACGAAAGGCAACGGGCGAAAAATAAGAAGGGTTGAGATGGAGCTTAGTCGGTGGCTGAAACGCCTCGCGTGGACCGGGTAGCAGATAGCGCTGACTGCCAACCGGAACGATCGCCAGTGTCCACAAATCCCGTAGCTTGATTTGTGCCAGTTGCAAATAATCAGAACGATTCCAGCGGCGACTCGCCAGGATGAGCGCGGTAATAGCATCCACATCTGCATCACTGGCAAAGTTGTGATCGAGAATGCCCCATTTCTGACCGTATCGCCCCCACTTCCACGCCCAAAGGGTATCGGCAGGTGAATCGCTGCGTCGTAGATTTTTTTCAGCCCAGGTCAGCGTTAGCTCAAACGTTTTGGGGTCGTCAATGATGACCGATCGCAGCATGGCATAGGCTTGCCCCTCGGAGGTTGTGCGGGCATCAGCTTCCCAATCAATTACGCGCCCATCAGCCTGAATAAAGCGCTGACGGTACGCTGCCCAGCTTTGCTTGAGTAGCGCTGGGGCAATTGGGGTCAGGGCTGGTGCAGCCGCGATCGGGGTTCTTGTTGGTGTGGGCGATGGCGGACTCTGCGCCTGTGATGACGTATCATTGCGACACCCACTCATCCAGCTTGCTAAGAGTATGAGTAGCGTCATGGCTAATGGTCTGGCGAACTTCGATCGCATCATGCATCACCCTTCAAACTTTGCCTTTCAAACTTTGCCGTTCAAACAGTGCCGTTCAAACATGACTCGTAGCAAAAAGCAGGTCTTCATAACGGCTTTGGGTGCTCAATAGCGTTCCCAGGAAGGCTGAAAGCCCCGCCGCTGGAGAAAGTCTTCCTGAAGTTGCTGCATCCGCCGCGACAGATTCGGATCAGCATTGCCACTCGCGCTTTGTTGCAGTTGGAGTTGCTCAAATTGGCGGATCGCTTCCAGAGAGTTTCCCTGTGCAGCGGCGAGTTCTGCCAGGGACTTCCGAGCATCGAAATCATCGGGTCGAAACGTCAACACCTGCGAGTACAGACTGGATGCCGAATCAAAGCGACGTTGCTGAAAGCGGATGCCACCCAGTGCGGCGATCGCGTCGGCATTATCCGGCTGGCGTGCCAAAATCGCTTGATACGCCGCATCTGCCTGATCCAGCTTGCCCAACGCCTGAGCGAGCTGTCCCTGCAAAAAGTACAGCCCCACGTTGTCGCGATCGCCTGCTGCGGCACCCCGAACCCTTGCCAGCAGTTGATTCACCTGTGCCTGTGCCCGATACGGGTCACGCTGAGCGAGCACTTGCACCAACCGCACCTGCACCTGCACATTGCTGGGATTAGCTTCCACCAGGCGGGTATAGAGCGCTTCACGTTGCGGCAATGGCGGTAAAGCTCCCACCAGGCTATAGAGTTCAGGCGGCGCATCGCTGGGACGTGCCTGCAACCAGGCATTGAGCACCGCTTCAGCCTCCGTCGCAGAGACTCGACCCGCCTGATATGCCACGCTGGTACGTCCTAATTGCACCTGCAAATCTTGCGGATTTTTCACCACAAGTTGGTCATACAACGCCAGCGCATCACCCGCACGTCCCTGTGCCAGTCGTATGCCTGCCAGTCCTCGCAGTGCGGCAGTCTGCACGTCCAGGTCAGCGCTGTTATCAGTGGTCAGAGCTTGATAGCGCTGGGCTGCCGCGTCTAGATTTCCCTGGCGACGATCGAGCTCTGCCAGCAGCAATTGGGGTGCTCGATCGTTCGCACCCATCGGAGTCGCTTGATAGGCAGCCAGAGCGGTTTTTGCTCCAGCCAGATCATTCTGCTCAATCAGCAGTTGCGCCAGCCGAAAGTTGAGAAAGGGTTCGTTCACATTCGCTTGCAGCAGGCTCTGGTAAACGGGCAGCAAGTCTGGGTCGGGGTCGATGCGGACGAGTGCCTGGGCGATCGCCTGCTGTTCGGCAAGATTCGTTGGCAGGGGTTGCAGCAGCGATCGCAGTTGTTGGCGCAAATCGGCTCTCGAAAGCTGACCCAGTTGATTCTCTAGCGTCAGTTTTTGCAGTGCCACGACGCGATCGTTCGGCTGCTGCTGCAAAAGCTGGGTGTAGAGCTGGAGCGCTGCCTGCCGCTGCGACGCAATGCCACCCAATACATCCGCCACTTCCCGCACAAACAGGGGCGATGGATTGGGGATGCTGGAAAGTGCCTGCCGATATAAACCAGCCGCTTCACTCAGCAGGGTGGGCAGATTTTGCCGTTGCCCAATTTCGTTCAGCGCACGGGCTAAGGCAAGCCGAGCATCCGATCGCCCCCGGAGCGGATCAAGCACTGCCAGCGCTTCTGTGGGCTGTCGATTATCCAGGTACGCCTGCGAAAGCTCCGATCGAATCTGGATCGCCGTCGCATTCAACTGGCGGGGCAACTGCGCCTGAAGCAGCGCGATCGCCTGTGCTGCATTCCCCGTTCCTCGAAGCGCACGGGCATAGGCGATCGTTGCTTTGCCCGTAATAGGCTTCCCTAAGGACTCATAGCGGTTAAACAGCGCCAGCCCTTGAGCATAGTTGCCGCTGTAGGTATACACCTGTGCCGCACCCAGCACGACATCAGGCGTGGGGTTTTGCTGAAGCACGACCTGGTAATCTGCCAGTGCTGCCGCAAATTGACCCTGATACCCATACAGCAACGCCCGCTGACTCCGTGCATCCAGATCGTTTGGATTAAGAGTGAGTAGGGTTGTCAGCGCATCAATCCCTTTCTGCTGCCACTCTGGACGAAAGCTGCCGAGAATCCCGATCGTTTTCAGCGCCAGTTGATTGTTCGGTTCCTGCACCAGCACTTGCTGATACGTGTTCCAGGCATCACCATCACGCCCCGCACGACGGTAGGCGATCGCCAGCCCCAGCTTTGCCTCAATCGAGCCAGGATATTGTCGCACCGCACTCCGAAACGTGGCGATCGCATCGTTTACCAACCCCTGCCCCAGCAAGGTAAACCCCTGCCGGACTGCGGTTGGAATCGCCTGCTGTGCCTGCGCGATCGGCATTGCTGACGGCTGGATTAGAGGCATCCCCGTCAAAAGCCCTGTCATGCAAAGGATACGAATAAAAGATTGCGATCGCTTACCCTGCACCATTGATCTCACACCACTATGAATACGACGATAGAAATTGAACTGAAAGCACCCTGTGGATTGAGGAGAGGAGAGAGGAGAGAGGGGTGAAAGTTTTGAGTTTTGAGTTGATTGAGCGGTCAGCGGTCAGCGGTCAGCGGTCAGCTTTTTAGCCTTCTGCCTCCTGCCTCCTGCCTCCTGCCTTCATCCCTCATCCCCCCCTAAAGCCCCTTCCCCTTCGGTGTCACATCAAACTCCGTCTTGACCCGCACCCCAGCCACAATTTCCGAGAACTCGTTGCGTTCTTGAATTGAGAAGCCGAGTCTCAGGTTTGGTAAGAAGCGAAAATCGTAGAAAAGCTCCAGTACATCGGGGTTGCGATCGCCAATTTGTCGCCGTAGCGCTTCGTTGGAAAGTCCGCGACCGTATGCCAACCCCAAGCGATCGTCCGGTGCAAAGACATCCAGGAAGTTAAAGCCCAAACTATAGGTCTCGGCGCTGCGGTTAATGGCATCGTTGTTGTAGCGTCCGTAGCGAGCAAAGAGACCCATTTTCAGGTTCGGGACGAACAGTTCAGCGTTTAAGCCGTATGCCTCTTCCCGATCGCCTTTCAAGAACCCGGTTGCGCCACCCCCACGAGCCACCTGAAAGATCTCTCGGAAGCCGTCGCGGGTGCCAGCATCCCGATCGGTGGCGTAGGTGCCTCGAATCACTGCATTGCCGTAGCGGATGCCAATTTCACCCGCAAACCCATCCAGACTGAAGTCGGTTAAGTTTCGTGAGGATGAAAACACGGCGGCTTTCGCTTCAATGTTGTCGGTCAGCGTCCAGTTGATGAGCGCCCCTGGTCGGGATGAAATGCCTGTCGCACTGAGCGCCGGGTTGGTTTGAAAGACGGGATTGAAGAAATGCGTCGCGCCGTCTTTGGCAAAACTGTTGCGATCGAAATACGAGGTCAGATCCAACTGCCCCACCACTAAGCGCAGGTTGGGCAACTCCGGCAACGAAGCCGCCAAATACAGCTCGTTGACGCTAAAGCCCTGGGTTTGGGAATCGGCAAAGGCATTGCCATCCGTCAGGTCAAAGGTGGCACCAAACAACAGATGGGGCGTGAGCGGATAGGAGACCGACAGGCGTGCTCGTGCCGATGATTCATCTCCTTGATAGAGATAAACCCCTTGCAGTCTAATGGATGGATCACTCAATGCCGTTGTGCGGAGCAGCGTTTTGCGAGGGGCAGGGGCAGTTTCAGCCTGCGTTCTCAAGCCAGGTGGTTGAATGCTGGCAGGACTGCTGGTGGGCAGTTGCAGCGGTTCAGTGGTCATAGGCGCTGTTGGAACTGTCCCAGTTGGCAGGATTCCAGGCGGCATTGACCCATCGATCAGGCTAGGGGTCGGCAGCGTTGGATAAGGTGGGGGTGGCGTTGACTGTGCCAGTTTTGGCGATCGCAACCGAGGCAGCACGGGCACAGGCAAGAGAGAACCGCCACATTGAGCGGCTCCGCAGCTACCTTCCAGTGATGGCGCAAACAGGTTTAGCCCCAGATCAGAATTGGTGCCAGCGGTGATGAGAATGGGTTTCTTCGGAGCTTTCGTTGCAGGAGTTGTACGCTTTGATGCGGTAAGAGGCGCAGAGGGTGGTGAGAACGCTGGTGCCTTCGCTCTGGCAGGTTTGGTGCGAGTGGCAACAGGCTTATCTGCCATCTGCCCAATCAACGCATCTTCGCTAGTGTAGCCAGGTGACGCTTCTACAGAGGGGAGTGACTGAGGAGGCGCGATCGCCGCAGTGGCGATCGACGGCTGCACCCCATCCTGTTGACTGACGCGCAGATCTGCCAGCTTAGCTTGCTCGTCTGCCAGCAGTTGCTGAGGTGATGGTACAGCACGATCGCGAGATGGTAAGGGTGCCGGGTTTGCGGGTGCCACGCCTCCAGCCAGGAAAACCGTCAAAGAGAGTGACCCTGTTAGCCTACTTTTCCAGGGCGAAAGAGATGTAGAGACATGCGACGGTGAAAGCTCAGAAGTCATTCCATTCACACCACGATTAACTAAACTCCAAATTCCGTTCTTTTAAGGCGGCAACGTCACGCGATCGAACTCATGATTCACGTCATGGCGTTACAAAAAAGCCGAATTATTCCGCTTTATCCTTAAGAGCAGCAAGCCCTGCATAGTCAACTTAATGAGGCAATCTAGATGCAATCTGAATAAAATTCTGACCAGAAAATGCGTCAGTAGCTTGAGATCTAACCGTCAAAAAAAGCCTGGATTGTGCTTTAACGACACCTGAATTTTAAATTCAACCCAGTTGGGTAAAGAAGGTGTAAAGCGGTTATTCAGCCCTGTGCGCAGCTTCTCCAATCTTTACGCCACTGCGAAATAAGCTCCGGAGAAATACTCAAAGAAGTGTTCTTTATAGATAGGAGTTACGCATTTGAAGCCTAAAATCTCGATTCCCCCTAACCCCTTTTAAAGAGGGTAGGAATCATAACGCCCCCTTTTTTTAGCGAAGCGGTGCGTTAGCACGGGGTTGGGGGATCGGGCTGCGTAAGTCCTGATAGATAGAAGTCAGGCATCAGAGCCGACTGTAACCAATGAACCTCAAGGATGTGCTATGTCTAACGTTCTCTCACTCGATACTTTGCGCCGGGGGCAATCTTTTCAGTGGTATGCCAGAGCCTTTTGCACAGCGCTAATCCTGCTGCTTACAGTTAGCTGTACTCAACCGCGATCGTCCCAGGTGGAACTGAGTCTGAACGTGGAACCAGCGAATCGTCCGGGTGTGTTCACCCTTTCAGGCAGCACTAATGTTCCGGATCAAAGCCAAATCATTGTTCAAGGCATTCGTCCGCTGGTTTCCACTGCCCAATCAACTGATGCAGAAAACATCCCCAACTATGCCATCCTCGATCGCCAGACGGTTTCGGTATCGCAGGGGCGCTGGCAAGCAACGCTAAAACTGTGGCAAAACACGCCGGATGGTCAATATCAAGAAGCGTGGCAAGCGAATGAACGTCCGCTAGGATCATTACAACCTGATCCTGAAATCATTTTTCTCGCGGCGATCGACCCCGGCAACCAGTCCAAAGCGCTCAAGCAGCAATTAGAACGCCAGGGCAAAACGCTAGAAGGGGCAGTGCGCTTTACCACCGATGAGCAATGGTACCTTCAGGCAAAAAAAACGCTCGCGGTTACGCCCCCGATCGTTAAACAGCTCTCCTCAACCTTGAAGGCAACTGACTCGGATGAAACGTTGCCCCTTCGATCGGACTCAAGCGCGACAACGACGACCTTAACGCAAGCTACCCTACCCGTGATTAAAGAGAAACAATCTACTGCACCATTATCGGTTTCACAACGTTTCCGCTAACAAATGCACTGATAACAAATGCACTGAGGCTTGCAACGGTCAATCAACTATTTGAGCCAGCACGAATAGGATGCTTTTGCCCAATGCATTACAGCGTGGTCAATCCTAAAATTGACTCTTAATAGACGCAATAAAATCGGTCGAGCAGCACGATCGTCCCGTTTGCCAATGGAGTAAAGCCATGACACCAGGTTTAGAGTCTGCGATCGCACCCCTCAAACGGTCAGCTTACTCATTGGCTAAACGAGCATCGTTACGGTTCCGGTATCCAAATCGTAGCGACCACCCACAATCTTTAGCTTGCCAGACTGTACTCGCTCTGTTAGCAGGGACGATCGCTGTAGCTGTTCAATCTGATAGCGCACATTCGCTGCCACCGCATTATCCACCGCATCACCGGGTTGATCTTTCACCCGTTTTACAGCAGGCAAAATCGGTGTCACAAACGTGCTGATGGCACCGGGAAGCGGTTCGTTTTTGACGGCAGCCGTAACGGCACCACAGCGCTCATGTCCCAGCACCATCAGCAACGGTGTGCCGACTAAGGCAACGGCATACTCAATGCTGCCGATCGCCTCTGGTGTGGCAATATTCCCGGCGATGCGTACATCAAAAATGTCACCAATGCCCTGATCAAACACAATTTCTGCCGGTACGCGTGAATCCGCACAACTCAAAACTGTGGCAAAGGGATGCTGAACTTGCGCCACTTCCTCTAATCGCTTTGCCGACTGGTCAGGGTATTGGGGCTGATGCTGCACAAAGCGTTGGTTGCCCTCCATCAGCTTTTTCAAGGCTGCATCGGGACTTAGGGCTGGAGGCAACTCAGCCGCTTGCGCTGAGTCTACGTGCCAAAGCAGATTGCTTGCGAAACCAAAGGCACCGATCGACCCCAGCTTGAGCAGATCACGACGACCAATGAAACCATTTAAGTAACTCATGAATAGTAATTCTCAATTAACTGCGGTACAACCTTGGCAGTCGGGGGATGGGGTGTAGGGTGTGGGGTGTAGGGTGTGGGGAAAGAGAGGGATGTAGCTTGCTTCCGCTTTGCAGTGGGATGAAGGATCATTTGCCCCCTCTGCTCCCCTGCCCCCTTTGCTCCCTTGCCTCCCTTGCTGCCCCCTCTGCTCCCTCTGCCCTCTGCCTCCTGCCTTCTGCCCTCTGCCTCCTGCCCTCTGCCTTCATCCACTTGATCCCATCGCATCAGCTTAAGAACCACTAGAGCGATGCCACACATTTAATCGAGCGGATTTCCGTCACATCGGAGATGAAACAGGTTCCGCCAAATTTGTTGAGCAGTGGTCGCACACTTTCGGCTACCGCCTTAATATCGTCAGGCATACAAAACGCAAGAATGTAAACATTGTCAAGCATCGTTATGTCTACACCTTCGCCGCTTTCGAGCAACCCTTTACCAGCCACATTACGCATGACAGCATGACCGTACACACCCGACTTATCTAAACTCTCCAGAATTTTGCCAAGCTCAAAGGAGTTAGCAATAATTTCAATTTTTTTGACAAGATGCATGCGCTTACCTCCATAACAGGTTGATTCCATACAGATACAGCGGAATTCCCACAATAATGTTGAAGGGGAATGTCACTGCAAGAGCGGTCGAAACGTACAGGCTAGGATTTGCCTCAGGTACCGTCATCCGCATCGCTGCCGGAACTGCAATATAGGAAGCACTAGCACACAAGACAGAAAACAAGAGAGCATTCCCTTGAGGCATGTTGATGAAGCGGGCGATAAGCAACCCAATGCCTGCGTTGAATATAGGGATCAGTATGGCAAACGCGATGAGGAAAACGCCGGTTTTTTGTAAGTCTTTAATTCTTCTGGCGGCAACCAATCCCATGTCGAGCAAAAAGAAGGTCAGAACACCGTAGAACAAACCTTGCGTGAAGGGTTCCAGCACTTTCCAGCCACGCTCTCCTGTCAGCACGCCGATGAAGAGGCTACCCACCAGCAAAAAGACGGAACTGTTTAGAAATGCCTCTTGCAGCACCTCACCCCAAGAAAATTCACGGTTTTCGTCCTTTGTAAACAGGCTTACCAGGATCAAACCCACAATAATCGCTGGGGATTCCATGAGAGCCAGCGCTGCTACCATGTAACCGTCGTAGCCAATACCCAGTGCAGTCAGAAACGCACTGGCTGTGATGAACGTAACCGCACTAATAGAGCCATAGGTAGCCGCGATCGCCGCCGCATCGTAGGTATCTAGCCTTAGCCTCAAAATAAAGAAGGCGTATACTGGCACAAAACATGCCATCAGCATTGCTGCCAGAAGAGTCAGTGCCACTTCTTGGGTCACACCACTCTTGATCAGCTCAACCCCACCTTTAAAGCCGATCGCAAAAAGCAGATAAAGCGAGAAAAGCTTTGGCACCGGAGCCGGAATTTCCAGGTCAGATTTAACCAGAACCGCCGTTACCCCTAGAAAGAAAAAGAGAATGGGCGGGTTCAGGATGTTGGAGACGATTAAGCTGACATCCATAACCACCCCTCTTGACGCTGCTGTAGTCGGACATGTAAAAACCGTTGCATTGTAAAAAAATGATGTGAGCTTGAATCATGATTATCGTGTCGTGTTACCCCCTGTCAATGAAATGAAGAAGTATTGCAGGCGGTGAACAAACGCTTTCGTGAGAGCTGCCTAAAAGATGTTAAGTTTGACGGTGGCAAGCGGTTTCATCCATGTCACCTACCATGCGTCCACTTCAGCGTTTTTTTACCCTTCTGATTGCGCTCTTAATGATGCTTGCGATCGCGCCACTGCCTGTTCTAGCCGCTAGCTCAGCCGCCATTCGCGCTTACGATGATGCGGAAACCAGCACCCAGGACTACTCCGGACAACGTTTGGTCAAAGCAGAATTCGCTGGTGTCAAACTCAAGGGCGCTAACTTTAGCGGTGCTGACCTGCAAGGCGCTGTGTTTAACGGTTCTGATTTGACCGGAGCCAACCTGCACGGGGTTAATCTCAGCAACGGGATCACGTATTTAACGAACCTGTCAAACGCAAATCTGAGCGATGCCATTTTCACGTCAGCCATGATGCTTAAATCGGTGTTTCGGAATGCAACCATTACAGGGGCAGATTTTAGTTTTGCGATGCTCGATCGTGCCCAGGTACTCCAACTCTGCAAAACCGCCAGCGGCACCAACCCCGCCACAGGAGTAGACACCCGCGAATCTTTAGGTTGCCCGTAATATTTTTTGCCTTCTGCCTCCTGCCTTCTACCCTCTGCCCTCTTTACTCCTCCCCACCATAGGCTAATCTAAGGCTGTAACAATTGATTAAACTCTAGGAGTTCACCTTGGAACGGACATTTTTGGCAATTAAGCCCGACGGCGTGCAGCGAAAATTGGTCGGCGAAATCATCCGTCGTTTTGAAACAAAAGGGTTCACTCTAGTTGGCTTAAAGCTCATGAGCGTTAGCCGCGAACTGGCAGAAACTCACTATGGTGTACACCGTGAGCGTCCCTTCTTTGCAGGGTTGGTAGACTTCATCACCTCAGGTCCGGTTGTAGCAATGGTATGGGAAGGCGAAGGAGTCATCGCTTCTGCTCGTAAAATCATTGGTGCGACCAACCCGCTTACTTCAGAACCTGGCACCATTCGGGGTGACTTTGGGGTAAATGTGGGTCGTAACTTAATTCATGGCTCGGATGCGCCCGAAACGGCACAGCAAGAGATTAGTCTCTGGTTCAAGGATGAAGAACTCGTCCACTGGCAGCCGACCCTGATGTCGTGGATTCACGAATAGTCTGACTCTTTCACCGGACGACTTCAAATAAGGGCGATGAGCTTTAAAGCTATAAGCGGCTTGAAACTCATCGCCTTCTATCGTTCAGCTTTCTCTTTTTCGAGTTCTTTTGCTTCAGCCACCACATTCAGCGGCGAGAGGCCAACATTGGCTTCGGTGCGCTTAGAGAAGCCCCACAGAAAGATGAGCGCGATCGCCCCTACCATCGCCCATTCTGGCGGCACAAGCGCATCGTTGATCACCCGCACCAGTAGCCGCAACCCCACCAGCGCAACTGTAAGATAGCCAGCATCTTCCAAATGCTCAAACTCTTTGAGCCAGCGGATGAATAGCCCTGCCATAAACCGTAGGGTGACAATGCCGATCGTGGCACCAATGAGAATCAGCCACTTGTCCTGAGAAACCGCGATCGCGGTCGTGACGCTATCCAGCGAGAACGCTAAATCAGTAATACCAATCATGGGGATCGCTTGCCAGAGCGATGAAAACCGAGGACCATGATGGGGATGATTTTCGTCGCTCTCATCTGGCTTCGACGTGAAGTATTGAAAGACCAACCACAATAAATACAGTGCTCCTGCCAGCTCAAATTGCCAAAATTGGATCACCCACGTTGCCGTCAAAATGAGAGTAATCCGCAGTATGTAGGCAAGCACTAACCCAATGTTGAGCGCTCGTCGCTGTAAAGCACTGTCTTGCAAACCCTGGGCTAAAGCCGCAAGGGCGATCGCGTTGTCTGCCGACAACACAGCCTCTAACGCAATCAAAACGGGCAGCACCAGCAGCGTTTCGGGTCCAAAATTAGGCGAGTCAAGCAGTTGATCTAACATTCAGTGATTCTTAAAGTGCAAAGATGATAATAAATGAAAGGCAATCGCTTAGCGCAACTCTCAACAAGCTCCACTCTTTTGAGCGGATGGCGATCGCGTTGAAGAGGAACACCTACTCAACCTTGGGGCAACGCATGCATCACCCCGACCTGACCGCCATAATCTGTACGCCGTCCTATGCAGCCACAGCGTAGCTTATAAACGGTGATGTAGCTCATGAACGATGATGCGCATCGCGAGCAGACAACATGGATTGATCCCCGCTTCTCACAGCCTGCTTTATCTATATATTCAAGCCTAACGCTTATCATATTCAAGCCTAACGCTTATCCGCAAACATCGCTCATGAATGTGTGCGGTCAGCCGCGCATGATGAAAGCGCAGACAAACCCTTGGCTCATGCTTCCCTCTGTACGCTCCCACCTTAGTCTTCCCAGAATGGGTACCCACTCAACGGCGGAGTTGAGGTTGCCAGGGCGCGTCATCAATAGCAGCGCCAGGACTTTGCGGCATCAGAACGATCGCACCCGTCTGAACACACGAGACTAGGGCGTGTCATCAATTAGCTCCGAAACCTTGCAGTATCAGCAGTGTTACGCCCGTCCCAACACATCAGGCTAGAGGCTGGAACCCTGGCTGCAAGTAATGTGTAGTCGTAATTGATAACAGTCCCTAGCACCTGGGTTCTGTTGCATCTTGTAACAAGATGTTCCCCGAGCGCACACTTTAGAGGACATTGGGGAACTATAAACCCCAAAACAAGGAGTTTTTAGACAATGCTATCGGATACTCAAATCTTTATTGCTCTGGTTGTTGCACTGGTTCCCGGCATTCTCGCCTTCCGGTTAGCCACCGAGCTTTACAAATAGATCACTTTTGTTGCGCAGCTTGTTTCGTAACAAAATAGGTAGTCTGTTTTGTAGATTGGCTCTATAATCTTTCGGTACTTCCTTGGGATTAGTGGGGTGACGTTGTCATTCAGGGCATAATCGCATCAACAGGCTACCTATTTTTCATTTTTAGCCTGGAGATCGTTTTAAGCTGAAGCATCCGCCTTAGTAGCGTTGCCAATTAGCGTATTGTTGCTTTTAATGGAACAAGCTTTTTAAGTAGAGCAAGCTTTTTAAGCTCGTTAGCTCTTAAGTCGCTATCATCACAACCATTGTTACGCCTACGACTCCACATCGTCGCGTAATGCCAGGAATTGCCTTTTATTTTGCCTGCCTAGACCGGACTGAACGCCATGCATGCACTGAAACCGTCCTATCTTTCACCACAGCCGCCTAGACGCGCTCGGATGGTTCCCCGCTCCAAAGCAAAGCAACAGCGACGACCTTACCGTGCGATGGTCATTGAATCAACGGTTAAGCTTTCGGTGAATGTCACCTTGTCTATGGTTGCCATCAGTGCGTTAACACAGCTTTTACCCTATCGATCGTCCCAAATGACGAAGCTGCAAGAGCTTCAAGTGACTGTGCAGACGACCGATGAGCGAGTACAGAGGGTTCAAGCTCGCTTCAATCAATCGTTTGACCCATCCCAGATTGATGCAAACATGCAGGCGCAAACAAATCGCATTGGCGCTCAGCAACGACGGATTGTTTGGAGTCAACCTGCAAATCCCTCGTCTAGTCGTTAATCCTTCTGTTAATCAGGCACCCAGTTAGCCACACTAACGTTTAAGGGTCTAGCGACAGCTTTTGAAGTTTGTTTACGTCGGGTTGCTGATCAATCGCTTTTTTAGACTTTAAATTCAAAGTCTGCGTCGGTTTCAGGGTTGAGTAGTTCACCCAGCCATTGCTTCACCTGAACACGCAGACGTTTGGAGACATCTAAAAGTGCCGTGTTGCTGGCAGAGAGCGCCAAAAGCGCACGCCGATAATCTGCTACAGCATAGTTCCAGTCACCTGCCAAATGAGACGTGCGACCACGTTGAGCATAAATATGCCCCGCGATCGAAGTGCTGAGTTCAGCAGTATTAGAACCACTCAGCATTTGATCAAACTGCAAAGCAAGGTCAAAGGTTTCGATCGCATGATCATACATGTCTAGCTCGCGAAACGTGATCCCCTGATTAATCCGAGCATGGGTGTTGGCAGGGTTGAGATCCAGCGCCGTCTCATAATCAAAGAGCGCTTCCATTGGTCGCCCCATCGAGGCATAGCAGTTGGCGCGGTTGTTATAAATTTTTGCCAGCTTCGGGTTCAATTGCAGTGCATTGTTGTAGTCAGACAAGGCATAGCTGAATTGACCGTTTTGAAAATACAGTAAGCCTCGATTGTTATAAGCCGTAACGTTAAGCGGATTGCGCTCAATGAGCAAGCTAAAAAGGTCGATCGCGCTTGCATAGTTACCTTGTTTGATTTCATACAGCGCTTTCTGACGCAACAGAGCATCTTGCTCGGCAAGGCTGAGGGACGCAGCGCGGGCACTTGATCGATCAGGCGCGGTCTGTTTACCGCTGGGCTGATGATTGTGTTTGGGTTGAGCGGCAATTGAGGAGGCGGATGAACGGGGGAAGGACGCAGCGTTGTTCTGCGAACCCTTATCCTGTTGACCCTTAAATGTGCGAGGATTCATAACCTTTCTACCTTGGGTATGCGATCAGATTAGAGATTTTCCTTTTGGAGTTGCTCTATCTGTGTGTCACTTGCTTATGTGTCTAAAGTGAGACCTGGTACGGTATGCCGTGAAAAACTTTTGGAATGGGCGATCGTCTTTTAGAGTCAGAAACACTGGCTTTGGCAGCGATCAATGCCTGAAAAACCCTTGCAAACCAGAGCCTTAAGTTACTTAACAACGGGTAGTCAGTACTGATCCGGACAGCTCATCAATTTAAGCTTGGAAGAACTACAGGAGTGATTCCCTTCATTTCTGAATGAGGGTGCCAGATTCTCCGCATGGTTGCCCCTTTCATGTTGCTGTCTTCCAACGCAGGGTGTGTGACTCATCATCAGGAGAAGTGGGAAGCGTCTCACGAAGTTGGTAGAATGCAACACAGCACTTGATTTCTCTATTTCGTTTTTCTATAGCAGCACGCAGGTGAGTGAGGACACGCCATTATGGTCAAAGCGTTGATGAGTGGTGTTTTGCCTTCTGCCCTCTGCCCTCTGCCTCCTGCCTTTTGCTATAGCGTTGACTTTGCATATTGGACTTTCCTATGACCACCGCAGCGTTTCACTTGAATGCACCCGATTTAACCGCCGATGACTACATTGTTTTGGGCTTGGCTACGTGTTTTGTCAAAGACGAAGGCGAGGTTCATGAGGTGGCGGTTGTGGAGCCAATCCCTTCTGCGGCGCTAGAAGCGATCGTCAAAGGCATCCCCACGTCCTACCAAACCGCGATCGCCACCACAATGGGTGCCGTGTTTGTGGGCGAGACTCCTCAGCTACCAGCAGATTTTCCAGTGACCGCCCAATTCTGCGATGAATTTGTCGATCGGGCGATCGCGGCTGCCCGTACCTACAAGGTGCGCCCAGTGGCACAGGGGCATATTCCGGTTGGCTCCAGCCGCAGCGATTTTGCCTATTCGGTCGAGCGAAAGCGCGTGCTCAATTCGCAACGCCTGGTACGCACGGAAGATAATGTGAAACAGCACGAATATACGCATAAGGTGCTTTAGGGAGTGGTTGGTTGTTAGTTGTTGGTTGTTAGACGGTTGAATGGATCGAAAGGTTTTTATGCTCAAGCTTTACGGTGGTAAGTTTAGTCGCGCCGCGATCGTGCAGTGGGGGTTGGAAGAGTTGCAGGTTCCCTACGAGTTTGTGCTGCTGGATTTACAGGCGGGAGAAAATCTGGAAGCTGACTACACAGCCATCAACCCGATTGGGAAAGTGCCTGCGATCGTGGACGGTGACTTCAAGCTGTGGGAGTCGGGTGCGATTCTGCTGTATCTAGCCGATCAATACGGTCATGCTGAAACAGCGCAACAACGGGCTGAGATCGCTCAGTGGGTTCTCTTTGCCAATGCCACCCTGGGACCAGAGCTGTTGAATGAAGCCACGCGCGATCGTGAAATGCCTCGTTTGCTCAAACCACTCGATCAAATCTTGGCGCTTCAGCCCTATTTATTGGGTGAGCAGTTTAGTACCGCCGATGTGGCGATCGGCTCAACTCTGGGCTTTTTTCACATGCGCTACAAGATGGACTTTTCACCCTATCCTGCGGTGATGGATTACATCAAGCGGATGAGTGCTCGCTCGGCGTTTCAAAAAACGATGGGCAGCAGAGGTTCTTAGAGCAAGCCTTTGGTAAGCCACATCTCCGTCATTGAGCTTAGACTGAGCGGTTAACCTCAACCCGCTTCATCGGTCAGTTTTCACTTTTTTTGCTTGCTTTGGGTTCAGCTTCTCCAGGGCTGAGGGCGCGATCGAGCACCGCACGGGCTTCTTCTGCCTGCTTTCTCGCCTCTTTATAACGAAGATTTGCCTGTGCGTAGGTTTTTAGCACTTTGAAGCCGTCCTTCAGCGTGCTAATTTCTTCCTCGTTTACGGGATCATCGCTAAAGAGCATGTCGATTTGAGCGTGTACCTGAAGTGCTTCAGTACGAGAGTCTTGCAGCTTCAGCTTGAGCGTCGCCAGGTGACTTAGCACCTGTACAGCCTGGGTGACGGCATCTTCTTCGGGGCTGGGGTTAAAGGCAGGTTCTTTCACTTCAATAAACTGTTGGGGGGCAAAACCGTCAGAGAGTTCGGTTGGAAGTTCACCCGCATCCATGAGATCAATGAGTTGATCCATCGCTTTTTCGCGGGCTTTGACCGAATCTTTGCCAGAAACGGTGAGAATCACTTCGGGGCTTTGAGCAAGCGTGTATTGAACCATAGGGGCAACGGCGAAACATTTGTACTAAAACATTTGTACTATAAAGTTTACAGCATTATGTCTGCTTAAACAAAAATTGGGATCGACGATCGCAAACCATCCTTGATGCAGGTGTCCCGCGCTTATCCTATCCTGCTTTGCTTCTGCTCAGGTAACGTTTCCTTTACGGCAATTTCCACATAATAAATGACCCAACGTCGTGCAGGCATCTTGCCCGTGTCGCAAGCGAGACGCTTGGACTACGGTATCAATCGGGTAGTTCCGGCTACTGAGGCTATTACCCGCGCTTCATGATGATCTTCTGACATCTATCCGTAGACGTATAAAAACTGCATAAACTTTATCGTTTTCGATCAGTAAAACGCTCATCCTCACCAAGAATTTACTGAAAATACCTCCTGGTCGGCACTAAGCTAGGTGTATAAGTTTGTTGACAGGGTCGGTACTCACTTCAAAGATGCTCTGAGGGCGCGATAAACGGGTTTCGGCAGTGGCATTTTTGTTCGGTAACAATTTTTGGCAGCCATCGATCGCCGTAATGACCCTTAGGAACGCGGATTGATAAGGTGTAATTCTTTCTGTAGAGACGTTACATGTAATGTCTCTACAGACGGGAAGTGGTTCAGGTTAATTAATCCACGCTCCTTAGCTTCGTGAACGTTGGCAGATTAGTCCCGCCCTGTCCGTGGTTTCTCATCAGGTGCAGCAGCTTTTAAACCGACTGGCTCAGCGAGGTTAAACGCTGGAGCAGTCTTAGCGATGAGAAGCTCAGCTATTGAGGTATGCCTCAAGTTGGCTGAGTTTCACTGATTGTCGTGACGCGATGCAAATAAATCATTGGATTCACTGAGGAGCACGAAGCAAGCAATGCAAGGACAAAGCAATCTCGTCAAAGAAGCCTGGGAATTGCTAGAAGATGCGATCGTCTACTACCGGGGTCGTCCTGTCGGCACAGTGGCAGCACGCGACCCCTATGTAGAATCACTGAATTACGACCAGTGCTTTGTGCGAGATTTTGTGTCGGCAGCACTGTTATTTTTAATTAAAGGCAAACCCGAAATTGTCCGTAATTTTTTGATTGAAACCCTGGCATTGCAAAGTAGTGATAAGCAGATGGACTGCTTTAATGCAGGTCAGGGGCTGATGCCAGCCAGCTTTAAGGTGGAGTCGTGGGATGGGCATCAATACCTAACGGCAGACTTTGGGGAACACGCGATCGGTCGAGTGACTCCGGTTGATTCATGCCTCTGGTGGCTGCTGCTGCTGCGGGCGTATGTCAAGTCAACAGGCGATATGACGCTCGCACACGAACCAGAATTTCAGCACGGCATTATTCTGATTTTGAAGCTGTGTCTGGCCGATCGCTTTGATATGTATCCCACCATGCTGGTGCCCGATGGCGCGTTTATGATTGATCGACGCATGGGCGTATATGGGCATCCCCTTGAAATTCAAGCGCTATTCTACGCCGCACTCCGAGCTGCACAGGAACTCCTTGCGCCCGGTCGTCGGGGGGATGTGTATATTCAGGTGGTCAATCAGCGGTTGAGCATCCTGAACTATCACATTCGCGAATATTATTGGCTGGATCTGAGTCGGCTGAATGCAATCTACCGCTATCGGGGCGAGGAATTTGGCGAAACAGCCGTCAATAAGTTCAACATTTATCCCGATTCCATCCCGTACTGGCTGACCGAATGGATGCCTGAGAAAGGGGGGTATCTGGCAGGCAATCTGGGACCAGCGCAGATGGATTTCCGCTTTTTCTCATTAGGAAATCTGCTTGCGATCACGTCTTCTCTGGCAAGCGAACACGAAGCGCAATCGATCGTGGATCTAATTGAACAGCGCTGGCAAGATCTTGTCGGCTACATGCCAATGAAAATCTGCTTCCCCGCCGTGGAAGACCTGGAGTGGAAGATTCTCACAGGTTGTGATCCCAAGAATGTTCCCTGGTCATACCACAATGGTGGCAACTGGCCTGTGCTGCTCTGGAGTCTGGCAGCCGTGGCGCAGAAGACCGGTAGACCAGAGCTTGGCTGGCGCGCTGTCGAAATGGCAGAGCGACGGTTAACCGAGGACGAATGGCCTGAATACTACGACGGCAGAAATGGCAGACTCGTTGGTAAAGCCTCACGCAAATACCAAACGTGGACGATTTCTGGCTACCTCCTCGCCAGAGAATTTCTTGAACATCCAGAGCATCTTAAACTCATTAGCTTTGATGAAGACCTGGAAATGCTGGCACTGATGGGTAAAGTGCGAGAGCTGCGATAAAAAACGGAGAGGGGGGGATTCGAACCCCCGTCGGCTTGCACCGAACCTGATTTCGAGTCAGGCGCATTCGACCACTCTGCCACCTCTCCAGAAGGGGCTTAGTTTTTAGTTGTTGGTTGGTAGTTAACAGCAAAAAACTTACAGCTAACGATCTATTCTACAGGGCAGATGAGACGTTTTCCTTCAATTCCAAACTTGTCTTAAAGCCATCGTTGGGAGTCCACTGGAGCGCACCATCACGATCGATCTCGTAAAGTTGAGACCCTAGCTGTTTGAGTTGGGCTTTGGTTTGAGGGCGGATTTGGCTGGTGGCGATCGCCACTTGCGGTTGCAGTGCTTCTAAAAGCGCTGGTTCCAATCGCTTGCCAGACCACCAGAGAACCTGGGGTTTGGGCAAATTCGCTGTTTTAAGCAGCGTTGCTTGTTGCTCTGGTGTAAGATTTCCTAACCAGATCCAGGTTTGCGTCCGTAGCTGTAGTTCTGCGATCAGCGGCTCTGTGCTGTGGAGCTTGAATTGGCTAGAACCCATTGGAGCCGTTTGTCCACTTTCTAGAGATGTCGGTTTCACCGTTAGCGAGGCTCCCTGAATCGCCTTCTCGTTCACAGTATGCAGACGCTTGATGGCTAACCGCTCGGCTATTTTGCCCCAACCGCTGGGTTTGCGGAAGGCTTGATCGGCGGCGATCGCCCAATCAATGGTATTCACACCCGCTTTTTGAAGGAACGGCAGCACCGCAAAGCCAGCGGTAGACGCATCTCCCGTATTGATGAGCGCTGTGTGCCCCGCCTCTTGAATGACCATAATGGGCTGTCCTGCTGCCAGTAGCGTGACCCGAAACAGTGCTGCCTTTGCCTGCCATGCGGGGATCACCACCAGCCCGATCGCCAGCATTAACGCCACCCACCATCGCTGTTGCCACCACGGTTGGAGCCAGGTAAGGCAAAGCAAACCGTACAGGACAATCATAATCAACACAGGAATTGTGCCCACCGCGTAAGCATTTCCGGGCAACTGGCTAAAGCCATCGACGACTAACATGAGTGCCCGTGCCGGGTAGTAAAGGAACCACGCGATCGCGCTTCCGGCGGGCGACCAGATGAGTGCTGCAAGGGCACTAACCATACCACCAATGCTGAGGATAGAAATGAGCGGTGTGGTGATCAGGTTGACGAGTACGCTATAAGGAGACAGCACGCCAAAGGCTTGAAGCTGTAACGGGAGCGTCCACAGATAGGCGGCGATCGGGACGGCAAAGAGCGGGGCGATCGCGCTGGGCATCCAATCCAGGCTCTTGGTTAGGGGCGGCACCGTGATCATCAGCCCGATCGTGGCTAAAAAGCTCAACTGAAAGCCCAAATTCCAGATCCACAGCGGGTTAAACAACAGCAACAGCACCCCTGTAACCAGTAACCCTCCCAGCGGTTTGACTTGACGCTCCATCACCAACGCCACCAAGCCACCAGCACCCATCAGTGCGGCTCGTAGTACAGCAGGCTGAACCCCCGTCAGCCCAACAAAGACAACGAGAGAACCCATCCCTGCCCAAAACTGCACTCTGGCAGAAAAGCGGCGCGTTAAGGACAGCACCACGCCCAGAATGAGCGACGACTGAAAGCCAGATGCCGCCAGCGCATGAGCCAAGCCTGCACGGGTGAACTGCTCTTTCAAGTCAAAGGGTAAGTCAACGCCCCGACTTCCTAAAACCATCGAACTCACTAATGCGCCAGCAGGACTCCCAAGCCAACGGATTTGCGATCGCACGACGGCTTGCCTGATTTGCCACCAGCCCCAGCGCGATCGCGCATCCACGACTTCCACCGTCTGACCCTTCATACCAGCAAAGCAGCCTTCCTGCTGGAGATACGCCCGAAAGTCAAAACCGCCGGGGTTCGTAGCAGGCTGCGGCAAATACAAACCACCCATCACCTTGATCACTGGAGTTTAGACTAAAGAGCGAGGAAAGGCAGCCAGACCGAACGATCTGACTGCTTAATAGTCAAGGACGTTTCAAATCACTTGACTATGAGTAATTTTGACAAGCTTCGAGCCTTTCGGCATCA
>JAESFW010000351.1_pt1 | contig 29422 bp, 35 predicted proteins | sample 9269481 | NCBI WGS metagenome assembly JAESFW01 (sample SAMN14515350, study PRJNA621654) | algae metagenome | isolation source: Lyngbya sp. HA4199-MV5 and co-occurring heterotrophs from soil with... | place: USA: Ahupuaa O Kahana State Park, Hawaii | collected 2009-07-21
ATGAATTCCTGTCTCAGGTTCATGGTGTTGCGAGCCTTCCATGGCATGGGGACCTCCGGCGAAAGTTCGCCCAAAGTGTTCACCATGTCCTCGCACACCTGTTCACCATGTCTCCGGTCTATACAGCGAAGTAAAGAACAAGTACCTCGGCCGCCGGGCCGAGACCCGGCTCCAGCACTCGGCAAAGGCACACCCTCAAAACGGCCTGCCGCCGGCCGCACATCCCGGCTCCCGCCCTCAGCAGAGGCATGAAGTCAAAACAGCCGCGTCATCGCCCAGCCTGTCACTCACTCTCAAAGCTCAACTCGTGCCTCGCCCCCAACGGCACAGGGCCCGACCCCTCGTCATCGTCCTGCGGCGGCGGCGGCACGGCGTTGGCCAGCAGGCGCGGCTCCAGGCACATCTGCAGGTACATGTGGTCGCGCAGCACGGCCCTGCCGGGGCCGAACTCCTGGGGCGGGGGGCGCTCGTCGCCGGCCTCGAAGAGCACGTCGATCTCGACCTTGGCGCCCCGGGGCGGGTTCAGGAACTCCTGCGCGGCGGCGATGGCCTCGATCCAGACGAAGGCGCCCGCGATCTCGGCTGTGGCGAAGGCCGAGGAGGGCAGGTTCAGGCCGGAGTGCACCATGGAGTAGTCGTGCCAGGCCATGTAGGGGTTCACATGCGCGGCCAGGCAGACCTCGAGCGCGGCCTGCTCTGCCTGCGCAGCCTTGTCTTCGCTGTCGGCATCCTCGGGGTAGGCAAGCACTAGTCGCATGGGCTGCTCCAGGTCATCAAAACATCCTAACGTCCACCCCGGTGTTGATCAATCAATCAATTGCCATGGGAACCGGCGCACCGGCGGCGGGCGCTGGCGGGGGCCCGCTATGCCGGCGCGGGGGTGGGGTGGGGCCCCAAGGGCTCGGGCGGCAGGGGGTTGCCGGGCCGGGGTTCGGGCACGGGGTCTACCGGCCCCATGGGATGGGGGTGGGTGGCACCGGGGCGCGCCCGCCACAGCAACGGCAGTAGCAGAAGCCACTGCAAAAGAGGGTGCGGCACGGGCATGGGGAGCAGCGGCGGCGACAGCATGTTGGTGGCTTTCAGAGGACGGCTGAACAGGCGGCAAGGTCAGCGGCTCCCCATGATGGCGCCGGCGTGGGGCCTGCGCTGTCAGACAGATGCGCAATGTGCGAGGCGATAGGTTGGGACCCAGGCGCGCAGGTAAGGGGGGGCGGCCTGCCTGTTTCTTTTTGTGTAAAACGTTGCGAATTGCGTAGCGCGGCCCCACAATGGCCCGCTTGACCAGGGAGCGTCTTGATGCCGATGGAGTTCATGCTCGAGCTGTCGCAGGGCGATCTGCCCCGAACGGTGGACGACGCCCGGGGCATCGACTGCGTGCGCGTGCTGGCGGCTGCCCACCTGGTGCAGGCGGTTCTGCCCGAGGTGGGCAGTGCGCTGCAAAGCGCCCAGGTGCTGGCCATCACGGCCGAGGGGCGCGCGGCCTTGCGCAAGGCCTACCCGGAGCGGGACTTCCGCTTCCTGACCGGCCCTGCCCATGGCGCGGCTGGCACAACGCCCGGCCCGTCGCTGTTCCCCCGCTGGCTGCCCACGCGGCAGGCACGTGGCGGACCAGCCCCGCGCGAGGCGGCCGACAGCGGGATTGCGCCGCTGAAGTGAAACATCCCCTGAGTCGCTTCGCGCCTTCCCCCTCTCTCTCCTCGCTGCGCGAGTCGGGAGGGGGACGCCCCCAGTGCGGCGGGGCGGCCCTTGCACGGGGGCACTGGCCATGGCCGTGCCAGTTTCGTGCCTTGCTGGTGGAGCGCGGCGCCGTTGAAAACTGAGAAGAAGAGGAACAACCCGGGCCTGCCCAGGGCGTTGTCCGAAAGGGGTGATGCCCCGGCCCGCGTGGCACTTGGCTGCTGTGCGCTGGATGGAGGGTTCCGAGCGCTGTGCGCCTTGATTGGCACGGCGGGGTGGGGTTGCAGGGGCCTGTGGTGCAGCGCCGCCATGCTGAATTCATGCATCCCTTCCTGGTGGACAACGCGGTGGACAGGCCCCGGTTGCAAACCATAGCTGTCAAGATCCGTCCTTGGCCTTGCCCGGGGCGGCGGTGTCGCTGCCCTGGAGGCCCTCTGCGCCCTGGCCCTGGGGGCGGTGGCTGCGCGCACTGCGCCAGGCGTTGAATTCTTCGGTGAACTTCTGGTAGCGCTCGGCGCGCCACAGGTCGTACTCTTCGTCGAGCAGGCGCATCTGCTCCTCGCGCCAGGCCAGGTAGTCGGGGTCGTAGCGCCGCTGGCTGCTACGGTGGGGCGGGGAGCGGTCGCTGTGGTCGATGCCATCTGGCCCGCCATTCCCTGCGTAGCCGCCGTCCGGCTGGCCGTCGTGGCCATAACCGTAGCTGCGGCCCGGGCGGTTGCCGGGGGCCGCCGCGCCCTGGTGCAGCCCGCGGTCGTCGGGGCGGTAACGCTGCTCAGGCCTGTACCAGGCATGGGCCTCGTGGCCGCCAATGTCGGGGGCGCGGGTACCGTAGCCGTAGCCGTAGCCGTAGCCGTACCCGGTGCCGTAGCGCTCATGCCCGCTGCCGCGTGGGGGCTCAAGGCCTTCCCATGTGCGCGGGCCCGGGTAGGTCTGGCCATCGCGGCGCGCACGCAGGCTGTCCAGGGAGACGGAGTGGCTGGTGTGCAGGTCTTCGTCGCGGCCCAGGTCGGGGTGGTCGTGGTCGCGGCCCATGCCGTGGCGCGAAAAGCCGCTGTCGTCGCTGTCTCGGAATCCCATTGTCTTGCTCCTTGGGGCCTGCGGCAGCGCCGGCGGGTGTGAAGATGGTGGTGGAGGACGGTGGAGGAAGGAACTGCGGCCCGCCAGCCGCTGTGCGCGGAGGGCGCGAACGCGCGCCCCGGGTGCCGGACTGTGCGGGCCGCAGAAACCGGCTCAATGCTGGGTCTTGGGGGACCGCTGGTTCGACGACGATTCACCCTGCTGGCGGCTGGCCTCGCTGTGCTGCTGGCCTGGCTGGCCCTGTTGGCGGCTGCCCGAGCTGCCGGTGCTCTGCTCCTGCTGGCGCTCGCCCGATGGCTTGCGCTGCTGGTGGTTGTCGTCCTGGTTCGGGTGGTTGCTGCCTTGAGGGTTGTTCTTGGGCATACCTGTTCTCCTGTTGGGTGAAGTGAAAACATTGCACACGACGACCGTGTGTGGGTCCATTCTTGGGCGCCGGGGTGGGGGCGCCTTGTAGGTCTTGTCCTATGCGCCGGTCGGAAAAACGCCCACCCCGGTAAGCAGATGCACGGGCTGTATCCAGGGGGCATGCAGGCCTGCAAAATGTAAGCAGCGGCAAGAGCTTGCGGCATTTTTCGGGCCTGCCGGACAGTGCCAAAAGCTTGGGGTGCCGTCCTACAAACGCAGCCATCGGCGGCCCACTACCATGGCTGCGCCGTGAGGGGTGCTGTGGACCCCGGATCGGCGTCTCTCCCTCGTGACCATCGCGAGTTGGGCCCGCCGCCGAGCGGGCCCTTTTTTAGGGCGCTGGCGCGCCGCGCGGCCTGTTACGAATGGCTTACTTTTTGCGCTGTCTTTGTTGGACAAGCGGCCAGCAGGGTGTTGCTACCATGGGGTATCTGGGCATCGCTCAGAGCCGATCCAGGGACCCAGCCCCGTATGCCAATCTCGTCAGCCGTTTTCAGATTCACGCGCGATGGGCGCGAATCGCACAGCACCATGATCAGCGCGACCACCGACGCGATGAGCGTCGTGCTCGTCTGGCAGGCGCTGGGCGCGGGGCGCAGGCACGAGGTGCTGGACGACAGCGGCGAGGAGTTCCTTGTGGTGCGCCTGAGCTACCCGGCCGAGCAGGCCGAACAGGCCATCAGCGACCTGGACGAGCAGTGCGACACCCATGGGGTGTTGCGCGAGGCGGTGGCGGGGGGCTGAACGCCCGGCCTGCGACACTGCCGCTGCCGCTGCCGCTGCCCTTGCGTGGGCGGCCATCCACCTGTTCCATCGATTCTTCTACCAAGGCTGCTGCTCATTGCACCCAATGGAAGGGCACGCTCTTGAGTTCGTGCCCGTTCCAGGCCGAGACGGTGCCATAGACCTCGCGGCCCGCAGGGGTCTGCCGCACCTGGATCAGGCCCAGGTGGTAGTGGTAGCCGTCGCCGTTGGCCGCGCGCGCCTCGCTGATGGCCCGGGCCGCCGCATCGGTGTGCTGCAGCGCCGTGCCCATGGCGGCCAGCAGCACGGCCACGCCGATGCCCATGGCGATGGGCCAGCGCGTGCTGCGCTGGCGCAGGCCGGCGGCGGCGATGGCCTCGCGCACCGCGGGTGCGCCCAGCTCACGCGCCAGCCAGGCCATGAGCGCCACGGTGAAGACCAGCAGCACGCCGCCAAGGGCGGCCAGCGCCGCATGGGCCCAGGCCATGGCCAGCGTGAGGCCTGGGGGCTGCATGAGCGGTGAGAGCAGCACCACGGCCCCGAGCAGGGCCAGCATGGAGACCGCCATGCGCCGCACGATGGACGCCGCGCGCAGGCTGCCGCGCAGCAGGAAGATGCCGCCCAGTGCGGCAAAGATGTTGAAGCTGGAGAGGTAGGGCACATCCAGCGCGAGGCAGACCAGCCAGGCCGCGATGTCCACGCTGCCCACGATGAGCAGGGCCAGGCCGGTGCGGCGCAGGTGGGGGCGGTGGGCCGTGTCGGTGGGCATGGGGCAGAGCGGCGGGGAATACAGGAGTCTACGCCGGTGCGCAGGTTTCGCCCGGCTGATGCGCCAGCACATCAGTCCTTGCTTGCACGGCGGCGCTTGGGCTTGCCTGTGGGCGCAGTCAGCGCTGCGGGCCTGGCTTGCTCGTGTGGCAACACCCGTGGCGGCTGGCCGGTGCCGATCCACGCGTCGTAGAGGGCGATCTTGCCGTCGATGAGCTCCAGCGCCTGCAGCCACTCGGCGATGGTGGCCTGGGCGCGTGCGCGGTGGGCCAGCAGCAGGTCCTTGCGCTGGCGCAGGCTGGCGCGGCCCTGGCGCACCAGGTCGGTGTACTGGCGCATCTCGGCAATCGACATGCCGGTGCGGCGCAGCCGCTCCATGAGTTGAAGCCAGTCCAGGTGCCGCGCGTGGTAGACGCGCCGGCCCGCAGCATCGCGTGCGACGTTGGGCATCAGGCCCTGGGCTTCGTACCAGCGGATGGCATGCACGCTGCGGCCGCTCAATGCCGCCAGCTCGCCGATGCGCAGCAGCCCGCCGTTGGCAGGCTGGCGTCGGCCCTGGCTATCGCCGCCGCTCATGTGCCCGGCCTCGCAGGGGGCGCCAGCACGGCCTGGGCCAGCGCGGTGTCCATGTACTCGGTGAGCTCCTTGAGCTGGCCGCCTTCGAGCCGGCACACGTAGCAGTACTGGTTGTGGTAGGGCTGGCCGGCCTTGGTGGTGACACGGCCCTGGCATTCGATGACCACGTGGTCACCTTCGGCGATGAAGCGCTGGGCGGTATTGGTGTAGCGGTCGGCGAACTGCGCCATGAGTGGCCCGAGCAGCTCTTCGCGCACGGCCTGCTTGCCGCGGTAGCTGCCGCGCCAGGGGCCTTCGCTCTTGAAGGTCCAGCAGAAGTCGTCGGCCATGGCATCGACCAGCGGGCGGCCGTTGCCCTGTGCCAGTTCGGAAAAGATGGCTTGCATGAGTGCCTTGTTCGCTTGCATGGTGGGCTCCAAAAAGAAAAGAAAAAGGGGTGGAGCCGTGATTGGGCAAGCTGGAGTGCACTCTATGTCAAGTGGCGCGATCGCGCTGCTCCATCTGCCGGTGTGCCGCCCGGCTGCAGTCGGCACCGTGGGGGTGGTCCGCCGAGTCCGGCCGGCGCAGGCGGCACATGCGGGCCTGCAGGGCGGCAAAGTCCTCGCGCGGGCCCAGCGCGTAGTGCACGAAATGGGCGATGGCCTGGCCCTCGCGCTGTGCCATGGCTTCAGCGTCTTCGCCGTTTTGCCCGTAGTTCCAGACCGTCCACAGGGCGCCCAGGTCGCCATCGATGCGCAGCACGGCGTAGTGGAATTCGTCCTCGCGCCCGCCGTAGACCATGGCGTTGCACAGCAGCACGGCCTGGCCGGGTTCGGTGGGCAGGGCCCGGGGCGGTGGCGTGCCTTCGCGGCAATCGGCCTGGCGGCCCGGGCCGGTGGTACGCAGATGGCGCAGGTCCAGCAGGCGAAAGCGGTTGGCGGGCAGCGCCTGGCGGGTGGCGGCCCAGGGGTTGTCGCAGACGGCGCGTGCCCATTCACGGGTGAGCAGAGAGCACAGCGGCGGCTGGGCCCGGTAGGAATGGTCCCAGCCATAGGCGTCCACCACCACGGACAGGCTGTCCAGCGGCAGGGGCTGGCCGGGGGCGGCCGCGTCGCGCAGCAACTGCTGGCGCGCATCGGCCGCGCGCTGGCGGTCGCCCTGGCGGTCCAGTGAGAACGACATGCCCCGGCCGACATGCTCCGGCAGCGCCACCAGGGGCAGTACCAAGGTGCGCTGTGCCATGGTGGCGTGGATGTCGGTGGCCAGCAGGCGGGTGTCGACCGGGGCCCGTGCCTTGTCGGGCCGGGGCGCGTCACCGTCTTGCCAGCAGGTGGCAAGTGCGCCCACCACAAGGCACAAGGCCCCGGCCATTGCGGCAGCGCGCGCGAGGAAAGAAGAAGCTGGGCGGGGAGTGCGTTCAGGGGTTGTCAAGGGGCGGTCTCATACAGGGTTTGGCACGCAGTGTTGCGGCCCTGTGTGAGGTCACGATGAAGTCCGCAGCGCCTCCCGATGGCGGGCCGCGTTGGCCAGGTCCGCAATGGGTGCCAGCAGCTCGCGGTCGAAGCCGGCATGCCCCGCGCCGCTGCGCAGCCGGGCCGGCCAGTCGGCATGCGTGAGCGCGCCGCGGCCCAGCGTGATGCCGTCGGCCTCCTGCCGGGCCAGCAGGCCTTGGGCCTGCCCGGCTTCGTGCAGCGAACCGTTGGCCAGCACTGGCACCGCGGCATGGCGCCGCGCCAGCGCGGCCAGGCTGGGGCCGTGGTCGCCAAAGGCCGGGCGCCAGGCCTCGAACTCGGTGGTGTGCAGGTAGTCGATGGGCTGGGCGGCCAGGGTGCCGAAGACCTGCGCGGCATCCGCCTCGCCGCCTTCCCACTGGTGTGTGAAGTCGTTGACCTTGCCCTGCGAGATGCGCACGCCGATGGCGAAGCCCGCGCCCGTGGATTGGCGCACCGCCTGGATGACCTCGACCACCAGCCGCAGGCGGTTGGCCAGGCTACCGCCGTAGCCGTCGCCGCGCTGGTTGGTGTGGCTGGTCAGGAACTGGTCCAGCAGGTAGCCGTTGGCGCCGTGGATTTCCACTCCGTCGAAGCCGGCCTGCTGCGCCCGGCGCGCCGCCTGGGCAAAGCCATCGATGGCTTCGGCGATATCGGCGGGGGTCATCGCCTGCGGCATGCGGTAGGGCCCTTCGCCGCGGTAGAAGGCCATCTGCTGGCCACGGGGCTGAACGGCCGAAGGCGCCATGGCCGTGGTGCGGTGCGGGTTGCCCTGCGACAGGGCGCCTGCATGCATCAGTTGGGCCACGATGCGGCCGCCGTGTGCATGCACGCCGTCCACCACGGGGCGCCAAGCGTCGCGCTGGGCGGCATCCGCCAGGCCGGGCTGGAACAGGTAGCCCTGGGCGTGGGCCGCGTCCGTATAGATGCCCTCGGTGATGACCAGGCCAAAGCCGCCCGCGGCAAAGTCTGCGTAGTAATCGGCCATGGCTTGCGTGGCATGGCCCTGTGCCGTGGCGCTGACGCGGGTCATCGGTGCCACGGCCAGGCGGTTGGGCAGCTCCAGGGCGCCGCCCAGGTGCAGCGGTGTGAACAGTGCATCGCCGGCCATGTCAGCGGCCCTCCGGCTGGCGGACGGCGGCGATGGCCTCGATCTCGATCATGGCGGCGGGGTCGTACAAGGCCTTGATCTCGGCAATGGTGTCGGCCGGGTAGGGGGCCGAGAAAAAGCGCCGGCGCAGCGTGACCACATCGGCAAAGTGCCCCATGTCGGTGACGAAGATGGTGACCTTGATGACGTCCTTGAGGCTGGAGCCGCCGGCCTCCAGCGCGCGGCGCAGGTTGGCAAAGGCCTGCTCGCCCTGGGCCAGAAAGCCGCCGGGCACGATCTGGCCATCGTCGGCCGCACCGGCCTGGCCGGAGATGAACAGCAGGTCGCCAAAGCGGATGCCCTGCGAGAGCAGGAAAGGTGCGTAGTTGTCGGGCTGGGTGGTGACGCGTTCGAGCTGCATGGTGAATATCCTTTCATTCATGGCCGGCCGGTGCAGAAGAGGGTGGTGGCCGATCCGTGGTTTGAATGTAGGGATTGCAGGGCGTGGTGACAAAGGTTGATATGTCACCTGTAAGATGAGATAGATTCATCCATTTGCCGGAACCACCATGCAACGCCGCTCCCTTCCGCTTTCTGCGCTGCGCGCCTTCGAGGCGGCGGCGCGCCTGGGCAGCTTCAAGGCCGCGGCCGAAGAGCTGGCAGTGACGCCCACGGCCGTGAGCCACCAGATCCGCGCGCTGGAGGCGCAGGTGGGCCTGGTGCTGTTCGAGCGCCAGGTGCGCAAGGTGCTGCTGACCGAGACCGGTGCCCAGCTCTACCCGGTGCTGCGCGATGGCTTCGATGCGTTTGCGGCCACGCTGGCGCGGCTGACGCAGCAGCGCACGCGAGCGCAGGTGGGCATCTCGGCGACCAACGCCTTCACCGTGAAATGGCTGGTGCCGCGCATGGCCGATTTTCGGCAGCGGCACCCCGGCATTGATCTGCAACTGCAGGCCAGCGACGAGGTGGTCGACCTGCGCTCCAGTGCCGTCGACATCGCCGTGCGCTATGGCCGGGGGCCCTACCCGGGGCTGGTGACCGAGCCCTTGTTCACCGACCGCTTTGCCCCCGTGGCCAACCCGCGCCTGGGCATCGCCTCGCCGCAGGACCTGGCCCGCGTGCCCTGGATCCGCTTCGACTGGAGGCGCCCCCACCCCGAGAACCCGACCTGGGAGCGCTGGTTCGCACGGGCGCGGCGGCGCCCGCCCGCGCAGGCGGGCCAGCTGCGCTTTTCAGACGAGGGGCATGCCATACAGGCGGCCGTGGCAGGCCATGGCATTGCGCTGGTCAGCCTGGCGCTGGTGGCCGAGGAACTGCGGGCCGGCCACCTGGTGCAGCCCTTCGGCCCCGTCATCGAGGGCCATACCTACCACCTGGCCATGCATGCCGACCGGCCGCCTTCGGCCGCCGTGCAGGCGGTGGCGCAGTGGCTGCGCATGCAGGCGGTGGGGGGATAGAACTGGCAGCTGTGTGCTCGGCTACCATCGCCGACAAGGCCTCAGGCCGATCCACCCCATCACCGATCACCACGACATGCTTGCTGCCCTCTACTATGTGCTGATGCTGGCGCTTGGCTACGCCGTGTACCGCTACGGCCAGAAGCTGCTGGCCCAGGGCTTGCGCGACGAGGGTGGCGAGATCGCCAAACCGCCGCTGGGGCCGGTGGGCTTTGTGGTGTGTGCCGGCATTGCCTGCTTTCTGGGCTTTGGCCTGCTGCGCGCGTTGGTCCAGGGGCAGATCGAGTGCGTCGGCAAGGGCTGTAGGGGGCAGGTCTACACCCTGGCCGAGCAAGCCGGCCAGTACTGGGGCAATGTGTTCTTCCTCGCGTGGATGGTGTTGTTCCTGGCGTACGCGCTGTACGTGACGTTCAGGATCTGGTCACGGGGCTGATGACCGCTGTTGCGCCCTGCAGGCGGCGCAGAAAGACCTGCATCTCCTTGAAGGCCTGCTTGTCGCCCTTGCGCTCGGCCACGGTCAGGCCCTGGGTCCAGGCCTGCTGTGCGGCCCCGGTGTGGCCGCCCGCTGCATGGGCCTTGCCGAGCAGCTTCCACGCAGCCGAGTAGTCGGGGTCGCGTTGCAGCGATTGTTCCAGGTGGGTGATGGCCGTGGCGGGTTCGTTCATCTGGAGGTAGTGGGCGCCCAGCGTGAAGCGCAGCAGGGCGTTGTCCACGCCGCGCTGGAGCAGGGATTCGAGTGCCTGGATGTCCATGGGTGCCGGGCCCGGCAGGGCCAGAAGTGTTGCGATGCCCATGCTTGTAAAACATCAACCGCACTTGAGGTCAAGCGCCGGCCACGCTCAAGAGGGCTCAGTCAGCGTGCTGCGGGATGGCGCCGGGGGTGGATGAGCAGGGCGAACACCGCGTACTGCACGATGCCCAGGGCCACCCAGGCGCTCCAGCGCGGGGCGGACAGCCCCACCATCAAGGCATAGGCGGCGCACACGCCGAACACGCCGCTCAGGGTGACATAGGCCAGCAGCTGGCCCAGGTCGGGTCCATCCGTCCTCTTGCCCCAGAAGTAGGCAAAGATGACCGGCAGCGGCATGAGGATCAGCACCGCCAGGCCTGCGCCATGGCAGTCCCCACGGCAGCGGTCGCCCGCATGGGCCAGGGGGCCGACGAGATTCCAGAGAACAAAGGCGAGGGTCAGGGCGTGGCGGCGCACGGCAGGGGCTCCGGGAGGGAAGAACACAGCAAAGGGATCTGGGTTGCGCGGGCGTTGATGGCCCTACCGCGTGGCCCGCAGGAAGGATGTTCGGCCTGCGATCCCTGCCATTCTGGGGCGGGCCGGCCCTTGGCATTGCCGGGTGAAACCCATGGGAACCGGGTTTCTTCCTGGCGTTGGCGTGGGAACTTTTGGCGGCCAGCGCCGTGCTCACCAAGCTGCCCTCCAGGTGCCATCTGGCCAACTGGCGCTGGGCGGGGTCAGGCCCGCCGGGCCCTAAACCAACCGCGTGATCGGCCGCTTGCGCCACACGGCGTGGAAGTAGGCGGCCTGCAGCGCCAGCGCGCACAGGTAGGTCAGCGGGTAGCTGGCCCAGATGCCCTGCAGCCCCCACAGCGTTTGCAGCGCATGGCCCAGAGGCACCAGCAGAAAGGCCAGGCACGACAGCGAGATGGTGGTGGGCACGCGCACCGTGCCCGCCGAGCGCATGACCCCGGTGAACACGCTGGCCATGCCGAAGGCCAGGCTGCCCCACACGGTGATGCGCAGCACCGTGGCGGCCAGGCCCACCACGGCCGGGTCGCCGGTGAACAAGCGGGTTGCCAGCGGCGAGGCGATGGCCACGATGAGGGCCAGCCCGCCCGTGAGCGCCAGGTTCATCCACAGCCCCACGCGCGTGACGCGGCGCAGCTCCTCGGGGTTGCCCGCACCAATGGCCTGCGCTGCAAACACCGAGGCCGCGATGGCGATGGACATGGCGGGCAGCTGCACATAGGCCATCACCTGGTTCACCGTGCCCCAGGCCGCCGTGGCCTGCCAGCCGTAGCCGTTGACCAGGCGCAGCAGCATCACATCGGCCAGCGAGCTGGTGATGAAGAACAGCCCCGTGGGCACACCCAGCCGCACCACGGTGCCGAGCAGGGGCACATCCCAGCGCAGGTGGGGGCGCAGGTGCCTGAAGGCCAGCAGATGGTCCTTGCGGTGCAGGTGCCACGCCAGCCAGGCGACGGCCACGGCATTGCCGATCAAACTCGCCCAGCCCGCACTGGCCGTGCCCAGCCGGGGCAAGCCGAGCCAGCCCAGGATGAAGGCCGGCGTGAGTGCCATCCACAGCCCCGAGGCCAGCACCAGCACGCGCAGCGGTGTGGCCGTGTCGCCCAGGCCGCGCAGCAGGGCCGCGGCCAGCTGGTGCGCAAACAGCAGCGGCATGGCCACGAACAGCACGCGCGCATAGGCAATCGCGTCGGGCAGCACATCCTCGGCCGTGCCCAGCAGGCGCAGCAGCTCGCCAATCACCGCCGCACCCAGCACGGCCACAGTGCAGCCCAGCACCAGGCCCCCGACCAGCACGGCCCCGGCCACGCGGCGCACCTTGTCCGGGTCGCGCGCCCCCCAGGCCTGGCCGACCAGCACGGAAGAGCCCGCGCCCAGCCCGATCACGAAGGCGATGCAGCACATGAACAGCGGAAAAAAGCTGACCGCCGCCGCCAGCGCCCGCGCGCCCAGCAACTGCCCCAGGCAGATGGTGACCACCGTGCCGCCCAGGGCCTGGAGCAGGTTGGTGGCGACAAGGGGACCAAGGAAGCGCAGGAAGCGGCGGGGGAGTGGGGCGTTGTTGTCTGGCGGCATGGGAGGGCCATGGTAGGCGGCGTGGCTGCGGGCCGGCAAGTGCTGGTTGGCGCTTGTTGGCGCGGGAATGCAACAGGCCCCTCGGGTTCTGTCAAAACAGGCGCAGAGCGGCATCTACAAGGTCTTGGTGGATCCCTGTGCGGGGTCGCCCCTGCTGGTATAAACCAGCCAGCATGTCCAATAGCAGCCCTTTGGGGCTACCTCCTGCCGATGCCTGGCCTGTCGGCCCGCTCTACACCGTCCACGTCCAGGACAATCGCTCGTACATGGCGGGCTCCTGCGACGTGCTGGACCCTGCGGCCGGTTGCCCCGCATGCCCGGCCTGCGGGTTTCGCTCCGACCCGGACTTCACCGCGCCCAACTTTCGCCTGCGCAGCAAACGCTACGACCTGTCGTGCTGCTACGACGGCGCCATCATTGCCAGTCAGCGGTTCCGCGAGGCCTGCGAGCGCATCGGCGCGCATGGGCGGTTGCGCTTTGTGCCTCTGCCTGGAGCACTGGGTTTCTTTCACCTGATTGGGTCCGTGCCTGTGGTGCTGGACGATGCGGCCATGGGCACGGGCCTTCACAGGCTGTGTTCCACCTGCAACCGGTATGCCGACCGCGTGGGCTTTCTGCACCCGGTGCTGCAGCCCGGGCAGGGCGTGTTGGCGCACGAGCTGGCGTTTTCTGCGCAGCGCTATGGCAGCCACAACGAAGCCATTCCTGTGCTTTTGGCGGGAGCGCGCTTGGTGGAGATGCTGCGGGTGGAAGCGATCACGGGAATCGACCGCGTCGAAGTGGTCCCGGCATGATGCGGTGGCTTCGCATCGAGTCGGTGAGGGCGCTGGCGGTTGTGCTGTGCCTGTCATGTGCCGCCGCGCTGCTGGGTGCCTGTGCGGACACCAAGGGCGGCAAGCGCTACCTCCAGGACCTGGATGCCCTGATTGCGCAGGCGGACCGCATCGAGGTGGTGGAGCATTCCTCGCCATTCGACCTCGCCCCTGCGGCAAACGGTGAGCTGAGGCAGGCGAAAGAGCGCGTTTACCGGCGCATTGTTCTCACGCCGCCCCAGAAGGCCCGATTCCAGTCAACCATGGGATCTCTGGACCCCAGGACCCAAGACGCGTTTGCGGCGTGTATCCCGGTGTCGCACCACCGTATCGAGTTCTTTGCCGGCGGCACGCTGATCGACTCGATGGAGGTGTGCTTCGAGTGCGGGCAGGTCGAATGGCGCGGGAGCAACGCTACGCCGCCATCTTCTCTGTATGGCGGGCTGGAGGCGTTTGTTGTATCGGTGGGGATGCAGCCGAAGCGAGACTGGCGGGGGATGGCTGCAGGCAATGGCAGGTGAATGTCCTTGGTCTTGCGATTTGCGCAAGCCGGGTGGCATGGTGGTCCCTTGATTCAAGCTAGCGAGAACCGGCTGGCCTGTTGTGCCCGCACTCCAAGGTTTTCCCAGCTTGTGTTGCTTCGAATGTGCAGGAACCCTCGCAGTGAATTTGCATAGTTCCCTCCGATTGCACCAACTCAAACCAGGGCAAAGTGTGCTCGCCATAGGCGATGATTTCGAGGGACTGCCCTGGGAGCAATGTGAAGTCTGCGCCCCATGGCTCGACATAGACACTATAAGGTGTTGCTTCGTTGTTGGTCACGCCAATTTTGGAGGTGAGCAAGTGCATGAAGTCGCAGATAGGGATCGGTTACGTTTTCAGGATTTCGGTGGTACTGGACAACGGAGTGCCTACATCCACTGGGCCCACAGCATGCCGAAATAGCCCAATGCCGACCCCATGGCCATGGACAGCAATTGGCCTTCCAGGGGCCATGGCCAGATCAGGGCGATGCCCAGGCCTGCGATGAGCCCAAAGGCGGTGCGAGCCCATGGGCGCCCTTTGCCGCGCTTGCGAGGGTACTCGTCGAAAGCCAGGATGCCGCCGACCAGGAATCCAAAGCACGCGAAGCTGCCGAGGAGTCTTGCCACGTCCAGGTGGGCTGATGGGGCCATCCCTATTTCAACGGCTCCCCAGCAGCCATACGCCAGTGCGCAGCCGAGTGCCAGGTACAGACCTGAGCACAGGGAGGTGTTTTGCTGTGGCATGAAGTGACGTCCAAATGGTGCGACAAAGAAGAGGCTTACTGTTGCCCAGCAACATCGTCGGAGCTCTGCTGGTGGTGGTCAGCGCCGACTCTTTCTTCGTAGAGCAATGCACTCAGTTCCTCTGGACGCAGCCGCTTCATCTGTTTCTCGATCTTGCGGTCATATCGCCGGTCATTGGGCTCAACTCCCTTTTGTGCTCGGCGCTCGTACTGGCGCACGAACCTCGCGAGTTCATCGCCCAATTGATGGCTGGAGCGCTTCTTCATGCGTCAGGATTGCCTTTCACGGGTGAGCAGATCGTTATGCACCAACCATGGAAATGATATCCAGCATATCCAGGACCAGCACCACACCAATTGCGATCACCGCTGCCCCCACGGTCACGGCATTCCGGCCATTGACGTGGTCAAGCTCCTCACTGGAGTCTTCTGGCGTTACCGGGATCTTGCGGCGCCATGCATAGATGGTACCGATGGCGATGAAGATGCTTGTCATTTTTGAACCCCTAGCCAGGTTTCAGCTTCTTGGGATCATCATCCCCCTCCTGCTCAAGGAATGAAAGAAAAAAGGAGCACGGACACCTGTCCGCACTCCTCTCTCTTGCATCACCGGGCTGTACAGCCCGGCACGCTTGCCCGGCTCAGCCCACCAGCTCAGCCGCCTGCGCCGCAGGCACCACCCCATAGTGGTCCAACTGCATCGAATACTGCGCGCGCCCTGACGACAGGGCCCGCAGGCTGCCGATGTAGCCGAACATCTCTTTGAGCGGTACCTGGGCCTCGACCGTGGCGGCGTTGCCGCGCTGGCCTTGGCCGCGCACCACACCGCGGCGGCGGTTCAGGTCGCCGATGGCGTCGCCCAGGTAGTCGGCGGGGGTGATGACCTCGACGGCCATCACCGGCTCCAGCACCTGGGGCGCCGCTTTCGCAAAGCCTTCGCGGAAGGCGGCCATGGCCGCCAGCTCGAAGGCCAGCGTGGACGAGTCGCGCTCATGGAAGCTGCCGTCCACCAGGGTGGCGGCAAAGTCCACGGCCGGGTAGCCGGCCACCACGCCTGCCAGGGCGGCGCGGCGGATGCCGGCCTCCACGGCGGGAATGAACTCGCGCGGCACGGCGCCGCCCACGATGCTGCTTTCAAAGCGGATGCCTTCGCCCCGGGGCAGGGGCTCGAGCACCAACTTCACCTCGGCGAACTGGCCGGGGCCGCCCGATTGCTTCTTGTGCACATGGTGTACCTCCACACTCTTCGAAATGGTTTCGCGGTAGGCCACCTGGGGGCGACCCACCGACACGTTCACGCCGTGGCGTGCGCGCAGCTTCTCGACCGAGACTTCGAGCTGCAGCTCGCCCATGCCGGACAGAATGGTCTGGCCGGATTCGGCGTCGTGCTGCAGGCGCAGGCTCGGGTCCTCGCGCAGCAGGGACTGCAGGGCCTTGGACAGGCCTTGCTGGTCCGCACTGGTGCGGGGCTCGATGGCCACGTGGATCACGGGCTCGGGCACGCTGATCTCCTCCAGCACCACGGGGTGGGCCGGGTCGCTCAGCGTGTGGCCGGTCAGCGTGTCCTTGAGGCCCACGATGGCCGCGATGTCGCCCGCCACCAGTTCGTCGCGTTCGATGTGCTTGTCGGCATGCACTTCGTGCAGGCGCGACACGCGCTCGGTCTTGCCCGTGCTGGTGTTGAGCACCACGTCGCCGCGGGCCAGGCGGCCTGCGTACACGCGCACGAACACCTTGGCGCCATGGTCGTCGGTGACGACCTTGAACGCCAGGGCCTTGAACGGGTCCGCAGCGGTCTCGCCTTCACCTTTCTCGCGCACGATGTCTTCGGGCGCGGGCAGGTAGTCCACCACGGCGTCGAGCAAGGGCTCCACACCGCGGTTCTTGAAGGCCGAGCCGGCCAGCGCGGGCACAAAGGCCCCCGCCAGCACACCCTTGCGCAGGGCGGCGCGCAGCACGTCCACGGCGATGTCTTCGCCGTTCACGTAGGCCTGCAGGGCGGCTTCGTCCTGCTCCACGGCGGCCTCGACCAGGCGGGCGCGCTCGCGCGCGGCCTGCTCGGCCAGGTCGGCGGGGATGTCGGCCTCGCGGTAGGGCTCGCTCGCGTCGTCCTTGTCCCAGATGCGGGCGCGCAGGCTCAAGAGGTCCACCACGCCGCGGAAGTCGCCTTCTGCGCCAATGGGGATCTGCAGCGGCACCACGCGCACGCCCAGGCGCTCCTGCATCATGGCCACCACGCGGTGGAAGTCGGCTCCCACGCGGTCGAGCTTGTTGATGAAGGCGATGCGCGGCACGCGGTACTTGTCGGCCAGGCGCCAGTTGGTCTCGGTCTGCGGCTCCACGCCGGCCACGCCGTCGAACACGACGACCGCGCCATCGAGCACGCGCAGCGAGCGGTTCACCTCGATGTTGAAGTCGATGTGGCCGGGCGTGTCGATCAGGTTGAGCTGCGTGCCCTTCCAGTGCACGGTGACGGCCGCGCTGTTGATGGTGATGCCGCGCTTTTGCTCCTGCGGGTCAAAGTCCATGTGCGCCGTGCCGTCGTGCACTTCGCCAATGCGGTGGCTTTCGCCCGTGTAGAACAGGATGCGTTCGGTGGTCGTGGTCTTGCCCGCGTCGACATGGGCAATGACGCCCAGGTTGCGCAGCTGGCGGGTAACAACGGGGGTGCGGAATGTCTTGGTCATGGCGAATCTTTCAATCAATCACTTGCTTTTTGCGGCTGCACTCGGCCCTGCGAGCAGTTGCCGCCTGGTTGTTGGCTTTGCGCCAGCCCAGGCGAGTGAATGAAGAATTCGCCTGGTCGCTAGCGTCTGAGAGTGGTGCTGTCGCCGGAGCCCGGGCGCACGGGGCTCATGCTCCGGCGGTCGGGAATCGTGGCAATCAACTTGTCGTAGGTACGCATGGGTTGGTCCAAAAAAAATCCAAGAGCGGCGAACAAAACTCAGCGAAGCGGTTCTGGCTAGGCGCTGCGTCGCAGGCAGTACGGGTAGTACGACAAGACGCAGCAACGACGCCAGAAGAGTTTTGTTCACCGCTCCAAAAACAAAAAACCCCGGGAGGGACGGAGCCTGCCGGGGTTCTATGGTCCGGAAGGCGCGCAGCCCTCCGATACGCGATCGATGGGCGTTACTGGGTGGCGAACGATGCCTTGATCACGTTGGTGAGGATTTTCATAGTGGTGTGGATTATCCGCGCAGTGCAGCAAGTGTGCAAGCAAGCCTTGCTATCGCCACGATAGCTAGCGCCGCAAGTGGGCCTGCGGCAATGGGCTCATGCGCGGCCCGCGATGCGCCGCGCCTGGGCCTCGCTCACCATCTCGCCGCGCGGCCACTGCAGGTAAGGGCGCAGGGTGATGCGGTCCACCTCGCTCAGCGGCTCGCGCAGCGCGGGTAGTCCACTGAAACCGAGAAATCGGCAGTGCGCCGGGGTGGCAGCGGGATGCAGCGCAAGGCGCGGGCTGCAGCCAAGGCTGGCCGCCTTGGCAAAGCCCGCAACGCCGCGATGCGCCTGCTGCCACCCCGGCCCGCAGGGTGAGGGCCTGGCAGGGCCGCACTCGTCGTTGCCGTGCTCGCCGGGTGTCCAACCCGGCTGCGCCCGCCGCCTAGATTGCGGCCCTGCCAGACCCTCACGCACTGCCGATTTCTCGGTTTCAGTGGACTAGCGCCCGCACCTGGGGCCAGGGCGCATGCTCCGCCAACGCGGCATAGAACTGCATGAGCTTTTGCACGTTGTCGGCCGGGTCGCCTTGTTCCAGCGGGCGCAGGTCGCACACGAAGTTGAACTGGAAGACGTTGATGCACCGTTGCCAGGTGTCATGCACCAGGGCGTGCTCGGGGTTCTCGTAGAGCATCAGGTTGACGATGTCCACGCCCTTGGCCTCGGGCCCGCGCAGTGCTTCGCGGATGGGCTTGAGGCGGCGCGGAAACCAGTCGGCAAAGCCCCAGTGCGCGGCGGTCAGCGCGAGGTCGCGCTTGCGGGCGGTGGTGTAGAAGTAGAAGCGGACGCTGGCGATGGTCATGCTCGGGCGCTGTGGGTTGTTGCAGCAGCTTAGCTTGCCACAATGGCCCAGCGCTCATGGTCGCGCCAGCGCCCGCCGATCTTGAGGTACCTGGGGGAGTAGCCTTCCTTGCTGAACCCACAGGCGCGCACCAGCGCCAGCGATGCGGTGTTGCCGGGCTGGATGTTGGCCTCCAGCCGGTGCAGCTTGAGCGTGCGAAAAGCATGGCGCACGGCCAGCGTGAGACCTTCGCGCATCAGGCCCTGGCGCTCGTATCCCGCGAAGGCGTAGTAGCCCAGGTAGGCACTGCAGAAGGGCCCCATGACCATGTTGGTGATGTTGACCACGCCTGCCAGTTCCAGCGAATCGGCCTCGCCTTGCCGCACGACCAGCAGGCCGTAATTGCCGGGCGTCTGCATGCGCTCGGCATAGGCGGTGAACTGCTCGGGCGTGGCCGGTGGTGACACCCAGGGCCGGTGCAGCGCACGGCTGGCGTGCACGGCGGCGAGGAAGAGCTGCTGGTGTCCGGCATGCAGGGGCAGAAGCTGAACGCGGGTGGCGGTGGTGGTTGATTTGCGGCGTGTGGTCATCACGGGCGCGATTCTGTCCCATATCTGTTTCAGAGCCCGAGAGGCTGCATGCAGCCTCTGGGCCTGCCGTCCAGTCATGGCAGGCTGCCGGAAATGCCTTTGCGTTGCCGCACAGGCACCCCAGAATCTGGGGTACGGTAGCAGCAAGCTCGCGGTGATCGAAGCTGCAAATCAAAACTGTGTGCATGGTCTGAGCACCATGGCTCCTCATGAGAGGCATAGGAGGATGAATGCATGATCCAGGCCGGAAAAATCTGGCTCAGCAAATGGCTCACCCGGTCTTTACTTGGGTGCATCACGCTGCTGTCCGTCGGTGTGTCCAAGTCGGAGACGCCATGGCTACCACCCCTATCCAAAGAAGAGTATCTGAAGACGCGAAAACCTTTCGTCTACACTGGCCGCTTCGTCAGGCTGGTGCAAATCACCAGGGAACTGGACGAGAAGCTGTATGACAAGAACTCCACCATCACCCTGGACGAACTGAGGATGTACGAGGTCGGTGAACAGGCGAGTGCGGGGACTCAATTCATGGAGATTGGCAATGCGCGCGTGGTGCTGGCCCATCCAGAGGAGTTCAAGGGCCTGTACCGTAAGGACTGCAGCTTCGAGAGAATTTACGTTCCGCTCAGCTCAGTAGTGGATCTGAAGGGCGATGGCAGACGCGCCGCTCACTATCGCAGTCTGTTGGGCAAGGATGTTGTGCTGCTGACATTTGGGCGTTATTTCTACGGGCGCAATCCGGTCGATTTCCCCAAGCTGGTTTTCATGGGCGCGGAGGGAATGGGGGATCATGTGGCCCCCAGTATTCTTCCCTTGGCGGACTTGCCGGACCTGTCAAGCGCGACCCGGAAATGGGGCTATGTAGACGCTCAGGCCAATCTGTGCACTAGGAACTGAGAGACGAATCCACGGAGCACAGTGCGCAAGGATTGGGCCCCCTATGCACCCAGATTCTTGGACATGAAGCACCCCGGGGCACCCCAAGCCCGCGCGCGCAGGCGCTGAGCCGCGGTCCTCGATTCCTCTCTCTGCTCGTTGCGCGAGGCGGGATGGGAATTCTGCTTTGGCGGGCAAGCGAGGCGCCGTATCCGCGGTTTGGCGGATCTCGAACGCGGGGCAGGCTCGTTAGCCGTGCCAGTTGCATGTTGTGGATGGTGCTCAGCGTAAGGGACAACTAAGATGTCCCACATCCACGGCGCGCCGGTTCGCGCTGTGCCGTGGATGCTTGGTCTATCAACCTTCCCCGCCAACCCGGTGCCCGCCATGAACTACCTGCAGACGCTCGTTTCAGACCCCGCCGCCTGGGTGGCCCTGGTCACGCTGATCGCGATGGAGGTGGTGCTGGGCATCGACAACCTGATCTTCATCTCCATCCTCACCAACAAGCTGCCCGAGAAGGACCGTGCCCGGGCGCGCAACATCGGCATCGGTGCGGCGCTGGTGATGCGGCTGGCCTTGCTGGGCACGATTGCCTTCATCGTGGGGCTCACGGCCACGGTGTTCACGGTGTTCGGCAAGGGCTTTTCGTGGCGCGACATCATTCTCATCGCGGGCGGGCTGTTCCTGGTGTGGAAGGCGACCAAGGAGATCCACCACAGCGTAGACCCCGACCCCGGGCCCGATGTCTTCACGCCGCAGGGCGTGGGGCTCTCGGTGCCGGCCGCGATCGGGCAGATCCTGCTGCTGGACCTGGTGTTCTCCATCGACAGCATCATCACCGCGGTGGGCATGACGGAGCACATTCCCATCATGGTGGTGGCGGTGCTGGTCACGGTGGGGGTGATGCTGTTCGCGGCCACGCCGCTGGCCAATTTCATCCAGGCCAACCCGACCATCGTGATGCTGGCGCTGGGCTTTTTGCTGCTGATCGGCACCACGCTGATCGCCGAGGGCTTTGGCGCGGCCATTCCCAAGGGGTACATCTACGCTGCCATGGCGTTCTCGGCGCTGGTGGAGCTGCTCAACATGTTCTCGCGCCGGGCCCGGCAGCGCAAAGCAGGGTCGTGAAGGCGCGGAGCCCGGGGCGGGGTGGATGCCGGCTCAGGTGTCCTTGATGACTTCCTGGACGCGCCGGGCCAGCGCGTCCATCTCGAAGGGCTTGGTCATGACGTGCATGCCGGCCTCCAGGCGGCCCTCGTCGAACGCGGTCTGTGCGTAGCCGGTGACGAACAGCACCTTGAGCGCCGGGCGCTCGCCGCGGGCGGCGTCGGCCACCTGGCGGCCGTTCATGCCGCCGGGCAGGCCCACGTCGGTGATGAGCAGGTCGATGGGGCGGTCCGTGCGCAGCCAGCGCATGGCCTCGGCGCCGTTGCCGGCCTCCAGGGTGGCGTAGCCCAGGTCCTGCATGAGCTCGACGATCAGCATGCGCAGGGCGGCCTCGTCGTCCACCACGAGCACGGTCTCGCCCTGGTGCGCACGCGGCGCGGCGGCCGGGCCTTGCTCGGCGGTTCCCTGCTCGGGCGCGTGCTCGCTGCGCGGCAGTTCGATGCACACCGAGGTGCCCGCGCCGGGCTGCGACTGGAGGCTGACCCGCCCGCCGGACTGCTTGGCAAAGCCGTACACCATGGACAGCCCCAGGCCCGTGCCCATGCCCAGGGGCTTGGTGGTGAAGAAGGGGTCGAAGGCCATGGCCGCGACCTCGGGCGCCATGCCCACGCCGTTGTCGCGCACGCACATGCACACGTAGGCGCCGGGCGGGAGGTCGGCGGCACCGGCCGTGCGCGCGTCCAGCAGGCGGTTGGCGGTCTCGATGGCGATGCGCCCGCCCTGGGGCAGGGCGTCGCGCGCGTTGATGCACAGGTTGAGCAGGGCGCTTTCGATCTGGCTGGCGTCCACGTGCACGTTCCACAGGTCGGGGTCGGCGATGATCTCGATGGCGATCTCGGGGCCCACGGTGCGGCGCAGCAGTTCTTCCATGCCGTGCACGAGCTCGTTGAGCGCCAGGGTCTTGGGCTCCAGCGTCTGCCGGCGCGAGAAGGCCAGCAGCCGGTGGGTGAGCGATGCGGCGCGCTTGGCCGCGCCCTGGGCCACGCCGATGTAGCGCTCCATGTCGGGCGTGAGGCGGGCGCCGCCGCGGCGGCGCAGCAGCTCCAGCGAGCCGGTGATCGAGGCCAGCAGGTTGTTGAAGTCGTGCGCCAGGCCGCCCGTGAGCTGACCCACGGCCTCGAGCTTCTGGCTTTGGCGCAGTTGCTCCTTGGCGGCTTCGAGCTCGGCGGCGCGCTCCTCGACCTGGCGCTCCAGCGAGGCCGCGAAATCCTGCAGCGCCTTTTGCGCTTCCCGGCGCGCCAGCACGGAGCGCAGCCGGTAGCCGACCTCGCGCACGAACTCCACCTCGTCTTCGGCCCAGGCGCGGGGCTGGCTGTGGTTGAGGTACAGCAGGCCGACCAGGTTGCCCTGCTCGCTCAGCGGCATGTTGAGCACGGCGCGTGCCGAGATGGCCTCCAGCGCATGGGCGGTCGCGCGGGTGCGCGGGTCTTCGCGGGCATCGGAAAAGGCCACGGTGACGCCGCGTGCCAGGTCGTCGATGTAGGAGCCGTAGTCGCGGAACTGCAGCACGCCGGCCAGGCTGTGCACGCCAGGGGCGTTCCAGTCGCGCTCGATGGTGATGGTCTCTGCGGCCTTGTCGACCAGGCCGTAGCCGGCACGGTCCACGTTGAACTGGCTGGCCAGGGTCTCGGCGGCGGTGTAGCCGATCTCGACCACGTCGTCCATGTCGCGGATGCGGTCCGAGAGTTCCACCAGGGCCAGACGCCGTGCTTCGGCGCGGTTGAGGGCGGCGTCGATCTCGCGCAGGCGGTGCTCGGCCGCACCCAGGGTGCGCCGGCTGGCGGCCTCTTGCAGGGCCCGGTCCAGCACGAAGGGCAGGCGGGCCAGGCGGTTCTTGCTCACGTAGTCGGTGGCGCCGCGCTTGAGCAGTTCGACGGCGTTGTCCTCGCCGATGACGCCCGAGACGAAGATGAAGGGAACCTCGGGCGCATGCTGGCGCGCCGCGTTGAGCGCCGCGCCGCCCGAAAATGCCGGTAGCTCGAAGTCGGACAGGATCACGTCGAAGCGCTGCTGCGTGAGCGCGCGCACGTAGCCAGCTTCGTCGCTGGCGATGGTGGTGTGGGTGCCCGGGCGCGCGCTGGCCAGCGCCTCGACCAGCAGCTCGGCGTCAAAGCGCGAATCTTCGAGGATCAGCACCCGCAGCGGCGCGGGCGGCCGCGCCTTCGCACCTGCCGTGTCCAGGGTGGCCATGGCCTGTTCAAGCGTGCTCGTCATGGCGGTGGACCCGGTAGGAGCCGGGCGGCGGTTCGTTCAGCACGGCCCAGAAGACGCCCAGGTCGCCGATGGCCGACACGAAGCGGTCGAAGGCGACGGGCTTGACGACATAGGCGTTCACGCCCAGCTCGTAGCTTTTGACGACGTCGTTCTCTTCCTGGGAGGAGGTGAGCATCACCACCGGCAGGCTGCGCAGCGCAGGGTCGCCGCGCACAGCCTGCAGCACTTCGAGCCCGTTGACCTTGGGCAGCTTGAGGTCCAGCAGCACCACGGCCGGGTTGCCCGCATCGCGCCCGGCGAAATCGCCTTCGCGGCGCAGGTAGTCCAGCGCCTGTGCGCCGTCGCGCACCACCACGACTTCGTTGGCCAGTTGGCTGCGCTCCAGCGCGATCAGGGTGAGTTCGAGGTCGCGTTTGTCGTCTTCGACGAGCAGGATGGGTTTGAGCATCATGGGCTCCCAGGCGGTAGGGCGGAAGTGTGGGGGGTGATGGCGGCTTGGGTGCGGGGCAGGGTGAAGCCAAAGCGCGCACCCTGCCCGGGCGCGCCCCAGGCCCAGACGCTGCCGCCATGGCGCTCGACGATGCGCTTGACGATGGCCAGGCCGATGCCCGTGCCCTCGAAGTCCTCGGCCTGGTGCAGGCGCTGGAACACGCCGAACAGCTTGCCCGCATACTCCATCTTGAAGCCCACGCCATTGTCGTGCACCTCGATGCCGTCCCCTTCGGGCCTGTGGATGGCGCGCACGGCGATGTGGGCCGGGTCGCGGCCGCGGGTGTACTTCAGGGCGTTGCTCAGGTAGTTGCGCGCGGCCATCTGCAGCAGCAGGGGGTCGGCCAGCAGCTCGGGGAAGGCGGGGTCGAGCGACCACTGCACGCGCCGCTCGGGCTCCTGGCGCGAGAGTTCGTGCACGAGGTCTTGCAGCAGCACCTGCATGTCGACGGGGCGCTGCTTGAGTGCGGCCCGGCCCATGCGCGAGAAGTCGAGCAGCGCATCGACCAGTTGCCCGGCGTAGGCCGCGGCATCCTTGACGTTGCCCAGGTAGCGCAGGGCGCGCTCGGACAGGGCTTTGCGCTCGAGCTCGACCACCAGGTCCACATAGCCGGCAATGTGGCGCATGGGGGCGCGCAGGTCGTGCGAGACGGTGTAGGAGAAGGCTTCGAGCTCCTTGTTCACGCGCGCGAGCTCGTGCGCCACCTCGGCAAATTCTTCGGCGCGGCGCAGCACGATGCCGATGAGCGCCTGGCGCAACTCGCCGGCCACGGCCACTTCGGCCGCGGACCAGGGGGCCGAGGTGCCGCGGATGCTTTCTTGCCAGCTCTCGAAGCTGCGGCGCGGGTGGATGCGGCCGTCGGCGGCCAGGGTGTTCTTGCGCGGGTTGCCGGCCCAGGTGACGGTTTTCACGATCTCGGGGCGGAACCACAGGATCACGTGGCGGTGCACCTGCGAGATGGACACGGCCAGCACGCCGGCGGGCATGTCCGGCAGCGCCCGCGCGGGCGCATAGTCCTGCGCCAGCTGGTGGCTGTGGAAGACCTCCACGCCCAGGCCCTCGACCCAGTTGGCCAGGTCCTTGATGGCGTCATCGGGGGGCACGTCGCCCACGCTCCACACGTCTTCGTCGCGCACCACGGCCGCGCCGCTGGCCTGGGCGAAGCGCAGCAGGGCGGGCACCTCGGCCAGCAGGCTCAGGGTGCCGTCGCTGTCGGCGAGGTGGGCCACCATGTCCAGCGTGTGCTGGCGCAGGGCCAGCCGCTCGGTGACCTGGCTGGTGGCCTGCTTGGACTGGATCTGCAGGGCCAGCAGCTGGCCCAGGTGCTCGCAGGCCAGGCGGGTGGAGACGCCGATGAAGCGTGGCGCATGGTCGTGGCAGGAGATCAGGCCCCACAGCCGCCCCTCGATCACGATGGAGACCGACATGGACGCCAGCGTGCCCATGTTGCGCATGTATTCCAGGTGCACGGGCGAGACGCTGCGCAGCTGTGCCTGCGACAGGTCGATGTCGGCGGGTGCCAGGCTGCGGTCGTCGATGCGCAGGGGCACGGGGCTGTAGTGGGCGTCGGCGATCTGGCGGAAGTGGTTGAGCACGTAGAGTGCGCGCGCCTGCTGGGGAATGTCGTCCGCCGGGAAATGGTGGCCGGCATAGCTGTCGTAGCCCGGGTCGGTGTCTTCGGCCAGCACCTGGCCGTGGCCGGCCTCGTCGAAGCGGTAGACCAGACAGCGGCCGAATCCGCTCAGGCGCTTCATCTCGGTGGCGGCCAGTTGGGCCAGCCCGTCGATGGAGTCGGCTCCCTGCAGGCGCGGCAGGAAGACCCGGGTGAGCGAGTAGATGGGCGCGTCGTTGCCGTCGGTGGGGAAGGCGGGCTCGAACTCGACCAGCAGGTGGCGTTCGGTGCGGTGGGCCGACACATCCCAGCGCTCTTGCACCTGCCCGAACCCCCAAACCCCCAGGGAGACGGGCGCAGCGCCGGGCGCCAGGGTGGCCGCGGTGCCACTGTGCAGCCGGGCGAGCGCGGCTTCCAGGGCCGGTGCGGTCCAGTTGTCGCTGCGGGCCACGGGGTGGCGGGCCGACGGGTCGAGCACCAGCAGGCGGCCGTGCGGCTGGATGGCCCCGGGCACGCGGATGGGCTCTGCATGGCAGGCCGACAGATCGGGGTCAACGGGGGCGCGGGGCGTATCCAGGAGGGATGACATGAATGAAGATGGAGGGACCCCCCGACCAACCGGAGCATCGACATACCATCATGCCTTCAAACCGCAGGGGCGCACGTCGGATAGGTCCTACGGCTGTGCCAGCCGGGAAGAGGTAGGCAGGGCAGGCCGGGGTGGGTGAAAAAGCGGCCAATGCCCCGACAATGGCGCCAAAACCGCCACCCACCGCAGGAGCCAACCCATGGCCGCCAAGGAAAGGATCGCCGCGCATGCCGGGCACCGATGATCGAATGCTCCGCCCCGCAGGGCACAGGCCACTGGCCCTGCGCCTGGCACTTGCGCTGCTCAATCTCGGGGGCCTGCTGCTGTGCGGCTCTCTGGTGGCCTTGCTGCGCGGCTTTTCGCTGTCGTGGTTGCACAATGCCAGCATCGCGCTCAATGGGCTGGCCATGCTGTCGTTGCTGCTGGCGTTGGGAGCGATTTTCTTCGCACGCGGGCCGGGCTTGCTGCAGGTTTCTGCCGTGCGCGCCAATTAGGGCCTGTTCACACCAATTTCGGGGTCGCGAAGACCCTTGCCGGCGCGCCAATCTAGGCGCGTGACGCAGCGTGTGCTCTTGCACACGCAAGGAGCGCAACGACGAGTGGCGCGCTGGCAAGGGCCTTCCCTCCGGGTTGCCCGGCCTGGGGGCCGTCTGCGGCGTTGCCCGCGCTTGCAAGGTTCCTACCTTGCTGCGCACGGGCGCCTTGCATCCAGCCCCCCAGGCCGGACAACGCGATCCCCGAAATTGGTGTGAACAGGCCCTAGCTGGTGCTCGCGGGCTGCCTGGGCTTGGCGGCCTGGAGCGTGGCGGCCAAGCCCGAAGCCGTGCCAGGGGCCGCCGTGCTGGCGGGGACGGCATGCGTGCTCTTTGGCGCGAACATCCTGGGATTGCGGCGCCCGGCACCATCACAGCCACAGGCGGGGGGCGCAAGACCACTGGGGTGAGGCCCGCTAGGCAGGGGCCTCAGAAGAATTCTTTTTCGGCCAGGCGCAGTGCTGGCAGCTTGCCCAGGGGCTCCTTGAACAGCGCCACGGTGAGGTCGCCAGCGGCCGCCACTGCGGTGCCCGCAGCATCGGCGGCCGGTGGGCGCGCTGCCGCCACGGTGACGGCGGGGGTGCGGGCCAGGGAGCCGCTGGCCAGGTTGCGGTAGCGCAGGTCGTACTGGCCGGGGGCCAGCCGGTCCACGGTGAAGCGCTGGAAGGCGGGCACGTAGATGTGGCGCACCACCTGGGGTTGATCGCCGTCTTGCGCGACCAGCTTGACGAAGGCGTCCGAGTCGTTGCTGCTGTTGTCCACGGTGAGGCTGCCCTCGCCGTCGCCGCCCAGGAGCGGGTAGCCATCCACATAGCCGGCACCCTCGGGCCAGGGTCGGCCATTGGGTGCGGTGGCGGGGCGGGTGTAGCGGGGCGTGGCAAAGAACACCGGCACGGAAAAACCGCGCAGCGGGCCGGAGGATGCAGCCGCGGGGCCGGGGACCATCGGGTCATCGTCCAGGAAAGACTTGGGCACGGCCGTGACCAGGGCCAGGCAGGCCACGACGGCGCCCAGGGCGTAGAGGCTCCAGTTGCGCTCCATGTGGGAGCTGGGGGCGGCAAGCTGCTGGGGCGGCAGGGTGGAGCGGCGATGGCGCGGGCGTGCCGGGGGCTCGGGCGCATGCAGGGGCAGCGGCCGCGACTGGTGGTAGTGCTGCGGGACTTCGCTGTGCATCCAGAGCGGGGGAATGCTTGGTGGCGGGGGGCGGCGCAGCGCGGCCGCGGCGTCCTCGTCATCGTTCTGGTCCACCCACAGGTCGTGCAGTGCGCGCTGGTGCGGGTTGGACAGCACGGCGTACGAGGTGTCGACAATGGCCATCTTGCGCGCGGCCTGGGGATCGCCCGGGCGGCTGGCCGGGCCGAACCTGCGCACCATGGCCTGGTAGGCAGCGTCGATCGCTGCCGGCGACGCATCGCGCGCCACCTTCAGGTTGTCGTAATGGGTGTGCAGCGTAGTCACGCGGGAGGCCATGGGATGGAGGTTTCGCCGACCGTGCAGGGTTGGGGATATGAAACCACATGTTACATCGCCTGCTGCCTGTAATTTGTAGGACAGGCCTTACAAATGCGGGTAATAGTGATTGACATCACGCCGATGGAGCGGCAGGCGTATGCGCGGATGTGCATAGGTGGCGCTGCTTTTCCATCCTTGCACGGGTGGTCTGGCTGGGGATGCGCATGCGGGCGGCCGACTGCCATGCCGGCGTCTCATCAGAACCTGTTCGCGGTCTCCCCGCCCCTTGGAGATCGCTAACCGTACAAGGTTCTCAGAGAGTTTCGAGCTTTTCGTCGTCGATCACGACCAGCAGCCGGGCCAGGTGCCAGCCGCCGCCCGGGGCTGGTGTGAAGTGGTATTCGTACAGGGACGTTATCGGGAGGCCCGCCATGTCCTTGGTCATGCGGGTGCGCACCACGCGGTGGGCGCCTTCGGTGTCCACGCCCAGGATCTCCTCGCTCGCACTGCGGTGCGAGGCTTCGCTGCCGAAGGCGATGCCCTGGTGGCGGTAGCCCGGTGGGCAGTAGCGGGCGATGATCTCGCCGTAGGCGCGCACGGCCGCATCCATCGCGTCGCGCGCGGCCTGCGATTGCCGGGGAACTGCGCGGGACTGCTGCTGCGCCGTGTCGTTCCAGGTTTCGTAGTCGGCAATGAAGCTGCGCACCAGGGCGCTCACTTCTGCGGTTGCATCGTCTGCCGCCGTCGTGGTAGCGGGGCGCAGCCCGAGGGCGGAAAGAACGTTGTGCAGGGGGCGAAGCATGGTGTGGAGGGTTTGATCAAGGAAGGGGCGCTGCGGCAAGCCCAGGGAAGGCATGCCATTCATTGCGTGCAGGCCAATGGCCGCATTGGCCTACTCTGCATCTTCGTCGAAGATGCGTGTGTAGTCGCCAAACTTCGTGCCTGCGAGGTCATCGGCAATCACCCGGCGCGCGGTCTCGAAATCGACCACGAAGCAGCACACCTCCATGGTGCCGCTGCCGATGCTGCCGCCATCGCAGTGGCCCAGGCCCGTCCATCCCAATGTCTCGTTCAAGCGGTCTTCGAGGTCGTGGCGCTTCTTGATGTCTGCCTTGGTGCCCATGCCGTCGATGGCGTATTCGACCAGCAGGGTCACATGCTCATCCATGTCGATCTCGGCAAAGCCCTGCTCCTGCATGGCCTGGGCCTCGGCCTCGACGATGTCCTTGGCCTTGTCGCTGCCCTTGGTCTTGACGGTCTTGAACTCGCCGCGCGTGCCCAGTTCGCCCCAGTGCACGATGCGTTCGCCCTTGCCTTCCTTCCAGGTCTCCCAGTATTCCTTCTTGGCATCGGTGAAGCGGTAGAGCTTGAGCATGGGGCGGTGTCCTTGGCGTGGGGTGGTGGGTGGGGTGGGTGGGGTGGGCCGATTGTGGCGTGGCCGGTGCGGCGCGGGCCTGCAGTCAATGCCAGTTGCGCGGGCCATTCAAAAGAGGTAGGCCTTGAGGTCCCGGTCGTGGTCGGGAGGGCCTTGGGTGAAACGCTCCGGGGTCCCGAACGTTCCACAGGCCAAATGGTAGATGGTCTCGCTGTAGTACTGGCCGGAGTAGTAGTCCACTGAAACCGAGAAATCGGCTGTGCGCCGGGGTGGCAGCGGGATGCAGCGCAAGGCGCGGGCTGCGGCCAAGGCTGGCCGCCTTGGCAAAGCCCGCAACGCCGCG
>JAESFW010000352.1_pt1 | contig 29256 bp, 25 predicted proteins | sample 9269481 | NCBI WGS metagenome assembly JAESFW01 (sample SAMN14515350, study PRJNA621654) | algae metagenome | isolation source: Lyngbya sp. HA4199-MV5 and co-occurring heterotrophs from soil with... | place: USA: Ahupuaa O Kahana State Park, Hawaii | collected 2009-07-21
GATTTCGCAACCCTAAAGTGGATAACAAGAAGTCTGCTTAATCGCTGATGGCGTTGTTCCTGCCATCTCACTCACTTCTTGCAAGGAGTTGAGCCGTTCCCACGTGCCGTTAGTCTAAACTCCAGTCCCTTATCCCTCATCCTTTACCCATCTTCCTCTTATAATCATCCAAACGTCCTCACATACTCTATGCAATGACAACTCCCTCGTTTGACTTTGATGTTGCTGTCGTTGGTGCGGGTATGGCAGGGTTAACCTGTGCCAAACAGCTTCGGCAGGCGGGCGATCGCGTCGTCATTCTGGAAAAGTCGCGGGGTGTCGGGGGACGAATTGCCACTCGGCGGTTGCATGAAACGCTGGCAGATCACGGCACCTGCTATCTCACACCCAAAGGCGAAGCCTTTCAAGCTTTGCTAGAGCAGTTGACAGAAGCGGGAATTGTGCAGTCGTGGACGGATACGGTGCATACTTTGAGTCCTGATGGCACCCTCAGTGAATCGCCTCTCACAGAACGCTATCCACGCTATGTTGCGCCCGCGGGGATGACCGCGATCGCCAAGTCTCTTGCCACTAATCTAGATATCCGTTTTAGCCACCTGGTGCAATCACTCACGCTTGTTGACAATGCCTACTGGCGATTAAGTGCCCAGAGAACCAATCCAGATCAGACAAAAGCGATTGAAACGGTTACAGCCAGAGCGATCGTCATCGCCATTCCCGCACCTCAGGCGGCAGCGTTGCTCCAAACCTTGCCCTCAGATGTGCTCCCTGAGACCTTTCTCCAGCAGGTACGCAATGTAGCATTCTCGCCCTGTTTGAGCGTGATGGCTGGCTACACGCCCGATCGTCAGCAGGATTGGTTCTCGCAGTACCCCGACGTGCGATCGCTGACCTTCGTGAAGGATGGCAACCTTTCATGGCTGGGGTTGGACAGCAGCAAACGGGTTGCACCATCCCAGCCTGTTTTTGTGGTGCAAAGTACGGCTGGGTTTGCAGAGCCATATCTGGACGCGATCGATCTGCAAGCAGCAGGCTATCAATTGCTGAAGCGATCGGCTGAAAAGCTCGCTCCCTGGTTAGCAAAACCAGATTGGCTCCAGGTCCATCGCTGGCGTTATGCCTTTGCCAAAACCCCTCTGGCAGAACCGTATCTGGCAGCCACCACATCAGCGCCGCTCGTTTGCGCTGGGGATTGGTGCGGCGGAATGAAAGCAGAGCAGGCATTTCTATCAGGACTAGCAGTTGCCGAGTCTATGCAGCAAGCGCTTTGATACAGTTATTTTCTGTTTTAGCGGTCAGCATTCAGCGGTCAGCACAAGAGTTTTGAGTTGAACAGTTGCTAGTTGTATAGCCCTAAAGCCTTGCGGCATACCAGAAATAGGCATTCAAGAAAAGTTGTTGGTTGTTCGTGCATGAGGCGTTCCTGACTCCTTCTAACTAAAAACCAAAAACTCCCTTGCCTTCTGCCCTCTGCCTCCTGCCTCCTGCCTTTAGCCCTACTCCCCACTCCCCACTCCCTTCTTCTGCCCTCATCCCTTCTAAACTAAACGCTCCACACGAAAGCTCCCTGAAACTGCACCAGCCTCAGGGAGAAAAGCGTTGTTGGTGTCTTTCTTGATTTTAGTCGGCAGCGCCTTCACCAGTCCGAGCAGCGCCCTCTTGATCGCCCTCAGCGTCATCCCGACCGCCGCCATCTGTGCGTCGTCTACCAAAGCGACCTGTATTCGTTTTCTTGCGAAACTTCCGTGCATACGCCTGATTACGGAGAGCTTTTTCTTTCTTTTGGTTGCGGCGTTTAGCCATGTGTACCCCTTATAAAACAACCGACAAATAAGTAGCGAACCCTCAGCGCCTAAAAACCCAGCCTGTAGACCAAGCTGGTGCAGCACTGATGCAAAACCTGAAGAAGTGAGAAGATCACTTTAGCACAATCTGTTGCAGCAGCTAGACACTAAAGTGGGTGAAGTTAGAGCCGGACGGAAGCCGTGTACGTTTTGAGCCATGTCGGAGTTAGCGGTCAACGGTCAGCTATCAACGGTCAGCCATCAACTGTCCAGCCCTACTCTAAAAACCAACAATTAACAACTAACAACTTCTTTAGCCTTCACCCCTCACCCCTCCCTACGAGCGTTGCAGCCAGTTGCAGTGCCTCTGTTGTTGTGGTGATTTTTGCTTCGGCTCTGGCTAGCTGAATCGCCGCTAATAAGCGCCCGATGCGTGGACCAGCAGGTAAATTTAGGGTTGTCATCAGGTCTTGCCCCGTGAGCAAAGGGCTGGCGTGTGCAACGGGATCATCGGGTGTGAGAAACCGATCGATCAATGGCACGATCGCCTCCATCCGTGTACCGAGCGCGATCGCAAGGAGGGCGATCGCAGGAAAGGTTGCACCAGCGCTTTGGAAGAATTCGTACTGTTCTCGCAGCGATAGCTCAAGCTGGGTAAGAGGCTTCAGGTTCCAGGCTGCATTTGTATCGTTTGCATTAGCCGTGGCTGCTTCAGCACAACTTTGGTCAACTGTAGGGCTGCTGACAGGGCACAGCAACGGAAGACCTTTAAGAATCGTACTAACGGCTTGCACTTCTGTACGGCTGTACTTGAGTCGCTTTAGTTGCAGTTCGGCTTGAGCTACGTTGGCTGGTAATAAACTTGCCAGCTTTGCGGTCGTGAGCCAGGTACGCGTTGAACCCGAAACGGTTAGCTCTGGCTTCTGAGAGGACGATCGCTCACCGTCAGAGCGCTGGCAGGGTTTGTAGCGCTGATTTTTAGGGAGATTCCGAATGCGGCTAAACAATTCCCAGGCAAAGGCAGGCATGGTTTCTTGTAGCAGCCCAGCCGTCTGGTCGATCGCCGCCACCAGCGCCAGACTTTGGGCACTAGCCGCAGGGAACCAATCATCCAATAGAGCATCTTGCCACGCCATTGTGAGCCAGGTTGTACCTCTGGTTGAGCTTAACAGGTAGTTGAGTTCTGACTGTACCCGTTCCGCCGCAATGCGCTGCAAGAGGGGTGCCAGTTTGCGGATGACCGATCGCGTCTCGGCTTCGACCGTAAAGCCAAGCTGTGCCGCCTGCCGATAGGCTCGCAAGAGCCGCAGGGGATCTTCGCGCAAGTTTTCGGGTGACACCATCCGCAACTGATGCTTTTGCAAATCGGCATAGCCATGCAGCGGATCGAGGAGTTGATCGGTGTGAGGGTTATAGGCGATCGCGTTCACCGTAAAATCTCGTCGCTCCAAATCGGCTTCCAGCGTTGATCCCACCTGCTGAGCAAAGTCTGCGGTGCCTTGCTCAAAGACGACCCGTGCAATCTGGCGATCGGCATCCAGCAGCACAAACCCCGCTTTGTAATGACGTGCGATCGCCTGTGCCGTTTCGACTGCGCCCACAGGCATGACAAAATCGAGATCCAGATACTCGCTCTCTCGCTCCAACAGGGCATCGCGCACAGTGCCACCCACTAAACACGCCGAGTGCGGCAACCACTCCAGGCTAAACGGCCATGTTTTGGGAGAGAGCGCAGAAGACACTGCTGGAACACTCAATTGATACTTCAAATCTAAACGCTGATTCAAGCCTGCCCAACCTAACCATCACTGACACTACAATTTGGCGCTAGCCTACTTGGCGTTAACCAATACGCGCCTTCACTCACTTACCTCAGCCTAACGTCGCCAAGCATTCTCTGCACCATTCGACAAGAATGATTGCAACGAAAATCAACCCAGCAACCGCTGCACGATGAGTGCGTCTGAGCTAGAGTAACAGAAAAGCATTTGACATTCTGAATGTTCACGCTTCGATGCGAGAAATTTAAGCCATGTGTATTTGCATTAACTGCCATTATGTCGATCGCTGCACCACCTACAACGCAGTCGAACATCAGCATCAGCAGCCCCACCTGACGGAAACACCCGATTTTGAGGCAACGGAACCCACGATCAACGTCAATATTCGCCATCAGGGCGAGATTATTGAAATGGAATGGGATGTGGTTGGTTGCCTGAGCTTTGCCGAAGAAAAAGGGAAGTGGTCGAAGCTACGTCCCGGTGAACTGGTGCCGACATGACAAAGCGGATCGGTTGCGGTTTCATCTGTAGGGACGTTACATGTAAGGTCTCTACAAATCGGTTGTAACGTTCCTACAAATCATCGATCTTGCTGCGTAATGTTTTGATCTGCCCTCGCTTCGTTTTGCTGTCGAGTCGTTTGCGCTGAGAGCTACGAGATGGTTTGCTGGGTTTACGCGGTTTGGGTAGCACGATCGCGCTTTTAATCATCTCCTGCAACCGCTTTAACGCCTCTTCCCGGTTTTGCTCCTGGCTCCGATGCTCCTGCGCTTTAAGCACAATCACGCCATCTTTGGTGAGACGCTGATCATTGAGTTTTAAGATACGCTCTTTGTAGCGATCGGGCAGCGAAGAATTGACCACATCAAAACGCAAATGAATCGCCGTTGCCACCTTATTCACATTTTGCCCACCCGCCCCTTGAGAACGAATGGCGCTTAGCTCAATCTCATGCTCTGGAATGCTCACGGTGTTTGAAATTTGTAGCATGAGGCTTGGAAGAAAGGCGCGATCGTCTTTTTGCAGAGTGGCTAATGCAAACCTCGGAGGTTTCAACCAGGCATCAAGCACCGTAGTCAACGCGGTAGCTTAAACCTCCGAGGTTTTGGTCAAAGGTGCTTGACGGCGATCGATCATTACAGTCGCGCTGAAAGTCATCTAGATTACATCTAGAGGCTGACGCAGCCGAATGAAAACCATCTAACACTTAAATGTAATAGAGAATTTCGATGGATGGTGCCGTTATGACTTTAGATCATTCACAAAAGGACAACCCCGTTTTTCGTATCCCGAATCCAACCGAGTTGAAAGCCGCCGCTGTAGAGGACTCAATCCTCGATCGCTACCCCAATGACGTTGATGACGATATCAATGAAGAGCGCCCTGCGGCGGAGACAGTTGATGTTGTCGATGCAAAAGCGGACGATCGCCCCAGTGCCGAAGACACCCACAACAGCCAAACCGTCAAAGCCAACCTCTCAGGGCATTAAAGCTGACCGCTAACGATCAGAGAGGAGCGAGGAGTCAGGAGTCAGAAGACGATTTTGAGCCTGCGTAGGTTGGGTTGAAGCATGAAACCCAACATCAGTGACGGTGTTGGGTTTCGCGAACTCAACCCAACCTACTAAAATCTAGTAACTGACCGTCGATCGCTAGACTACGCCTGCGCTCCCTCATCACCGCATATCGTAGCCAAACAGATTCGGGTTGACTTCGCCCAAATCCAGGTCGGCCAACCCGTATTCTGCCCAACGCCGATCGACCATTGCCGCTACTTCTGGATCAGATTCCAATGGTGTGTTCCAGACGCGATCGGTTTCGGGTGGCATCTTGGTCGTGGCATCGATACCCATGCGTCCGCCCAGACCAGATTTTTCAGTCGCAAAATCCAGCGAGTCGAACGGGGTTTCGGGCAGGATGAAGACATCACGGGCGGGATCAACTTTGGAGGCGATCGCCCACACGACTGCACGCGGATCGCGGATGTTGATGTCCTTATCCACCACAATGACAAACTTGGTGTAGGTGAATTGGGGCAACGCGCTCCAAAAAGCTAGTGCGGCACGTCGAGCATGACCGGGGTATGCCTTATCGATCGCCAGAATTGCGGTTTTGTAGCTCAACGTTTCCATCGGCAAAAAGAAATCCACAATTTCGGGCACCTGTTGCCGCAAGATGGGCGTGTAGATGCGGTTTAGCGTCAGTGCCATCATTGCGTCTTCTTTGGGTGGACGACCGCTGAAGGTCGTGAGATAGATCGGATCTTTGCGGTGGGTCATGCAGTGAAAGCGAATCAGCGGCGCGGCTTCATTCACTCCGCCGTAGAAGCCCATGTGATCGCCAGCCGGACCATCCACCCCCGTTTCACCTGGGGTGATCGTACCTTCAAGGACAATTTCTGAGTCAGCGGGCACCTGCAAATCCACTGTCTTACACTTGGCGAGATGCACGCCTTCACCTGCGTACAGTCCCGCAAACAGCCATTCTGAGAGGTCGATCGGCAAGGGAGTCGCCGCCGCCATGATCAGGAGGGGATCAACTCCAAGGGCGATCGCTACTTCCAGCTTTTGCCCCCGTTCCGCCGCTTTACGGAGATGGCGGGTGGCTCCCCGTACCGATAGCCACTGTACCGTCATCGTATTTTTAGACTGTAGCTGCAAGCGATACACGCCCACATTAATCGTTTTGTTTTCGCAGTCTTTCGTGATCATCAGCCCCAGCGTCACGACCTTGTTGGCATCGTCGGGATACACCTTCAAGAGCGGTAGTTGGGTGAGATCAACCGCTTCATCCTTCAAGACAACCTGATGGCAGGGCGGCAATAAATCGCGGCTGGGTTTGGCTTTGAGCACATCGAAGAGTGCCTGTCCCAGCGCGATCGCCTGCGGGACGGTTTTGGGTGGTCTGGGTTGGTACAGCAGCGCCAGCTTCTTGCCCAATGTTTCCAGCTCAGCAGGCGCTTCCAGATTCATCGCCCAGCAAACGCGCTCTACCGTGCCCATCATATTCACTGCCACAGGGTAAGGAGAACCTTTGACATTCTCAAACAACAGCGCTGGACCGCCCTTTTGCAGCAGTCGCTGAGCAATTTCGGCAATTTCCAGGTCTGGATCAACCAGCGCTGTAATCCGCCGTAGCTGCCCCCGTTGCTCTAGCTGTTTAATGAACCCGCGCAAATCTCTCGTCATGATGAAGCCATGTAAAGCATCCACTCCCATTATGAGGCGAGACCCGGTGCTCTGGACGACTCACATCAATTGCAGGAAAATCAGCGACCATTGTTTGCGTTTTGGCTCCGCTCAACCCGCCACGATGCCCCATCCAGTGATGACTCAGAATCATCCATAAGAAAAACTTGTTATTTTAAGAAAAAAATTAGTTTTTCTTAATGCAAAAAACACGGAACAGGGAGTTGCATTTGTTACAAACGCGTAACGAGAATCGACTACATCAACCACAAATTGCTCTTTGCTAACACTCTCTAACGCTTAAACAGTCGCTTAAGTTTCATTAAGCCGCGTTTTGACTACGTAGTTAGCATCCAGTTATAGAACATACAAATGATACAGAGTGATGTTTTTTAGATGTCGTTGCTGGTAATTTTCAAAGTGCTCTAAATACAAAGTTATGGTAAAGTTTTAATGGAGATAAATAAAAATAACTGCATTAAGGCGATTGATTTTCTGTAGCCTTTTGAACTTTTTCAAGCCTTATTGCCCGATAGAGTGAAGTTTCCTGAAATGCTTTTGGATGGGTCTTGGAGTTCCTGATCAGTGTCTCTTAAAAGCCTTATCTAGGTTTTTGAAATGCTCTGTTTGACACCTGAAAAGTTGATTTTGATAAGGTTGCCTTTGATCGACTGAGAGCCTTGATGCGTTCTTTGGAAACTTCTCTGATGATATTTGAAGACGGCGGAATTGGAGCCTTAGAACCATGCAATGCTCAGAGTCTATTTGAGAAGTGGTTTTTTTCAGGCATCGTGCAAAAGGGCAGAATGGTGGCTCAAAACCCCCCTTCTATCGTTTGTTCGCTGAGGAGTTAGGCAATGAAAAGGGATTTAGAGGATGCAAGCAAAGCGATCGCTGGTAAAGCATCCTCTCCTTGTGTTGTTGTTGATCGTGCAAATCTCTGTCCCGTCTGGTGATGCATTCTTTCCTTAGAACGATGTGGAGACATTGATAGTTATTTAAATTAGTGTTTGTTTGAAGTCGCAATTTGTTTGAAGTCAGAACGCGGAAGCAATTTATGCTTTCTAAAATCGCTAACCTGGCATTCGTCACGCTTGGTAACTGTCAACGCTAGTAGAACTGAACCTCATAACGCTATGATTCTTTCCAATCGAAAACGTGTTGCTCTCATATCAGTTCATGGCGACCCCGCCATTGAATTTGGTAAGGAGGAAGCTGGGGGACAAAACGTTTATGTCCGACACGTAGGCGAGGCACTTTCACACCAGGGCTGGCAGGTTGATATGTTTACCCGCCGCGTTAGCCCCGATCAAGAGGCGATCGTTCAACACACGCCGCACTGCCGCACCATTCGCTTCACGGCTGGCGAACCTACCTTCATCCCACGCGATGAAATCTTTGATTTTTTACCGGAATTTATACAGGCATTCTTGCAGTTTCAAAAGCAATTAGAAACCCCTTATTGTCTGATTCATAGTAATTATTGGCTGTCTTCGTGGGTCGGCATGGAGTTAAGCAAAAAGCTTTCCATTCCTCAAGCGCACACTTATCACTCCTTGGGAGCGGTGAAGTACAAGGCTGTTTCAACGATCCCGCTCATTGCAAAGAAGCGCCTTGCGGTTGAGAAAACGTGTCTGGAAACGGTTAATCGGGTTGTAGCAACCAGCCCTCAGGAGCGTGACCATATGCGATCGCTCGTCTCCACCCGTGGCAACATCGACATCATCCCCTGCGGCACACGCATCGATCATTTTGGCACCGTGACGCAAGCTGAAGCCCGCCAAGCGCTAGGAATTTCGCCCGACGAGAAAGTAGTGCTGTATGTTGGTCGGTTTGACCCCCGGAAAGGCATCGAAACGCTGGTGCGAGCTATCCATCGTTGTGAAGCGCGGACTACCGAGAAGGTGCGGTTGATCATTGGTGGTGGTAGCCGTCCCGGACACAGCGATGGGGATGAGCGCGATCGCATCGAAAGCATTGTGGCAGATCTGGGATTGGCAGACATTACTCACTTCCCTGGTCGCCTCTCTCAAGAAGAATTGCCTACCTACTACGCAGCCGCCGATGTTTCGGTTGTGCCCAGCCATTATGAACCGTTTGGATTAGTGACGATCGAAGCGATGGCATGTGGCACGCCCGTAGTTGGTAGCGATGTCGGCGGCTTGCAGTTTACCGTCGTGCCGGAAGAAACCGGACTGTTGGCACCCCCCAAAGATGATGCCGCCTTTGCCACCGCGATCGATCGCCTTCTGTTGAACCCAGATTGGCGGAATCAACTGGGGCAAGCTGCAAGAAAGCGAGTAGAAGCCACCTTTAGCTGGGATGGTGTGGCAACCCAACTGGGGCAACTCTATGAAACGCTGCTGGAAGAGTCATCCGAGGCTGCCTCACAGGAAGAGGAAGCTAAAGTATTGACCCCAGTTAGTGCATGAGGTGACGCAAGCTCACCAGGGGATGTCTTTACGCAAGATCATTCTCCCATTGCCAGAAGACGATCGAGCGATCGAGGGAATCGGCGGCGATCGCGGCGACACAATTGGGTGCTGGTGCAAAAAGCTGTAGCCGCCAAGGACCGACTGGTTGAACGGCATGGCTCCAGCTCACCAGGGTTGCCTGATCGTCTTCAATGCAGACTGCGATCGTGCTGAGGCTCATCAGCCCGTCTCCTGTCGCTTTTAGCAGCGCTTCTTTGCACGTCCAATGCTGAAAGAACGATCGCAGTCGTCGTTCGTCCGAGAGGGTGTGGATTACCGCGTGTTCTCGTGGCGAAAAGAATCGCTGGGTCAAATCGGCAAGATTTGGTACGGGGTGAATCGCTTCCAGATCAATGCCCACACGGCACCCGCGAGCGATCGCGCACACCATCCAGTCTTCTGAATGAGACAGGTTGAATGTTAGCTCTACCGCTGTAGATGGGTTGGCTAGAGATGGCTTACCGCGATCGCTGTAAGAAAACTGAATCTGGTCTGGAGGCAGTTGTAAATAGCGTCCCAGCAGCGCCCGCAAGATGCCCCGACTGACGATAAAGCGATGAGCATCCCGTGAGAATCGGAAGCGGTCGGCTCGTGCGTGTTCATCCACCGACAGCGTTTGGGCAAACTGCTCACGATCGTCTGGTGAGACCGCAAGACCCGCCTGCCAAATGTGAATCTCGGTTTCCCCTAGTGCAAAAGTTGCTGGTCGTTCGGACACGCGCACTAAACCCCAGTCTCTTGCAACCATTTCAGGATCAGGGGATTGACGACTTCTGGGCGATCGTCGTGGGGGCAGTGCCCTGTATCGGGAATCGAGACAAAGGTGAGCGGATGGGTTTTGGCAAATTCCTGGTAGATTGATGCGCCTGCGATCGGTGTCCAGGGATCGGCAGCGCCCCAGAGCACCATTAACGGTTGGCTGACGCGAGGCAATAATTCTGCGGGACTGGGACCGGGTGGTGCAGTGAGAACGGACGCAAACACTTTTTGGGCACCTTCATCGCAGGAGGGCGCGTAGAGCATATCCACCAGTTCGTCACTAATGGCTTCTCGGTTGCGGTAGACCTGCGACAGGGTACGACGAATGCGGTGCTTTTGGCGAATCTGGTTGAAGACAAAGCCACCCAATCGGGGCGATCGCACCAGGGCATTGAACGCCGCCATTATTAGCCGTAGCGGTGGATTTAACTCATCCGGACGGTGATTCATGCCTCCCGCACAGTTGAGCAGCACGCCACCAGCAGCGGTTTCAGGATGATTTGCCAGCAGCATCAAGCAGAGCAGCCCACCGATCGAATTTCCCACAAAAACCGTTGGCTGCTGGATATGAGCCTTCCAAAAATCCTGCAACAAGTCTTGCCACAGTTCTAGACTGTAATCCAGCGAAGGTTTTGCCGAACCGCCAAAGCCTAGGAGGTCGATCGCAAACACCCGATAGCCACCCTCCGCCAGGGCTGGGATATTCTGCCGCCAATGACCCAACGAGGCACCAAAGCCATGCACCAGGAGCAACGGTTTTCCTGCGCCAGCAACGGTGTACTGGATGGAGTAGCCGCGCCAGTCCCAGGTGAATTTTTCCAGCGGCGTTAAAGTCAGTTGTTGAGTGACCACAGCGTTTTATGAAGAATTTGCAACACTTGTATCATAGTATTCTGTAAGCGCCTCTAGCGAGTCAACCGCCGTATACGGATAGCTCTACAAAATAGCCCTAAAGAGCGTGGCAAGCATGATAAAGCCCTGGCAACAACCAACAGTGATTCAACATAGTCAGCGGTTGTGTCGCAGCTTTCAGCACTGGCTCGATCGCCCCCTACTGGAAATCAGTCGATCGTCCGCAGAAGCCGCCGATATTCTCTTTCACGCTCCCTTTGTCCTGGTTTCTCACGGCACCGAACCCGATCCGACTTTTAACTACGCCAATCATCAAGCCTTAACGCTGTGGGAAACCGATTGGCAGCAGTTCACCCAAATGCCCTCCCGTCTTTCCGCAGAACCCGTTGAACGAGAAGAACGCGATCGGCTTCTCGCCCAAGCTAAAACCCACGGCTACATCAACGACTACAAAGGCATTCGCATCTCCAGCACCGGACAACGCTTTTGGATTCAAGATGTCATCATCTGGGATGTGTTGGATGAACAAAACCAACGGTGTGGACAGGCAGCAATGTTTGAGCGATGGGAGAGGGTGGGGGAGGGATGAGGGATGGGGGATGAGGGATGGGGGATGAGGGATGGGGGATGAGAGTTTTGAGTTTTGAGTTTTGAGTTGAACCAGTTGTTAGTTGTTGGTTGTTGGTTGTTGGTATGAGTGCATGAGCCTTTCCTGACTCCTTCTAAAAACTAAAAACTAAAAACCAACAACTCCTTTACCCACTGCCCACTGCCCACTGCCTTCTGCCTTTTCTAGCCTTCATCCTTCATCCTTTAGCCTTCCTCCTCCATGCCCCTCCCGATCGTCTACCACCCTGATTACGTTGCGCCGTTGCCGGACGGGCATCGGTTTCCCATGACAAAATTTCGGTTGCTCTATGAACGACTTCTCGTAGATGGGGTGGTAGATGAGGCTCAGGTTCACCTACCAGAGCGATCGCCTCAGGAGTGGCTGGAACTGGTGCATACGGCAGAGTACGTGCAGGCGTATTGTGAAGGCACGCTGGATGCTAAGGCGCAGCGACGGATTGGATTGCCGTGGAGTCCTGCCCTGGTCAATCGGACGTGTGTGGCGGTGGGGGGAAGCGTGCTTACGGCTCAGCTTGCGTTGCAGCATGGGCTGGCGTGTAATACGGCAGGTGGCACGCATCACGCGTTTCCCAACTATGGATCGGGCTTTTGTATTTTCAATGATCTGGCGATCGCGGCGCGTGTCTTACAAAAACTGGGCTTGGTAAAAACCGTCTTAATTGTCGATTTGGATGTGCATCAAGGCGACGGTACGGCATTTATTTTTCAAGACGATCCGGATGTGTTTACGTTTTCCATGCATTGTGAGGTCAATTTTCCAGGCACTAAGCAGCAGAGTGACTTGGATGTTCCCCTGCTAGAAGGGATGGAAGATGATGCATACCTGCAAACCTTGGCAAGCTATTTGCCTGATTTGTTACATCGATTGAAACCAGATTTGGTGCTGTATGATGCGGGCGTTGATCCACACCTGGGCGATCGCCTGGGCAAGTTATGCCTGACAGATACAGGCTTGTTTCGTCGAGAAATGCAGGTTCTCAGCACCTGTGTGTCGCAGGGGTATGCGATCGCCTGTGTGATTGGCGGCGGCTATGCAGATGACATGCAGGCGCTCGTCTATCGTCACTCCCTGGTGCATCGTGCTGCCAGTGAGGTCTATCGCCAATATCGGTTGTAAAAGGATGTGCGAGAAATGTACTCGGCAGCGGATGAGGAGCGGATGAAACGGATGGTTTACGACTTTAAGCCCAACTTTAAGCCTACATTGATGATCCGCGATCTCTAGCTTTTAAGCTGTTGCTAACTGAATTTGACACGTTTCAAAAATCCTTTTAAGACATTCTCTGCGCTAGTCCAGCGTTCAGCAGGGGCGATCGCTCAATCTGAAGAAATTGCTGCATCAATTGATTGGCTAAGGGCACAACAGCAGGAGAATGAAACTTCGCTTCTTCTAACAGTTGAGCTAAGGTTGTGTCTTGAATGTTGCTATCCTTCAATTCTTGCTCAATAACCTCTGCACAATCTCCCAAAACATGCTCATCAATTTCAAGATGGAACTGAATCGCCCAGACATGATTCTGATAGCGAAAGGCTTGATTTCCGTATTTTTCACTCGTTGCTAAATGCATACAGCCCGATGGTAGATCAAACGTGTCTTGATGGGATTGAAACACTTTGAATTGGGACGGAAAGCCCTTGAGTAGAGGATCAACGGTTGAATTTTCCGTTAACTGAATGTCACACCAACCGGCTTCTCGTCCAGCACTCCCGCGATAGACCTTTGCTCCTAAAACAGTGGCGAGAATTTGCGATCCCAAACAAATTCCTAGCGTTGGAATGCCCTGCGCGATCGCATTCTCCAACAGCTTGAACTCATGATACAAAAACGGATACTGCTGATGCTCATAGGCGCTAATAGCACCTCCTAACACGACAACGTGAGAGTAACGAGCGATCGGCTCCAGCAACGCCTCTCCTTGAGAAATATCGAGATATTGAAACGGGATTGAATGTTTTTTGAGAGTAGCACCCAACATCCCCAAGCTGGAGCATGGCTCGTGTCGAATAACCAGGATGTTAGGTAACGCTGTTTCCATTTTTATCTCGTCTTAACGTTCATTTGAATGTCTGAATCTGAATGTCTGATCTCGACTTCTGTAACGATCGTTACGATCGCGCTTCACTGTCAGCGCTTAATGACGTTCTCCCCTTATTTTGAATCCATCGTTGTCAGGCTTAGAGAATGAAGAGTAGCATGAATCTTGTTTCGTTGATGATTACTCACGATCGTCCTTCTCCATACAGCACAGGCGACCCAATGATTTCTTTGACTCAAGCGCAGTTACATCAGTTTCACGAAGATGGGTTTTTGATTGTTGAAAACCTGCTGGAGGAAGCCTTGGTCGATCGCCTGGTGAAACGGGTGGAGCCACTATTTTCCGGTGAGTTTGAGACGGGCGTTTATCCCGATGAGTGGTATTGGAATCCATCGTTGGGGCTACCGGGCGCATCAGGGCAAATGAGCAATGTTTGGAAGAGCGATCGTGCCTTTGCGTCCGTGATTCTGGCGGCAAAAATTGGTGAAATTGGTGCGGCAGTGGGCGGCTGGAAAGGCTCTCGCCTGTTGAGCGACAGTTTGTGGATGAAGCCCTACGGAGCCAGTGAAACTACGCTCCATCAGGATTCGATGTATTCCTTCTACCACACGCCTCAGGAGTTAGTCACCTGCTGGATTGCGCTCAGCCATGCCGTTAAGGGAGCCAGCACGATCGAATATGTGCGGGGTTCTCATCGCTGGATGCTGTCTGGCGCAGTGCCAGAGTTTCATGCACCCAGCCGCAGCTATCGATGGGAAATGGAGCAGGCAGCAGAACGAGCAGGCGTGGGGAAACCCGAAGTGCTTGAGCTAGAGATGAAGCCCGGAAGCTGTGCCTTCCATCACGGTCATATGTGGCACGGTTCCGGCAAAAACCAGATGCCGGATGTGATTCGGCGTAGTCTGGTGATGGCGTATATTCCCGCAGAGTCTCGCTTTCAGCCAACAGGTTCTTACGTGCCAGGAGGCTACATTGCGGGGCGCTACAAACGTTTTGGCGATGACACGATGGACGAAAGCTTTTTCCCGATCGTGTGGCAGGAAGATGGCTACCGGACTCCCTTTCTGACGGGATATTGTAAGGACGCATTGGCAGAACATGCTCCGCCTGTGCTGGTTTAAGCCGTTGGGGTATCGCTAACCGTTATGACGCATCTACCAGTTCAGCTTTGTGACGAACAGATTCAGCAGTTTCAAGCAGATGGATGTTTGATTCTGGAGAAATTTTTGGATCTGGCGGTGGTCGATCGCATTGATGCCCGCCTCGATCCGCTGTTTGCGACTCAATTTGAAACGGGTGTTTATCCCGACGAATGGCACGGACGACCGGGATTGAATCAGCCGACAGCGACCCGTCAGATGTGCGGCATGTGGCGCTGCGATCGCACGGTAGCCAGCCTTTCTCTATCCGCAGAAGTCGCCCGGTTAAATGCAACTTTGATGGGATGGGACGGGGCACGACTGGCAACCGATAGCTGCTGGATTAAACCACCAGGCGCACCAGAAGTATTATTCCATCGCAACAACACGGCGTTTGCCTGCATCAATCCGGCTTCTGTGGCGACGTGTTGGATTGCCCTCAGTGATAGCACCCCTTCAGCCGCACCGTTGGAGGTGGCTCCCGGTTCCCATCAGTGGCGCTGCTCTGACCAATTCAAGTTCCTTCATGCTCCGAAAGAGGACTACCGACAACCACTTTGGAGGGCAGCAGCGGCAGCGGGAGTTAAACAGCCTGAACTTCTAGCCGTAGAGATTCCGGCAGGGGGCTGCGTTTTTCTGCATGGCGATCTATGGCACGGTTCAGGTCGCAACAAAACAACCGATCAGATGCGTCGCAGTTTTGCCATTACCACGCTGCCAGCCGATGCTCAGTTTCAGCCACCGGGAATCGAACCAGGCTACATCTTTAGCCGCTACCGTCGCATGGGCGAAACAGTGATGGATGAAAGCTTCTTTCCCATCCTGTGGACGCGATCGGGCGATCGCACCGCCATGATTGTTGAGTATTGCCACGATGCCCTGGCTAACGCCTGATTGCACCCATGCGTTCAGCCCTGCTTTCAGAACCGTCAGGCAGCTTTATCGCCAAACAAGGGACGTTGGTAATGCTTGCTACGAATTTGTTTGGTTGAGTAGCGTAACTTAAGCGAAAATTCGGCTTTCTCACGGGAATCTACTCGATCGCTGTTCAGAGCATTGTTTTCTGACACGAGGCTCAAATTTAGTTGCAACGGACTGAAGCCATTCAAGCCCTGCTGTTTCATCAGGTTTTAGTGATTTGTCTAAGACCAACTTTAAGGCAACGAAATTGAGTTCTGAACCTGCTCAAAATCATTGTCTCTCAGGTTGTTCAGGCATTCACTTAGAACCATAGCCGCCGTTACATGTCTCATTCCTCAAGGTTTCATTTATGTCTACCGAACTAGAGGTCAAACCGAGTCTTTCCGGTCTTCGTCCCGAATGTTTGCCGTTTTCTGAGGTGATTTCGCAGTCGATCGCCAACATTGCACCAACGGTTACGCCAACGGTTAATGCTGCTTTAGTGTTCGCGCTTGCGGGTCCGGGCACCTGGTTTACGTATTTACTGGCGACGATCGGGCTGGTCTTTGTGGGGATGAATATCAACCAATTTGCCCGTCGGTCTGCCTCGCCAGGTTCGCTCTATGCCTACATTACAAGAGGTTTGGGAGCAACGGCTGGGGTGATTACGGGTTGGGCGCTGATCCTGGCGTATATCTTTACGGCAATGGCGGTGATCTGCGGCTTTGCAAACTATGGGCAAGTGCTATTGAGTCCGCTAGGGTTGAATCTTTCGCCCATTTTTCTGTTTGCTATTTGCGCTGGAATTGCCTGGTACGCTGCCTACAAAGACATCCAGCTTTCAACCGTTATCATGTTGGCAATGGAAGCGGCATCGGTGGGCTTAATTCTCCTGTTGGGAGTCATTATTCTTGGCAAGAAGGGTTACGTGGTTGACCCCACCCAGTTGACCTTGCAGGGCGTACAGCCAAGCGGTGTGATGCTGGGGCTAGTCTTGGGAGTCTTTAGCTACGTGGGCTTTGAAAGTGCGACAACGCTGGGCGATGAAGCCAAAAATCCGCTCCGTAACATTCCGCGTGCGGTCATCATTAGCACTGTAGTTTCGGGCTTGTTTTTTGTGGTGATGTCTTACATTCAGGTGCTTGGCTTTGAGGGAGCCAGCGTCAAATTTAATGAAAGCACTGCACCCATGAACGATCTGGCAAACTTTTCCGGGGTTGGCTTTTTCGGCATCCTGATTTCGATCGGCTCCATGATCAGCCTCTTTGCCTGCACTCTGGCGTGTTTGAATGCAGGTGCCCGGATCTTTTTCTCAATGGCGCGACATGGCATTTTTCATCGCAGCGTTGCCGAGGCGCACGGCACGAATGAAACCCCCCACATTGCGGTCACGCTGGTTGCCCTGGTCGCCTTTCTTGCTCCAGCCACCATCAATCTGTTTGGTGTGAAGGTGCTGGATGGGTACGCCTACTTTGGCACGATCGCCACTTACGGCTTTCTGGTCGCGTATATTCTGATTTCGATCGCGGCACCCGTCTATCTGCACCGTGAGCATCAGTTGCGCTGGACGGACATTTTATTCTCAGTACTGGGGGTTGCCTTCATGATCATCCCAGTTTTGGGTAGCGTGGGCGTTCCGGGTGAAGGCAGTTTATTCCCTGTTCCAGCGGCACCGTACAACGTTTTTCCGTATCTCTTCTTGCTCTATTTAGTAGTGGGGGCTGGCTGGTTTATTATGCTGCGCCTGCGATCGCCTGACCTCATTCAAGAAATGGAAGAGGACATTGAAGCGTCGCATACTCGCTTTAGCGACATGAAGAAGGTTTGAGTGGTTGACTGACAAAAGTCTTGAAAGGCTTGTCGCCTCGTTGCTCACTCGCCCGTGATTTAAATCCGGGCTAATGGTACGAAACCCGTTAAAACGGGTTGTAAGGCTCTCCTAGTCCTCTTGAGAGGACTTTCTGCCATCAGCCCGCACTTGAGTGCAGGGCGGGTTCAAGTACTCGCTCAAAGATTTGTCAGTCAACCAGAGGTTTGAGTTGTCGTGGGTTCAAACATTCGTTCAAGCAGTATCAGTCGTGTGGTGATTCCAGGCACAGGAGTGCAGAGCAACCACCAGGAAACTCCTTGCTAAAGTCTTGAAAGGCTTGTCGCCTCGTTGCTCACTCGCCCGTGATTTAAATCCGGGCTAATGGTCTGTGCTCTTTCGTCATTCTGTTCTGCTTCAGCTCGTTGGTTCGACGTTTTGCGTAGGTAGGTCGATGGTTACAGAGTTTATTGCACCTAATACGACTGTCCCGGTAGAAGAGACTTCTGCCGATCGCATCACCCAATTCGTTGCAACCCTCAACGATCAGGGCGTTGAATATGTGCGGTTTGAACTGCCCGATCTGCATGGGGTGTCACGATCGAAGGTGGTGCCGATCGACAAAGTAGAAAGCTACACTCGCAAGGGGTTGAACTTCTATGGCGGTACGTTGGCACTCGACACAGCCTCGTCGGTGGTATCGGGAGCCGGACTGCATGAAGAGCGGAAATACCGCGATCACATGTTGATCCCTGACCTGGACACGCTGACTCCTGTACCCTGGCTCGATCGTACCGCTAAAGTCATTTGCGATCCGCAGTGGAGTCCAACTGAGCCACTGACTGTTGCCCCCCGCTACGTCCTCAAAGCGCTACTGCACAAGGCGGCAGCGATGGGGTTTGATGTGATGATGGGACATGAATTTGAGTTCTACCTGCTACACGGCGAAACGCGAGAACCGTTGTTTGGCGGGCTGCATATCTTCAATCACCTTCGCAATCAATATGTGCCGGAACTGGATCAACTGCTGGACTACCTGCGCGGTTCTGGCGTGGATGTGATTACCAGCAATTGCGAATACGCCCCATCGCAATTTGAAATTAACTTTGGTCCTGGCATCGGTCTACGGGGTGCGGACAAAGCCTTTACCTTCAAGAATGCCGTGAAGGAGATAACCCATCGGATGGGCTATCTGGCAACCTTCATGTCCAAACCGTTTGCCGATCGCGCCGGGTGTTGCTGCCACTTCCACATCAGCTTGCTCGATCGCAGCACAGGCAAGAACATCTGCGTGGATCAGAATGATCCAGATGGCTTATCCTCCACCTTCGAAGCCTTCATCCAGGGCATTCTCACCCATGCGCCCGCCATGTTCCCGCTGATTGGTCCCACGCCTAACTGCTACCGTCGCCTCAAGCCCCACACCTTCGCGCCCTCCAACATTAGCTGGGGCATCGAAGACCGATCGGCGATGGTGCGTGTCAAAGCCACCCGCGATGAAGATACCCACCTCGAAATGCGAGCCGCATCGGGGCTGAGCAATCCCTACCTCACCGCAGCAGCAACTCTTGCCGCAGGCTTACTCGGCATCCAGCACCAGTACGATTTGCAGCCACCCGTGGATGGTCCCAGCGAAGATAATCCCGATCTACCCAAGTTTCCCCAAACGCTGGAAGCCGCCTTAGAAGCATTAGCAGCCGATGAAGACATGCGATCGCTCCTTGGCGAAGACTTTGTGCGCCTCTTCACTACCGTCAAACGCTTCGAGCTTGCCCGCTTCCACGACCACATCACGGAATGGGAGCGGCAGGAGTATATGGAGATTTATTAGGTATTCGTATACTTAATTCCACCACAGCTTGGGAATCAGTTTATTTTGCAAGAATCCCTTAAAGGGAATCTGCTTTACGCCAGATTTCTCAAAAACATCAAGAATTTGACTAAAAAGTAGTAAATTTGATCTATAGCGAGTTTTGGTGCAAAGGCACTACTTAAAGATAAGATTATTGAGCCTCAGCGTTATAGCCTTAATGGATGTAGCGCTGGCTGCGGCAATGCAAGACAAAAACAGGAATGGATCGGATTAGAATGGGAACCCCAACAGTTGCATCCTTCTTTACTGGGATTGGAGGATTTGACATTGGATTTGAACAGGCAGGATTCAGTATCAGTTTTCAATGTGAAATCCATGCTTTTTGTAACTCAGTTCTGGCTTACCATTGGTCAAAAATCCCGCGATTTAAAGATATTCTGACAATTGACTCAGAGGTTGTGCCTGATTCTGAAATATGGTGTGCAGGTTTTCCATGTCAAGATTTATCTGTAGCCAGAGGCTCTAAAGGTCGTCATGGGTTGAATGGTTCCAGATCAGGATTATTTTTTCGATTGTCAGAATTGGCTGGAATTAAAAAACCGCGTGTGATTCTCATGGAGAATGTGCATGGCTTGCTTAATTCAAACAATGGCAAGGACTTTGCAGAACTCCTCTATACATTGGACAGTCTCAATTACGCTGTTTCATGGAGGTTATTGAATAGTCGATATTTTGGATTGCCTCAATCTCGCTCGCGCATTTATATTTGCGCTTGGATGAATGATCCCATAGCGGCAGGAAATGTTCTGTTCGAGAATCACCGTCCAGCGCATTTAAGAAATGAGCGTTCAGCATTTTTAAGTACTTCTTGGAAGAGAGGCCCAGGGCCGATTTCCCCAAAACTTGCATTTTGTCTAGCAGCTACGTCTGGGCGACATACTGGTACTGATTGGAGTCGGACATATATTCCTTATACGGATGAAGTACGCAGGCTTACCCCGCTTGAATGTGAACGCTTGCAAGGGTTCCCGGATCACTGGACTGAATTGCACTTAAAGAATGTTGGTGTAGAGAAATCAGACAGTCTTAGATATCATGCTCTAGGCAATGCTGTTTCTGTTTCTGTAGTGAAATGGATTGCTAAAAGGATTCGTGAACAATTGAATAATACAGAGATGATATGCAACTCAAGAAATAGTCAGCTTAATTTTTTAATAGATTCGCTTAATAGGTGGCCTGGTTTACGTAGTTCTAAAGTGATTAATGGCAAGCTTGCGACAGCACAGAAAAGCAACGAAAAAATTATTTGGCCGAAGGCAGGAATTCTTTGGAAAAATGAGTTTATTGCAGGCAATACCCCTGCGTCACCTTGTGAACCTATTTATACTGATCTGATAGATATTGTTGAACATGAAAAGCCAGATTCACGTTATTTCTTAAGCCCGAATGCAGCAGAAGGTATTTTACGAAGAGTGGATTCTCAAAATAGACATTTATTTCCTTATCTCCGAAGTGCATTAGAAAGATTAAGTGGAAGATCATTGCACGAAAGTAGAGTTTTGGATATTTCACTACAGACTGAGCTTTCTTTATTGGAGTCAGTGTAATGCGTATAGCCTACAGAAGTGGCGGCGGACGAGGAGATTATGAGCTTGCTGGAACCGATAACGGAGTATACGCTTCTGAATTACTTGAAAAGCGATTTTATTATCAAATAACTCCAGGTCTAGAAATTGATGGGAAGGCAAAAGCTTGTAGACGTGATGGAAAGCCAAGAATTCGCCCTGAAAAGACAGAGAGTGGCAAACATCCGTATGTGGTGATTTATTCAATTCTTCTTCTACCCTCACCAATGAGAGAATTAAAGAAGACATCTGAATCTACCTTAATAGAATTATCGCAAAAAGAATATGTTCTTTCCGAGATAGATGTAGGTTTGATAGAATCTGACGAAACAAAAGTTGTTTTTGTGCCAACTAATGTCTGGGCAAAAAATCAGGGAGGAGTTCTTAAAATTGATTTTGCGGAACGAATGGCAATTATCTGTATGTTGTGGGCCGTAGCAAGACTCAATACATCTGAATTGGGTGTTCTCATTCAGCAACACGAAACTGCTACACTTATCTCCGATCACTCAAGCATTCAAAATACAGCAGAGAGAATTCAAAGAAGCTTTGGAATCAATACTGATATTCTGCCTTTGATTTTGCGTGAGTTCAATCTGACAGATTATTCAAACGTGGCTTACACTGGCATCAAAGATGAAACGATAGGGTATGAATCTGAAGATAGCTATACTTCTATTCAGGACTCGCTGCGTGAACGAGTAAGGAAGTGGCGCAGGCAAGTCGATAGAGGTCCAGATGCACGTAAATTTAGTACGAATGTTCGTGAAGCTTATGATTATCGCTGCCTTTTTTCAGGAGAGCGTTTCCCAAAATTAGAGATTTTCGATTCTGCTGGTGTTGATGGTGCCCACATTTTACCCTGGTCTACGCATGGCTTGAATTCAGTAAAAAATGGAATCTGTTTATGCAAGCAATGCCATTGGGGATTTGACAATGGGTTGCTCAAATTAGATTTTGATAGTCAGTCAAATAACTACTTGTTATCAATTCCTAAAAATGTCGAAGATATAGCTATCAGAGAAAACTTTGATTTGGAGCGTTTTCAGAGAAATACTGGTGTGATAGATGAATCTAAACTTCCTTCAGAACGAAGCTTATGGCCATCTCCCGAATATATTCAAGAATTTAATTCTAAATTTCAATTAGTTTAATTATTTTTATGAAGCCTGTTGTGACAGAGCTTCATCTGAGAAGGCTACCGTTATCCCATGCCTCGATCTCAAACCCCGCTTCTTTAATGCAATGTTCAACTGACTCTTTATTCTCAGTAGCAACAAAGAGTAGGATGCCACCACCGTTGCCGTCGCCTCGATTGAGTGCCTGAGCGATCGCGTCTGCCGATTGGAGGTGGTAGCCTTGCCAGCCAAAGCTCGGATAGGTGTCGCAGGTGAGAATGAGCGATCGAGCAGAGCCTTTGACTGTGCCTGCCAGCGCGAGAAAATGTCCGACGTTCCAATCAGGTGGGGGTGGGGTAATGGTGGCACCGTTGAGATAGGCGATCGCGTCACTCACAGGCAGGCTGGCACCCCAAAGACGATCGGTGCGGATGTTGCACAGCGGGATGGCATTCCAGGTGGGATGACGGCAGAGATCAAGCATGGCTTCTACCCGATCGGCTGACCACTCGGTTTGTACAGGCACCAGCGTATACGTCCCTGCCGACAAGGTTGCTACCGCCGCCATTAAGCCCTGAGCCGAAGTTCCAGCATCACTCAAACCAGCCGCAATCGGAAGCGTAATGCTGTAGTCATCTCGTGGACTGGCGTTTCTGGGCAACCACGTTTTGGGATCACCCGTGGGCAAAACGGAGCCTGCACATTGGGCGACCTGTTCTGGAGTAAGCTGATGAAAGCCACGCGATCGCAACAGCAGGGCAATCCAATACGGGCCACAAAGATTATCGTGTTGTTGACCCGCCAGATGATGCACGCCAGCAAGCTCCACCATTCCTGGCAAGAGCCGCACTGAAAAAGTGTTCTGTTCCACAAAAAACTCCGATTTTTCCTCAGTTACATACTTCTCTGCAAGCAGCGATCGCGATTCCTACCAGTAAACAACCGCCAAACGCAAGGTGTTCACACGATGACCCTAACTCCCACACCTCACACCCCACACCCCACACCCCACACCCCACACCCCACCGACCTTGATGCCTTCTGGATGCCCTTCACCGCCAATCGGCAGTTCAAAGCCAAGCCGCGTTTAATGGCATCGGCAAAAGGTGTGTATTACAAAACGGTGGATGGGCGAGAGGTACTGGACGGAACGGCTGGGCTGTGGTGCGTTAACGCGGGACATGGGCGCGAACAGATTGCCGCCGCTGTACAGAAGCAGGTGATGGAGCTTGACTTTGCACCCACCTTTCAGATGGGACATCCAGGGCCGTTTGCGCTGGCCGATCGCCTTGCCAAAATGCTTCCTGGCGACCTTAACCATATCTTTTTCACCAACTCTGGCTCTGAGTCGGTGGATACTGCCCTCAAAATTGCCCTGGCATACCATCGTGTGCGGGGAGAAGGCGCACGGACTCGGCTGATTGGGCGTGAACGGGGCTATCACGGCGTTGGGTTTGGCGGTATCTCCGTCGGTGGCATTGCGCCCAACCGGAAGTTTTTTGGCAGCCTGATTCCAGGGGTGGATCATCTGCCCCACACGCACAATCTGGAACACAATGCGTTCACCCGTGGACAGCCGGAGTGGGGCGCACATTTGGCAGATGAACTGGAGCGGATCGTCACGTTGCACGATGCTTCGACGATCGCCGCTGTCATTGTGGAACCGATGGCAGGTTCAACCGGAGTCCTCATTCCACCCAAGGGCTATTTGGAACGATTACGCGCCATTTGTGACAAACACGGCATTTTGCTGATTTTTGATGAGGTGATTACAGGCTTTGGTCGGTTAGGCGCAAGTTTTGCAGTCGAATATTTTGGTGTCATGCCCGATCTAGTGACGGTGGCAAAAGGCATCACCAATGGCACCATTCCAATGGGCGCAGTGTTTGCGCGGCAGGGTATTTATGATGCGTTCATGCAGGGTCCTGATAACGCGATCGAACTCTTCCACGGCTACACCTATTCGGGACATCCCGTTGCCTGTGCCGCTGCCGAAGCCACGCTTGATTTGTACGAAGCAGAGGGGCTATTTGAACGAGCGCACGGTCTCGCAAGCTATTGGGAAGATGCCGTCCATTCGCTCAAAGGCTTGCCCCATGTCATTGATATTCGTAATCTTGGTCTGGTTGCAGGCATCGAACTCGCCTCCTCTGGTCAACCGGGTGCGCGTGGTTACGCATGCCTGGTGAATTGCTTTGAGCAAGGGCTTCTGGTACGCACCGCAGGCGATATCATTGCGCTGTCACCCTCATTGATCATTGAAACCAGCCAGATTGATCAACTGATAGAGCAGTTAGCGCATGTCCTCAAAACCTTGCCTTAAGCAAGCGTTGTGCCATGTTGCAGTGCATACGCCTTCAGCATCATTCGCCTTCCTTTGCATCAACTAAACTCGTCTTGGTTCATGTATCGGTAACGACGTTCGCCCCTGGTTACGCTAGAGGACTGCTTTCAGTTAGAGCACTATCTACTAGAGGCAACATTGCTACTAGAGGCAACATCAGTGTCGCTTCAAGCTCTTGTCGCAGTGCAGGCGGCATCATGCAGCCTTCGCTATACAAACAATCTACTAACAGTTAAGTCGCCACATAATACTGCTTAAGCTGCATTTTTTCATCGGCGCTAAACGACCATTCCTTACCAATCGAGTGACGGGTTTTGGCGACAGTTCTTGCCTAGTCTGCGACTTGTTTTACCTGTTCGTCATCAGCAACATGCTCTTGAAGACGCTGTAAAAGTGTTTGAAGCAGTTCTTGTCCCGTTATTTCCAATTGTTGAGAGTCCAACGCAAGCTTAATCGCAATGATCATGACTGCATTAGCCGAGGCTACCGCAACAATTTTTGCCGTTGGATCACTTGTTTGAGCATCGTAGGTTTGCGCGATCGCAATGGCAGCTTCCAAACTCACCTTGTCGAGCATTCGGGTTAAAAAGCTAGCACAAACCAGTAGATTCACCGTGCGATCGAGACTCAACGCGATCAAGCGATTTTCATCCAGATCAAAGTCAACATCAAAGAAAAATGTCCGCACAGCCGTTGGTTTACAGAATGAGAACGCAGAAGCCGCCGCCCGATCGCGGACAGACGCTAAAAAAGTCTGATGTTTAATCGAAGGTGCTAATAGAGCGTCGATCGCCTGCTTCATGGGGAGCAACAGCAAAGAAGCATCGCGCAGCATCTCCGTCATCAGTAAAAAGACTTCTCGCCAACGCTGCTCAGTGATCAACGGGACATGCTGCCGTAATGTTGCTTCAAGAGACCCGCTTTTAAAGACGATTTCCCTGGCAGCAAAATACTCGTGAAAGGTAAGATGCGAGAAGGAATAAATACCTTTAGCTCGTTCAATTAACAGCCCATGCTGTGCTTCGATTGACCGTAGAATCACCTCACTATCAAGCCTGATTGACTGACAAAAGTCTCGAAAGGCTGGTCGCTTCGTTGCTCACCCGCCCGTGATTCAAATCCGGGCTCATGGTGCGAAACCCGTTCAAACGGGTTGTCAGGCGCTCGTAGTCCTCTTGAGAGGACTTCCTGCCATCAGCCCGCACTTTCAGTGCAGGGCGGGTTCAAGTACTCGCTCAAAGATTTGTCAGTCAACCAGCTATCAAGCTGTAAGAATTCAAGTTCCGTTGCCGTTTGAGAAAAATTGCGAATATAGTCAGAAATATAAAAAGTGGAAATTTGGCTCTCGTTAAAGTCAGCAACCTCTACTTCTGTAAATGCTTCAAAGGTATAGTCCCAGGCGGCAATGCGGCAGGTAATCACAAAGTGGTTATTCCAAAATTGTGCCGAAAAATCGCGAATTTCCTTCAGCACTCGATGAGAATCTTCTGCTCTCACCTCATCTAAGCCATCCAGCAGAATCAGCGCCTTTCCTGCTTGGAAAAACGGTGTAAAAGTCAGCCGTCAAAGGGTCTGAAAGAGTATGTGAAGCCGCCAGTTGGTGAGGGTTTCAGGTAATTCTTCTACGGAGCCTTTTTTGGTGGGCAATCAATCGCACTGGCTGTCTAAGCAAGAAGCTGAATGGTTAGCGTCTGAATTAAGCCTTTGGTTAGAGCTGCCCGTCACAGAAGTTGAAGTGATTGAGCCAGCAAGTGCATAAGGTGACAATCTGCACTCCTCTGAATTGCTACTACCGCTAACTGCAAGCGCTCAACGCAGTCAGGCACCTGTCACCAACCCAACGATCCCAGTCAGTGCGACAGACTTTGTGCAACGAGGCACGACCCGCGCTGATGAAGGCGATCGTCAAGAGCGATCGTCGTCTTCACCTTTCCCTTTCCCCTTCCCCTTCCCTCCTCCCTCCTCCCTCCTCCCTCTCAGATTTTTTCACCCAACTCCCTCCCGTGGTGTAAAACATGGGCAGTGCATTCTCAAGCGAGTTAACATCGCTTCGTTACGCGTGAAGGGAACCGGGGTCAAATGGGACGAATCTTTATTTCAGCAGCGCACGGTGGGCGAGAAAACGGCGTGACCGATCCAGGAGCTGTGATTGGTGGCACTACCGAAGCGAGAGAGATGATCTTGACACGCGATCTAGTGGTCACTGAGCTGCGATCGCGGAGTTTTGAAGTCCTCTCCGTGCCCGATGATCTCAGCGCCGTTCAGACATTGGATTGGATCAACGCCCGTACCGGTAGCGGCGATGTCGCGCTTGAAATTCACACCGATGCCTTCTCTAACCCATCGGTGCGAGGAACAGCCGTCTTTTACATCGCCAACAACGCCCAACGTCAGGCACAGGCAGAAACCTTGCTACTGTCACTGCTACGCCGTGTACCCCAACTCCCCAACCGAGGCACTCGACCGGATACGGCAACGGGGTTAGGCAGTCTCGCCTTTTGCCGACAGTTGGTTGCGCCTGCCCTATTAATGGAGGTGGCGGTGTTGTCTAACCCGGACGATCGCTTCATCATCCAGAATCAGCGCCGGAATGTGGCACTAGGCATTGCCGATGGGTTGGCTGCCTGGAGTCGATCTGTGTCGCCGCCAACTCCCACTCCTACCCCAACGCCGACCCCCACTCCACCACCAGGCAGCTACCCCTCTTGCAACATCAATATCAACGGTCAGATCTATGCCGAGCAGGGTATTGTCGTTAGCGGCAATGCTTATATTCCGATTGATCTGGTCGATCGCCTGGGGGTTGATGTCTCCACCGACCCCAACGTGCGCCGCATCACCTACCGCAACATTGTGTATGTGCGAGCCGTCGATTTGCGCGATCAGCACATTTCTGTTGATTGGAACAACACCACCCGTACTCTATCGCTCAAGTCAAATTCGCAAATTTGCCCTGGTCAGTTTGACAGAATTGCCGGACAGGGGCACACGTCCGAAGTCCAACTGCTGATGTTTCTGAAGGCAAATAACGAAGCCGCACTGACTCGCTACCCCGACATTGCCAAACTCTACCGCGAAGAAGGCAGCGTCGAAGGCATTGATTACGATATCGCCTTCTCACAAATGTGCTTAGAAACAGATTTTTTACGCTTTAGTGGCTCCATTCGACCAGAGCAGAATAATTTTGGCGGACTGGGTTCCGCAGGTGGCGATTCTCAAGGCGCATCCTTCCCTAGCGCACGGATTGGCGTGCGGGCACAAATTCAGCACTTGAAGGCATACGCCAATACAGAACCCTTGGCGCAAGCAGTCGTCGATCCCCGATTTAACTTTGTCGCTCGTGGTGTAGCCCCACTTGTAGGACAGCTCAACGGACGCTGGGCAGCCGATCCTCAGTATGGAGACAAAATCCTTGCGATTTTAAAGCGCCTGTATGAATCGGCAGGGCTGATGTAGCGCGAGTGGGTAGAGGTAGGGGGATAAAGGATGAGGGATGAAGGATAAAAAGCTGACCACTAACCGCTAGATGGGCGGCAGAAGGCTAACAAACATGATGGCTCTTCTAAGCAGAGTGTTTTGTATCCGTAGGGATACTGCTCGTTAAGGGTTCTAGCAGCATTTGGTGTAAATGTTGGCGAAAGGCTGGCTCCAGGTAGCGCTGACGGACGGACTCCCAATCAGACATCGCCTCAGCCTGAGTTTGCTCCACTGTTGCCTGAAGCGTTGGCAGCGTTGTGTGTTTGGGCAGATGCCTTGTTAGTAGCTCCTGCAACACCTGGCTGTCGTGCATCGTGCCCAGTTTGGCTTGAATCGTTTTAACGTCTTCAATCCACTCCTGAAACGCTTCACCATAAAACGGCACAAAGAATTCTGCCTGATAGCGCACATGCTTGCAGGCTTTCCGCAGGTCGTGCAGCCGATCGCTCTCTACATCTGCTTCCTCCATTCCTACCAGCCAGCCGGGATGCAAGAGTAGGGTTGATAACAAAGGACTCAGTAAATCTGGAAGAAGCGGCTGCAAGGCTTGAGCCGCCAAAGAGGTGTAGCGAGGCTTATCGATCCAGGCTTCGTAGTCAACCTTTAAGTGCTGATGGCGCGATCGCGTTAATGCATCCTCTACATCGGCAAAGGCAACTCGTCGCTCTTTTTGCAGTTTATCAATGACATCATCCAGCGATCGTTGCTCGGTTGAGGGCAACGCCGGACGGTAGCGTTCCTGCAAATCTGCTATCTGTACGTCCAAATCGCGCAGCCTGCCCAAAATTTTTGCCAGGGAACCAATCCGCTTAGCTGTTGCCGCTTTGGGAAGGACGATCGCCCGTTCAAACACCTGAAGCGCCGTCCTTAATCGACGAGTTGCAACCCGCATATTGTGGAGGTGCTTGGGATGCTTATCCGCGATGACTTTTTTTTCCTGCCCCGTTACAGCGCGATACTGCTCCCAAATGACCGTACGGGCAAACTCACCCAGCTTTAAAGAAGGGGTCTGTTGATGGGTAGTGGAAGTCCGTTGCTTGGTCGGTTTCATAAAAACGGATTAGATATCACAAGTTCGTTCAAAATTAAGCTCGACAAATCAGCGCACACCCATTTCTGAAGTACGAACTCGTCCCTAGCGGGTGTAGAGCCTTTAAATATAGCGAAATTATACTGATTCCCTCCAGAAGCAGCTTCATCCACCTGGCTCACATAATTTTAAGTTGTGTTAACAATTCGTCTGGCAAATTGATGAAGTTATCCGTATAATCGAGGGATGGTAAAGAAACGTAAAACTTTGTTCATAATTCAGACATCCTTTCTCATTTTTTATTGAAAGGGTCTCTGGTGTGAACAAAGCCTCAAGCCATTTAGTCCTCATTACTTTCATTGGAGTTCTGCGCTATGACCATCGCAGTCGGGCGTGCGCCAGCGAGTCGGGGAGCGTTTGACGTTCTTGACGACTGGCTGAAGCGTGACCGCTTTGTCTTTATTGGCTGGTCGGGCTTATTGCTGTTTCCCTGCGCCTA
>JAESFW010000355.1_pt1 | contig 29057 bp, 27 predicted proteins | sample 9269481 | NCBI WGS metagenome assembly JAESFW01 (sample SAMN14515350, study PRJNA621654) | algae metagenome | isolation source: Lyngbya sp. HA4199-MV5 and co-occurring heterotrophs from soil with... | place: USA: Ahupuaa O Kahana State Park, Hawaii | collected 2009-07-21
CACGTTGAAACCATACATGACGGGCGAAATCGAGCTGGTCTCACGGGTTTTTACGATCCGCCATGCCTGCGGAACGAAACTGACCATCGAACAAACGGCAGCACATGCGCCAGCGATTGTGACCCAAATCATTCAATGCCCTCTGGATTTGATCTGCTCCTCAGACGGAACATGCAGCGACGCAGTTGGTTCGAACTTCGCTTGCGCGAATACGAGACTGACATGCTTACGATCCGATCCAGGCGACTGATCACCGAAGCCTCGCTTGCCCTAGCGCTCGGATTGAGTTCGGCTTTTGTGGCATCCAAGCTGACAGCACCGAAGCAGAGCGCCCGAGAGGCCGAATTCGCTGCGAGATCCCGGCATCGTACACAGGAAGGTGCCCAGGCGATCGAGCCGCATCAGATCCCTGCAGCGGGATGGATCGAGATTGGACGTCGCACCTATCACGAGTTCGACCGTGATCGAGTTCTGGCAGTTGCAGCCGGTGTCACCTTTTATGGCTTGCTCGCACTGTTCCCGGCGTTGACGGCGTTAGTTTCTCTGTACGGGCTGATAGCCGAACCTACGACCATCTCAGACCACCTGTCGGTGTTGAACTCCGTACTTCCAGGAGGCGCCATCGAGTTTTTGCACGATCAGGTGGTGCGGATCGGGAGCGGTGGCGAGACGAAACTCGGCCTTGCGCTGTTGCTAAGCATGACCTTGGCGATATGGAGCGCGAATGCTGGGGTGAAAGCGATTTTTGACGCTCTCAACGTCGCCTACGGCGAAGACGAAAAGCGCGGCTTCATCAAGCTCAATGCTGTGTCGCTTCTGTTTACGATCGGCATTCTGCTCTTTGTCCTGACGGCGATTGGAGCCATCGCTGTCGTACCGATCGTGCTCGACTACCTATATCTCGGCCGGGCCGCGGAATGGCTGATCGCGATTGGGCGCTGGCCTCTGATGATAGTTTTCCTGATGGTCGGGCTGTCGATACTCTACCGGTACGGACCGAGTCGCGATCAGGCCCAGTGGACCTGGGTGAGCCCCGGCGCTGTTTTCGCGTCGATCGCATGGCTGATCGGCTCACTCCTGTTCTCTTGGTACGTCGCGAACTTCGAGGACTACAACAAGACCTACGGCGCCATCGGAGCCGTGATCGGCCTTCTCATGTGGATGTGGCTCTCGGCGACGATTGTGCTGCTAGGAGCAGAACTGAACTCCGAGGCTGAAAGGCAAACAGACAAGGACACGACCCGGGGTCCACCGATGCCGATCGGGCTACGTGGGGCCGATGCGGCCGATCGGAAGGAATAATGGCTCTCCGTGTTCGCCAAATCCTCCGGTCGTTGCTTGTAAGCCCGCGCCGCCATGAAGCTTAATCGCCGTCCCCTCATCATCGGACTGCTCTCGGCCGCCTTGGGCGTCGCCGGCTCGCTCCTCGCAAGCAATCTGTTGCCTGAACGGCAGGAACTTCAGCAACCGCTTCCGCACAACTTGGCGTCGTCGGATCGGCAGCTCAAGACTTCCATGGGCGCCCTCTTCGGATCCAACTATGTACCGGGGAATCGCGTCGAGACGCTGGTAAATGGAAATCAGATCTTTCCTTCGATGCTGCGCGCTATTCGTGAAGCGCGGCATACGATCAGCTTCGAAACATACATTTACTGGCGCGGCGACATCGCCAACGAGTTCGCCGAGGCACTCTCGAGCAAAGCCCGCCAGGGCTTGAGCGTGAAGGTCCTGCTTGATTGGGTCGGGAGCGTCCCGATGGATGAGGGCCTCATCCAGCGCATGCAGGATGCGAACGTCGAGGTCGTCCGGTTCCGCCCAGTCACTTGGTACACCGTCGATCGGGTGAATAACCGCACTCATCGCAAACTGCTGATCGTCGATGGTCGCGTGGGCTTCAGCGGCGGCGTCGGGATTGCTGACGAATGGGACGGCGATGCGCGATCGCCGGACGAGTGGCGCGATAATCACTATCGAGTGGAAGGCCCAGCCGCCGCGGAACTCCAGGCCGCTTTCGCGGAACATTGGATCGAGGCAACCGGCGAGCTCCTCCTTGGCGACCGCTTTTTCCCGGAGATCCCACACGCTGGCGATCACGCTGCCCAGGTGGTCATCAGCTCGACTCATCAACGAAACGTCATGCACCTGATGCTGATGACAGCGCTAGCCTCAGCCCAGAAGAACATCCGGATCGCCACGCCTTACTTCGTCCCAGACGAACTTATCAGGCGGCAACTACTGGAGGCTCGCAGGCGTGGGGTGGACGTCCAGATCATCGTCCCAGGACTCCATACCGACGCGCGCATCGTTCGAAAGGCGTCCCGTCATCTATGGGGCGAGCTACTTCAAGCAGGCGTGAAGATCAGCGAATATCAGCCGACATTCTTCCACTGCAAGCTGGTGGTCGTCGACGACGTTTGGACCTCGGTCGGCTCGACCAATATCGATGACCGGGCACTGAGGCTCAACGATGAAGCCAACATCAATCTGTTCGATCAGCGGTTCGCAAACACACAAATCGCCTTGTTTGAGAAGGATGCCGCAACCTCCAAGCCATACACCTTTTCGCAATGGCAGAATCGTTCAGCAAGCCAAAAATTCTCCGACTGGATATCGAGCTTAGCGCGATCGCAGATTTAATTTCGCTTGATCAGCCCCTGCCATCGCTCCGCAGGGGCGTTCACGGGCACGAAAATATAAGGCGCTCCACAGAACGGTGAGCCGGCACGGTCTCGTTGGAACCACCGACGCCACTCGTCGTTGAACCCATGGGGTCTTTCATGGAGGCACCAATGCGAGACGGTGACGGAAACAAGCTTTCTCCCGAAGAGCAAGCACGCGTCAAATCGATTCAAGGTGATCCAAGCGATAGCATCGGCAAGAAGGTCTCCATAGATCCAAATGGAGAGAAGGACACCGGTGACGCCGACAAACCGGAGGCACCTCGGGACGAGAAGCCCGCTGCGGGCGTCGGCGAGTGAACCTGGTGCTGGTCGTGCAACGAAGACTTGCATCGCCCTGGGAGCGGGTTGCTCGATTTATCCCTTCTTTGCGCTCAACTGAGCCTCGGCGTCGGCGGGGGCGCGGGGACGGCCCCAAATCGCGTGGCGCGCCCGCGCGCCCGGCGGAACATCCGGTCGACCTGCCCGTATAGCTTCGGCAAACGCCTTTCTCGTCGGAGCGCACGATGAAATTATCCCATTCGAGCAAGCCTGCCGGACTCGCCGCGCTCGTCGTCGCGGCCATGACGACATGGACCTCGCCCGCACTGGCGCTGACGGCAACCGAGATCAATGCTGTAAACTTCGCGGACCGGAACAAGGTGGTCGAGCCTGGGCCTAACCCTTTCATCGTCAAGGCCCAGGTTCTGCTCAGCCGGCGGAGTGTCTCGCCCGGTGTGATCGACGGCTTCGATGGTGAGAATTTTCGCAAGGCGGTCGCACAGTTCCGTCGGCAGGAAAGGCTTCCCGACGGCGAGGACATCGACGAACAGGCTTGGCTGAACCTGGGTGGTGACACAGCCAACGATGTAATCGCCGAATACACGCTGACCGATAAGGACGCGGCCTACGATTTCGCCGACGCTATCCCGCGCGATTATGCCAAGCAGGCGAAGATGAAGCGCCTGTCCTACACCAGTCCGCAGGAAATGCTGGGGGAGCGCTTCCACATGAGCGAGACGCTGCTCACCGCGCTCAATCCGCGGCAGGCGTTTTCGGAGCCCGGGTTACGCATCGCCGTGGCGTCCGGCCGCCGATCGTCCGAAAAGGGAGCTGCTCTGCGGGTGGATGCGATCAAGAGCACAGGCATGGTAATGGTGTTGGGCGCCGACGACGTAGTGCTCGCAAGCTACCCGGCGACGATCGGTAGCGAGGACACACCCTCGCCGTCCGGCGAGTTTAAGATCGAGCGAATTGCTCGAAATCCGAACTACACCTACGATCCCGAGAAGAATTTCCAGCAGGGCAAGAATACCGAGACGCTGACTCTCCCGCCCGGTCCCAATGGTCCGGTCGGCACTGTCTGGATCGCCCTGTCCAAGCCTACCTTCGGCATCCACGGCACGCCGGAGCCCGCCAAGGTCAGCAAGACCAACTCGCATGGCTGCATCCGCCTAACCAACTGGGACGCTGAGGATCTCGCCGATCTGGTCAAGCCGGGCGTCGTGGTACGCTTCGTCGAGTAGCCACGTGCAGATGCTAACCGGCCGAGCGGTCGCAATGCTTCTCTGCGCAGCGCATCTCGGCGGCGTAGATAATGTGCAGGCCCGTGATCGCGCCCGCTCCACAAAGTTCGACAATCCCGGTATCGTGGCGCCATTGCCGCCACGGCGTCCGGTCGAATTGACCCTTGGCAGGCCGGAGCAGGCCAGCACGCCTACTGCACGGACAACGCCTGCTCCCGCCGAGCCGGAGGGGCTCATCGGGCCGCCCGCCTGCTTTGCAACCTTCTTTGAGCGCGGCGGGATCGCCTTGCCAGCGGCCTCCGAGAGCGGCAGCGGTGCCTGCACAATTGCCGAGCCCGTTACTTTTCGGGCCATCTCCATGCCAGACGGCTCCAAGACCGAGCTGGACTCTGCCATCACTGTCACCTGCGCCTTCGCGGTCGAGATCCTCGATTGGGTTCGCGAGGACCTGCCCGGAATCGTCGCACGCGAAGACGGCAAACTGACCCGGCTCGCTGGCGTCGGCGGTCATGCCTGCCGCCCACGCAACGGTGTAGCCGGCGCTCAGATCAGCGAACACGCGACGGGGAACGCGCTCGATCTCTTCGGCCTACGTCTCGCTGACGGTCGAACCGTGAGCCTCGTCGCGACGGACACGGCCACGCGCTCGCTGCGCGAAAGCCTAAAAACGAGCGCCTGCGCGCGCTTCAGGACGGTACTCGGCCCCGGTTCCGACCCATCGCACAAGGACCATCTGCATCTCGACATGCGGCAGAGACCACGCGACTACAAGATCTGCCAGTGGAACATCGAATGACGCGAACATCGAACCCTTGAGCCTTGCAGCAAGGACGATGCGCCATGTCCGCCACGATCGACGATCTCGACCGCCGCTACGGCCCAGGTCCGCTCGGTGTTCAGATCTCGTTAGACGTGCAACGTAGTGGCAAAAGGCACAAACCTTCCTGGCTCATCCACTTGCGCAGTGTCTCGCGCGATAACCGACGCGCGTTTCCGGCGAGGCGCAGGGTTTACGGGCAGTCGACCACGCCCTGCTGGTAGGATCAATCGATCCATTCCGCGCTAATCGCTTGGCTGACGAGGTTGCATGGCTTGTCGGACGACAGAAACGCGATATCGGCTGCGTCGCGGCCATCGGCGATGCGCACAAGGCCCGCGACCGGTGCGAGGCGGGTCGGATCGACCAGCCACCAGCGATTCCCAATGAAGACCTCGATGACCGCATGGAAATCCGGCGGCTGAAGATCGACCGCGTAGGCGCTGACTGCTCGCGACGGGATGGACAGCGCCCGACACAACGTGATGCCGAGATGGGTAAAGTCGCGGCAGACGCCGGCCCGGACGGTGAAGGTGTGGGCGGCATCGGTCTCGGCGGTGCTGACGCCTGGTACGTAGTCCACATGCCGGCCGATCCACTCCATGATCGCCATGACGCGCCCGGCGCCGTCGCCAGCGTCTCCGAATTCTCGCAGTGCGAAACGCTGGAATTGATCGCTCGGGCAGAAGCGGCTCGGCAGCAGATACGGCAGGACCTCCTGCGGCAGCTCGCCCCAAAGGTGCTGACGCGCATTCCTCGGAACCAGCGCTCGGTCGCCGTTGTCGACCTCGGCCCGATAGGTGATCGTCACGTCGCCCAACAGACATGTCCGAAAGCGCCGCTCACCGCCGAGGCCGGCATCGGACATCACCTCCACTTTTGGCGATAGCGTCAGCTTTTCCGAAACAACGATCTGGTCGGCCGAGTAAGCGGCTTCCACCAGACCGATTATTTGGGTGGGTTCGGGGAATCGGTATGTCAAGTCGGCTGAGACCTGAATCTTCATGGAGAGCGCCTTACTGATTGTGGCCGCTGATCAACGGGATTAGTCGGCGGGCGTTCCATCTAAGCGCGGAGCGCGTGGCCAACTTGTGCGCAATTTAGCGCTTCCTCCTTCGGAGCAAGACGTCGGCAAGCACGAGACGCTTCCTTGTTTCATCGCAGCAGCCCGTCTGCTTCGAAGTCGTCCCAACCAGTTAAGCTTGGCGGCTCGTCATCTGTCGTTTCGGTTCTCGCGTCGACTGGCTCCTTGCGGTTCCGAGCAAGAACGGCCTTCGCCGCGGCGCGTCGACGATTCTCGGCGCTCCTGATCGAATCTTCCTCTCGCCAGATCGCGGGCAGGTCACCGTCGAGGATCGTCTCGATATGTCGCGCGTTGAATACGTGGAAGGTAACGGCACGCGCGCGTCCCCGAAGCTTCACGGTGCGTGTCCCCGCGCTCTGAAGCCGCCCATCCGCTAGCCATTTGTGGCGCTCGCGCGAGGAGATCGCTAGGACATCCTCGACCTCGCTTGGAAGCAAGGGCAGTTCCGCGATGCTTTCAATTGCTTCACCGATACGGCGCGCAAGCGCTTCCAGGTCCGTGGCGTCCGGCACGGCTAGGATGACGCGCCCCGCCTCGACGGTGAGGTGCTTCCGCGTGGGCCAGGGAAGTTGACGCCGTAGCTCACGCTCAATTCCCTTCGCCCTCACCGATGATCCGAGCGTCGTGGACGACGAAAGCGGCCATTTCGCAATCGATGGGGGTGACGTCGATGTCATGCCGGAAAACCCCTATCCGGATCCTGCATTTGGGGTCCCCGAAGGAACGTCCGAATGACGACCACGTTCCGGTCATTGTTCGAGATGCTGGACAGCTTTTGCCCAGCAGCCAGACACGTTGTGGCATCACGGCAATTGAGCAAGGGGCAACAGTATGGATATCTGGGCTGAACTGAATCTTCTGCTACGACTGTTCGCCGGGATGGCTGCGGGCATCGTGGTCGGCTGGGAGCGAACGAACAAGCAGCGGGCCGCCGGCGTGAGAACTTTTGGGCTGGTTGGCCTCGGGACCGCTGCCGCCGCAACGATCTTCAGTGAGCCACATCAAGCAGACGCGGCAAGCCGCGTTGTCCAGGGCCTGCTAACCGGCATAGGATTTCTTGGTGCGGGCATGATCGTCTTGCGAAGCGGCGACTCCACCCCCCAGGGGCTTACGACCGCAGCCGCGATTTGGGTCACTGCAGCACTGGGATGCGCTGCAGGGCAGGGCGATCACGCCATTGTCCTGACAGCAACATTGCTGGCGCTTTTGCTGCTGTTGATCAACCATTCGGTGGAGCGTTTCGCAGGTCGCGACGGATAGGCAGTCAGCGCGCCGGTCAGGTGAATGGTTGATAGGTGCCCGACGCAACGATCGAAGCGTTGGAGTTATCCGCAGATGTGCGTGTCCCTCTCTCAAACTTCGACGACGCAGAGGGGATCGAACCACCGATTCTCTCGATCCCCGTGGACATTCGGATACCCGGCCTGATTGGCTAGCACGCGTGTGCAGCCGACCTTGTAGTCGTGGGAACCGTGATCATGACCGTGGATCCAGAGTTCGGGTTGGTACTCCTCGATCAAGGCACTGAGGTCCGAGGCAAATGCCGGCGACAGTGCACTGCCCTGATGCCTCGGCTGAACGGATTGCGGATGCGGCGCATGGTGGGTGACCACCACGGTTGGCCCGTCATGCGATTTGCTCAGTTCGTCCCGGAGGAATGCGAGGTCGAGCCGGTGCTCGGCGGCCGCATGCCAGGGCATGAAGCGGCTGTAATGGCCGCTCTCCTCACGATACCGGATGAGGCGGTGATCGTTCAATTCTTGCCCGGCGAAGACCATTGAGGGTTTGGGCGTTCCGAGCAGGCGATAGTCCGTCCAAAGCGTGCACCCGATGAAGCGAACATTGCCGATGATCGCAGACCGGCGGTGTAGCAGATGGATGCCCGCTGCTTCGGCCTGCTCGGCCCCCGCGACGAGGTTGCCCTTCATCTCGCTGTTGTAGAACTCGTGATTGCCAGCGACGTAGACAATCTCCCGATCCCTAAGCGGCCCTGCCACCCGCTGGTCGGCCATCCAATCGATCGCGGCGACGATCGGTTTGTGCATATCACCTGCAAAGACCGCGACATTGAACTCCGGCATTGGCTCAGAGAACCGAAATGGGCCGAATTCAAGATGGACGTCGGAGATCACAAGCAGGCGCATTGATGGCCCTCTGCATTCAAGTTGGATGGCGATTGGCGACGATGAGCGTCGCGTCAGGGAGGCGACGCCGCGGACCTGTTGGCGCGCGCCACGATCCAGGCCCGTTTCGGGTGCCCGGGTTGAAGTCCTGCCTGCACGGCTTGCGAGAGGCCGGCCCAGGTGATCTCCGATCCCTCCGCAATTCGGATCAGGAGTGCCTCATCCGTTGCGTCGAAGAACGCACCGAGCAGAAGCTTCAATACGGGATCATCACCCTGCATGACTTCAGCCGGGGCGCGCAGTACGCGAACCAGTTCGTCTCGCTTGTACCCTAGTCGGGTGCCTGCATTGATGGAGCCCAGCGCAGCGTCGAGTGCCTGCTCCGGAGAGTACGAGAGCTGCCGACGCTCTTGCGGTCTCAGGCCCCCTACCCTCTCTAATAGCTCAGCGATCGCTCTTGGCAGCGCTGGATCGCCCCCCTTGGCGAGCCCTGACTCGAACGCATCGATGTGCATGGCAAACAGGCCGACCGCCTGAGGGCCATGCACGTCCGCCTCAAGGCTGTCACCAACGAACAGAACCTGATCCGGCGCGAGGCCGAGTTGCCTGCAGACCAACCGATAGATCTCGGCCTGCGGCTTCATCAGGCCGACCTCGAAGGACAGGACGAGCGCATCGGACGCCTTCGGCAAGCAGCCGACCAGAGCATCCCCATACTGCGTGGCGAGGTTTGAACAGACTGCGACCTTCAATCCGAGACGCTCCAGCTTTTCCCAAACAGCGTCGATCCCGGCCCGCAATTGCGTTGATCGGCATTCCGCATTGAGGTCTGCCTCGAGCTGGGCCAGCCTTGTCGCGTCGAGGTCGATAGCCAGTTGGCGAGCGAGATCTTCGAGGCGGATTGGAGTGGTCAGTACTTTGGCCACCGTCTCCGATGAAGGTGCATCGCCCAACAGTGCTTTGAATGGTCGGCGCTTGTCGCCAATCTCAACGAGCGTCCCGAAACCATCGAAGCACACTGCCTGGATCTGCGGAGCATCACCTTCCGAAATGATTCGATAGCCTGCTTCCGGCTGGAAATTGCGGTCGACTTCGTTCGGCGGCTCCACGCCAAACCGTTTGCGCTCTGCGTAGCGGCGGACGGCGATCTGATCCTCGAGCGTTCCACGGAGAAGATCGAGTGGCGCCCTCCCACCGAATGGACGTTGATTGAGCGCGTGCCTCAGCCAATCCCGCTCCTGATCGGGCGACCGGAAGATTTGCTTAAGCTCGACAAACAGCCGCAGCATGGCCGAGATCCGCAAGATTACCGCTGCATCGAGCATAAGCAGACCGTGGGCGCGCGCGATGCTCGACCACTCCTCTAGTTGTTGAGCATGGCACCCAAGGATTGCTCGCCGGTCGGAGACGTTCAAATCCCAACGCTCTGCGATGTTCATGAACGTGCGAAGCGCAGGCGCGCTCAAATGAGTTCGGTCATCGGCAGTCGGCTCGGACATTGGGAGCCCCATTCTACTGAGCGACACAGGTGTCATGGACGGCCTTCTGCAGCGCAGCCTCCCTTTCGCGAGCGAGGACCTAGGTCGATCGGCCACGCTTGCCCGGGCCAGCTTCACGCCCTCCTTCTCCGTGAGCGCTTTGGAAGCCGCACCCTCCTTCCTCGACCCGCAGTTGGAGGCTATGTATGATTTGGCGTCCGACAGAATCCGACATCGATATTAGGCCAGATCCCGCTCGGCACCGGATCGGCCTGAGTGATCGCGGAATCCTAAATCGGCGCTTGATTGGGGAACTATGTGAAGAGACCGGACAAAACGGACGTTAAGCTCGAGTCTCCATCGAAAGGCCCGCCCGGCTCCGCCAAGCCGTTCAGCGACGTCGAATATTATACAAGTTCCGTAAAATTATTCCACACAAAAGATTGTGGCACCACCTTTCTCACCAGCGCCGCGTACGTTCCCATGCCAGGGAACGCTCCAATTCCTGGCTTCGTCTGCAAGGCAGCGCGGGTGCTATTGGGCCAGACTCAAGAGTGGCTTTCCGACGCATCAAACGTATCAAGAAAAACCATTTTCGACTTCGAAGCGGGAGATATCGAACCAAAAATCGGTCTAAACAATCGCCTTCGGACCGCACTGGAAGAAGGTGGGGCTCATTTCGTTTGTGGCGAATCTGTCATCGGCGTCTTTGTGTATACCAAACCGGCGGCGCGCGTGATGAGCAACTCGCGTTAACCATACCGCCACGAGCTTGATGTCAATTTTAGTATTTTTGTATAATCTATAAGCGCTCAGTACCCGAGGTTCACCGCAAGCCTCCTACTGGGCGACCGCGACTGCCTGCCCGCTGCCTGGCTTGTTCCAACGCGAGGGTCTTCAGATGATCGTTAGTATGCGGCCGCATCTCTCCACGACCAGCAAGTCCACTATGCGCTCAGCCCCGAACGCCGCGCCCCACCATCGGCGCTCCCTTTTCGCAGGCCAATGGCCTGACGGATCTCCTCTGGAAGATCCTATGCTCCTGGACGCAGAATTCGACGAATTTGGATGCGAAGTCGCGATGGTTCTCAGAATAGCCAGTCAACTCTGAGTTCATCGCGTTCCTTTGCCAGGCCCCAAAGCCGCCTCGGCAATGGAGCGCGATTTTTCACGGTGGATCTTGATCGGCGTACCTCCTGAGCTGCCGCGCGGCACCGCTCAGAGGTCGCCGATTGATTCGCCCTGGCAAGCGATTTGATTCGGGTGAATCAAAATGGCCACTACAATAACAAATCGAAGATTCGGCCGCGACGGTCTGTGGATTGAATCGCGGTCCCATTTGACGACGGCTAAAATCCCTGAATCGGGGCCGCCAAATTGACCGAGATCTTTCTGGTGGTTGCTTCCGAAGGGTGCGGCAGGGAGTCGCAGATGCGCCAACGAAACCAAAAATCAATAATTCGCTTCTGCTAAAAAGTATTCCCTCTAAAATCAATTCTACGCGTGAACGAAGGAGCGACGACGCTCCAAAAAAGCCGATTAAAAAATTCCGTTTCTCGACAGCAACCGCGCGCGCGTGGCGCATGAGCGCGCGCCCGAGGGCAAGAAATTCGCGATAAAATAAGAGGGCTAGTCCGTCACATTTCTCAAATTTATCGCCAATTTCGAAATTCGGTCAGCAATTCCCGAAAATTATTTTTCGATTTTTCTGCCCTTGCCAACGGAATCGGACGACCTGCAGATTCTTGCACGCCGAGCACACGAGCCCGGTGCCGAGCTACCCCCACCCTTTAGATCGGAACCGAGGAGCTGCAAGGACCCCAGGAAAACCAGTGGCCAGAGCATTACTCCGGAAAGAAAGGCTGCATCTACAAGCGAGCATACGCCTCGCGATAAGCACGCGAGGAGGCATTGTCGTGGCCGCAGTAACGTATGGAGGTAAATTTTTATGAGGAACGTCGCAGGGATCATGCTTAGACTGGCTAACATCAAGGTTGAGTTCGGTGATGTTGCGTTCGAGCAGGCCTCGCACGCGGCCTCGGTCGCGGTCGCGCGCTACGTGCTCGATCTTGCCGTGCAGCGAGCGGAGCACGCTGCCAAGCCACCCTGCCCGGTCGTCCCGCTCGTCCTCATCTCGCGAAACGATGAGGAGTAAACGGAAAGGGGCACCACGCCGCCAAGCGTGATGCCCCTGGACTTATCCATTCGATCGGCGTCCGCACGTGGCCTGGAAACCACGGACATCCGATCGGCGTCTTGAAACGGCCTACGCCGTGACTCGACCACAAGTATTTCTCTACACGCGATTCTACTCGCGGGCAAGAGAAATGGCTTGGTCGAGATCGATGGCTCACGCCTCAATCGAAGATCTTTGACCAATGAACCTGATCGAAGTTCCCGAAGACTACCCGGTGCATAGGCACCCCGCGCCCTCCTGTTCTGGTCGGGCCATTTCCCTCACGAACAGAAGCGGAGTTCCCAAAACCTCGACGCGAGGATCTCACGTCTGCTCGATCGGAGAGCCGCGCGTGATGTTCTTTGAAAGTACTCTCGAAAGACGCGCCCAACTTCGCGCGTTTGCGCATCCCGGCGCCGTCCGCGCGGAAGAGCAGCAGCGACTAGAATACATCGATGCAGCAGGACGCCGTACCCATCACTGGTTTGACCTATTACTGACAACCAGCAGAGAGGTAATAGCGATTGCGGTCAAACCGTACGACATCGCAGAGCGCAGCGATTTTCGCACGTTGCTTCAGCTAATCGCCATTCAGACTCCAAAGCATTTTGCGGATCGGGTTGTACTGGTTACCGAGCGCAACCTTCCGCGAGATGTCGTTTACAACGCTGAACTCATCCACTCCGTCCGGCTAGACCCGGAGCCTGACGTTGATGAAGTCGTACGCGCCAAGATCTCAACAATACCGGAACCTCTGCGGATCAATGACCTGACCACGCGATGCGGGATCGGGGGTTCTGCATTCCGGTCCGTCGTCCGTTTGATCGCCGCGGGTGAGATAAACCTCGCTCATCGGGGCTCCCGCATAGCACCAAGCTCGCTGATTAGTTTTCCTGCCGTTGGAGACATTTGCTCGTGAATAATCTCAACGCCGACCGCACCCTACGGTTTCCGAAGCTTCTCCTCTCCCCCCAAGATCAGGTTTCGATAGGCGGAATCGATTATTTCAAGGCGCACGCAACCGACGACGGATATATTCTTCGCCGTGTCGATAGTCCCGATGCCGCCAAAGATTTTTCGCATGCCGCCATTTGGCACGCGTCAAAGTCTCCTGACTGGGAGTATCGGCCCGGCCAGTTCGATCCCGGCAGTGTTCGCATTAAGCAAATCAGCTCTTTCGATTCCCTCCATACCCTTGCCGAAGCCGAAGCGACCGAGGTGTATGTGCGGTGGCAGTACGTCACACGAGTCCTACAACGTGTTGCGGAAGGTAAAGCAAATTTCAGCGTAACAAAATTGGACGCAGCACTATCACAAATTGAATTCGACCTATTTCAAGACGATCGACTCAAGATGATTATTGAACGAAATGCCCGCCGGAAGAATTCGAAATCTGGTGGAAAGAACTCTAGCCAAGGCAAGGCAAAAAAGCTGCGTGCGGGCACGGAGCGTTCCGTTTTCGAGCGACCGTCCGCTCGGACTTTGCTCCGGTGGTTAAAGATGCTGAAGGAGGGGGGAGGTGTCCCCTGGGCATTACGGTCCAATGCACGCAAGTCAGGAGGCGGCAGAAGATTGTGCCCGAAGCAACGCGAATTTGTTGCTCAGTACGGCGCGAAGTATGCAACTGCTGACCGCCCCTCCTTTTCACAGCTCCACGAAGAAATGAGCAATGCCGTCCAAGACCTCAACGAGACGGTTCCGACCGATCAACAAATCTCTTGCCCATCCATCGACAGCTTGAAGCGGTTTGTAGCCGGGCTCAGCAAATTCTTTGTTTGCGTCGGACGGTACGGAACTGAGGAGGCAAAAAGGCGCTTCATTTGGACCGGGCAAGGTCCCGATATCGTTCGGCCGGGTCAGCGGGTCGAGATTGATCATCACGAGATTGATCTCATGACGATCCTGAAGCGCCAGGAGCTTTGGCAAGCACTGAACGCTGAGCAGCAAGTTAGGGTGGCGCGTATGCAACTTTGCGCTGCACTGGACGTTGCAACAGGTTGCGTGCTTGGAGCATGCCTCTCAGAAACACCCTCGGCAGCAGACACCCTTCGAGTCCTTCGCATGTCCGTCTCGGACAAAGCCCTGCTTGCTGCCAATGCAGGGGCGGTAAGCGGCTGGGATCAACGTGTTCAACCGGACACGGTTGCAACAGATGGCGGACCAGCGAATACAGAAAGGAATGTGGTCTTTGCAATCCATGGGCTGAAGTCCGGCCACGAGATTTCGCCCGGTGGATTGCCTTGGTTGCACGGAACCCTGGAGCGCTTTTTTGGGACGTTTGAAACGAAGTTAGTATCGCAGTTCAGCGGGCGAACGTTTGGAAGCGTGGCAAAGCTCTTCAATTACAAGTCTGAAGACCTTGCGCATCTCACGACGGACGAACTCGCGGAACTGATCGTTTTTTGGATCGTCGACGTTTATCACAACACTGAGTCGGACGGCCTCGGGGGAGAAACGCCGGCGCGGGCCTGGAAGAGGCTAACCGAGACTGTTGGCATGCGGCCGGTTCCGGACCGCCGGACATTGCGAGCGGTGTTCGGCATTAAGACAGAACGTAAACTCTCCGGCGAAGGCCTGACGGTGGCAGGCCTCCACTACTCATCCGAGGCCATGGGACGGCTCTGGTTGAAGGAGAAGGACTGCGACGTTGAGGTTCGTTTCGACCCTAACGATATTGGTACGATCTGCTTCCGGGTGGGGAATTCATGGCCGGAGGCTCGGTGCACGGAGCCCGGTTTCGATGGTGTCCCATTGGCCGAGTGGTCGCAGACGGTCCACGACCTGAGACAGACGTTTGTCGCCGACAACAAAATCACGGCGCCGGTCGTACGCCGCGCAATGCGAGCCATCCGGGAGGCGTCAAACGCCACTCGAGTTCGCGAGAACATCGCGACCCCTGAGTATAGCGCAGAGGATCTCGCACGCCTCGAGGATGAGGTTTTCCGCGGGTTCGTAATGCCGAAGAGCCCCAGTGAAATTGCGGCGGGTAGCGACGACTTCCTCGGTGGTGGGTACGCGACGGGAGGCACTGAACTAACGCAGACGCAGCTCCGTGTCGATGACGAGCCAGATCACCGGCCGAACTCTGACAGCGCCGACGATTTCAGCTTTGAGGGATGATTTCGATGGCAGCAAAAATCAAAACAACGCCCTCAATCGACATCGACGATGCAATTCGATCGATCCGAATGCTGCAACCGGATGAAACCCGCCGCCGGTCGGAGTTGATGGTTGAGGTTAAGAGCGTTCTCGCAGTTCTACCTAGAGAACGGGTGCTTAGCGAGGCGTTCGACCAAGTCCTGGAGGATTTAGGCGAACGTCGTAACACGGCTGGCGCCAGCGCTTCCCCGACTATCCGCGAGGGGAACGCAGTAGTCGTTCTCGGCGAGAGCGGGGCTGGAAAATCCACCTCAATACGCCGGCTCATTGCGAGCCATCCCCTGACAATCGGCGAACTAAATGCGCCAGGCAGCAAGCTGTTCTCAATTTCCGCGCCCTCGCCCTGCAATTTGGCTGAACTCGGCCGCGAGATTTTAATTGCGTTGGGTTACCCCTTGGCTCGGGGGAAGCTCAGCGCACCCGACGTGTGGCGAATGGTAAGGGAGCGGATCCGATCTCTCGGCATTTTACTCTTACACCTCGATGAAATGCAGCACGTGATCCAGACGGTAACAAAACTTGAACTTCAGAAAGTACGAAACAACATTAAAGGGATGCTTGTTGATCCGGTTCATCCGATCGCGCTGATCGTGTCTGGGATGCCCAACGTTGTTGATTTGATGAAACCCGATCGTCAAGTCGCTCGTCGATGCAGTTGGATAGAGTTTGAGGCTCTGACACTAGCGTCTCATAGAAAGATGTTGGCTGCCTTCATCCGGCAGCTGTGCGAGCGCGCCGATCTTGCAATCTCTGATAATGAGATTATCCGCATAGTTCCACGCATGCTGCATGCTGGTTGCTACCAACTAGGCGTTACCGCAGAAGAAATACACGAAGCGATCCGAACCTCATTAAAGGCGGGAGAAAAAGACCTTCGCCTCAATCACTTTGCAACTGCTTATGCAAAGCGAACACGGAACCCCGGGTCTCAAAATCCCTACATCTCCGACCACTGGCGGGACATTGATCCTACGCAAGTGCTTGGAAGCGTCGAAATGCCGAGACCGGCGCCCAAGGCCAACTCGTCACGGAAGGGTCGGAACAAGTGATGCCTCGTCTTTGGCCTAACACACGCCCCTTGCCTTATGAGACCCCGCTTTCCAATGCTGGCCGGAATGCGGCGCTCAATCACCAGACGAACGGCGTCAGCGCCTTTTGCACCGACCTTGGCTTAAGTTTCAGCGGCCTGCATGACGGGGAGGACCAAGCGATAGCCAAACTGGCTGCTCTACTGGGGGTTGAGCACGCCGCATTTGACCTTGGCACTATCGGCCGACAGGGGCACTCATTCTACCTTAGGGGACAGCGTTTGCTGCAGTCCTCCCTGCGGCGCCGGCGACTGCACGTCTGCCCGGCCTGCATTTCACGAGACATAACTGTCTCCGATCTTCCGCCTCTAGCTTCGGCCTACTGCCGAAGCCACTGGCTTCTGGACGCAATTCGGGTCTGTCCCGAACATCGGCTGGAACTGGTTGCGTTAGAGCTGCGGAGCGATGTGAGCGAGTATGACTTCTCAGCTCGGCTCGCTCCATATCTCGAAGCTGATGTGTTGCCGCGAAAACATTTTGACGCACCGCTCAGATTTCAAAGCTATCTATTCGAGCGCCTCGAGAAACCACCAAGTACCGGCAACTTTCTCGACGAGCTGGAATTTCACGTGGCTGCGCGCCTTTGTGAGATTCTCGGCGTGACCATGATGTTCGGCAAGAAGCAAACGCTAGAGACGCTCTCGAATTCAGATTGGCTCGCTGCGGGTGAACTCGGCTTCAGTTATGCAAGCGAGCCCAATGGCTACAGATCAGCCCTGACAGAGCTGCAGCGAAATTTCGACCTCGTCGCGACCAGCAAAGACGGCGTTGCTGCCGTCTTTGGTCACTTGCACAGATGGCTTTCCATCGGACGCCCAGATCCCTCGTTCAAACCGGTCCGAGATCTGACTCGCGTCCACATCGTCCAAAGCATGCCTATCGGTGCGGGGGAGGTCTTGTTTGGCGAAGCGGTGACGGTGCGTAAGATTCACTCTGTTCGGTCAGCCAGCGTCGAACTTCAAGCGCAGCCTCAACGACTGCGACGCCTTCTCAGAGCTCATGGGTGCCTGGCTCCGGCTGATGATGGAAAGCCAGATGCACTGACGCTCTTCGACGCCCAGCGCCATGCTGGCTTCCTTTGCGATATTCGCGAGGCCATTCATAGGCCGCGCGTAGGCCGGTATATAGGAGCTAGCGGACAGATGGTGTCTTGCTTGATCAGGGAAGGCCTTATCAAACCATTCGTGCGCGCATCCGCAGAACATCAGCTGCAACAGAATTTGTTTTTGCCGCGAGACCTTGATGGATTCCTGGAACGATTGTTTGAGCACGCGATTCTATCAAAGAAAGCAACTGAAGAACCCTTGGTGGATGTAATGACCGCAGCGCATCGGGCTAATACTCCGTTGTGGAAGGTTCTTGAATGGATACTGAGCGGCCGACTGAAGCCCCGTCGCGGCCCTGGTCCACTTAAGGTCACGGCACTGTTGATCAATCTTCCCGAACTGCGAACCTTAGCCCGCAGCGAGTATGACCTCATCACCCGAGTGGATGTCTGCAAAACCTTGAAAGTGAGCAAGGACGATGCCAGGCGGCTGGTTAAAGCCGGTCTTCTCAAAATTGAATGGGAAAACGACCGGTCTAACCGCAGACATAAACATCTTGTATGCAAATCGGATCTCGAGAGATTCTATAGAAAGTATTGTTCCCTGAACGAAGTCGCTCAATATGCGAATGTAAGCTGCGCCCACGCAGAATACATCCTCACCAGTAATGGATTAAGGCCCGCAATCCCACGCGACCGCGGCCTCCACCCGTTTTACTTCCGCTCAGTTCTCGGATCAGGTCCGATCGCCCTGGCGCACGCTCGAAAGGACAGCGAGTGGAATGATGTCGAATTCCTCGATGCGCATTTTCTAAATGCAACGCAAATCGCGCGGATCGCCCCCTTTTTTCCCAAGCGTTACCAGCGGGCAGATTGGCGAGCAGTCAGTGGGATCGTGCACATCATGAGACAAGGCCTGCGTTGGTCCTACGCCAACGAGTATGGGGGCATCGGCCTCTACAGTCGCTTTGTGACTGGTAGTCGCCGAGGCGTTTTCGATCGCGTATTCCATGCTTTGGCCCAGGAGGATCTCGGCCCCGATCGCATTCTCGTCAGCATCGAACATTTAAACGCCCAGCCAACAGCGGCGAAGCTCGTTGAGGCAGGATTTTTTCCTCTCTTATCCCGCGAAGCACTTCGGCAAACATGATCTGAGCCTGACTCCCATCGGGCCCGCTCGCGACCCAGACAGCAGCTGACTTGAGCTCAGTTCTCGTTTAACTCGACAATTGCATCGTTTCCATCGCCCTGGCAGCCATTCTGCCAGGGTTTTTCTGTATCGGCGGCCAGAGTATCTAGTGACAACTTGGTTGCGCTACGGTGACACCGCCGAAAGCACCAGATCGTCCAAGTTATTGATTTTATTGCGCACGAAGTGACAAACTCAGTCTTTTTCGACAGTTCCCTGTGAGAAATGACCCATAGTGTTGCCTCAAATGCACCTTGGCGCCGCACAGTCACAGTCGTCGGCGGATCAGCCGGAAGGTTTGCTATGCTCGACGCGCACCTCTTGGCGACGCCGAAGCTGGCCATGGGATGTACGCATCTCGAGGTCGATCTGGAGCCGCTCGCCAATGCGATGCTTGAGGGTGCGTGGCTCGGCCTTGCCTGGCTGCAGCTCTTCGAACGTCCGATATGCGACGTGACGCGCCTGCCGATGCGCGAGGTCGTTTCTGCCAGCCACTATCTCGGACCTGACGCTTAGCCTTCGGCGAGGTGGTCTTCGATTATCTGGCGGTGGGCGAAGCTGCCGGTTGAAGGAGTGACCGGGGAAAGTGAGCGCCCTACGGGGCGCCACGCCCGGTAACGCGGATGTATGATTTACATTACCTGCGCCGACGAGAATTCTCTTTAACCGCGAGAACGTCTCCAACCCGCTCCACGGCAAGGTGATCATGTCCAGAAACGTCGCCGAACTCATCGTAGAGACCCTTGGGCATGCGGGCGTCGAGCGCATATACGGCGTCGTCGGCGACAGCCTCAACGGCCTGACCGAGGCTCTGCGCAAAACGGGCACGATCCGCTGGGTGCATGTCAGGCACGAAGAGGTGGCGGCCTTCGCCGCCGCAGGCGAGGCGCAGATCACCGGTCATCTCGCCGTCTGCGCCGGCTCCTGTGGGCCCGGCAATCTCCACCTGATCAACGGTCTCTACGATGCCCAGCGCAGCCGCACGCCGGTGCTCGCCATCGCAGCTCAGATTCCTTCGGCCGAGATCGGCGGCGGCTATTTCCAGGAGACGAATCCGAAGGCCCTTTTTCAGGAATGCAGCGTCTATTGCGAGCTGGTCTCCGACCCGCAGCAGATGCCCTACGTGCTTGAGAATGCGATCCGGGCGGCCGTCGGATTGCGGGGCGTCGCGGTTATCGTCGTGCCAGGGAATGTCGGCTTGAGTTCGGCCCCAGAGCGCCCGGTCTCTCCGCTGCGGGGGCTGCTGCCGCCGTCGCCGGTGGTGACCCCTGCCGAGACCGAGCTCGAGGCGCTGGCGGGGCTGCTCGATGGAGGCAAGCGCGTCACACTGTTCTGCGGCCGCGGCTGCGCAGGGGCGCATTCTGAGTTAATGGCCCTCGCCGAGGCGCTGAAGAGCCCGATCGTCCATGCCCTCGGCGGCAAGGAGTATGTCGAGTACGACAATCCCTATGATGTCGGCATGACCGGGCTGATCGGCTTTGCATCGGGCTATGAGGCGATGCATGCCTGCGATGTATTGCTGATGCTCGGGACGGACTTCCCCTACAAGCAGTTCCTTCCGACCGGCGCCCAAATTGCACAGGTCGATATCCGGCCTGCCAATCTCGGCCGGCGCTGCAAGCTCGATCTCGGCATCGTAGGGGATGTGAGAGCCACGATCACGGCGCTGCTGCCGCGGCTGACTGTCAAGACCGACCGCTCCCATCTCGACGAGAGCCTGGCGCGCTATGTCAAATCGCGCGAGGGTCTCGATGCGCTCGCCAAGGGCACTCCGGGCCGAAAGCCGATCCATCCCCAGTACCTCGCCAAGCTCGTGAGCCATCTCGCGGCAGAGGACGCGGCCTTTACCTTCGATGTCGGCACGCCGGCGATCTGGGCGGCTCGGTATCTGAGAATGAACGGCAAGCGCCGCCTCGTCAGTTCGCTTGTCCACGGTTCCATGGCCAATGCGCTGCCCCACGCGGTCGGCATCCAGGCTGCCCAGCCGCGGCGGCAGGTCGTCTCCCTCTCCGGCGATGGCGGCTTCACCATGCTGATGGGGGACCTGATCACGCTGACCCAGGAGAAGCTCCCGGTGAAGACCGTGATCTTCAACAACGGCGTGCTCGGCTTCGTCGCGCTGGAAATGAAGGCCGCCGGCTTCGTCGAGCTCGGCACCAATCTCGACAATCCCGATTTCGCCGCGATGGCCAACGCCATGGGCATCCTCGGCATCCGCGTCGAGGACCCCGGCGACCTGCCGGACGCCGTCCGCCGCATATTAGCGCATGACGGGCCCGCCGTCCTCGATGTCGTCACCGCGACGCAGGAGCTCTCGATGCCGCCGACGATCGGCCTGGAGCAGGCCAAGGGCTTCGGGCTCTGGATGCTGCGCGCGGTGATGAGCGGACGCGGCGACGAGGTGCTCGATCTGGCGCGGACCAACCTACTTCGCCGCTGAAGCAGGCTGGCTGCCGATGCCGTGCGCTTCGGTTCGAGTTCGTCGGACTGATTCTCGGGCCGCTGAAATGATGATCGTGACCCTGAAGATACGTGCCGATGGAGCGATTGCCTGCCCTTGCGGAGCCCCTGGACTGCACGTTCAGGAAGGGCAGCTTCCCGGCAGCGTCTCCAGTTCCGCTATTGGCATTTTGGGCAGCTCCCTCATCCGCAAGAGGCCGCGTCCTGGGATCTTGTCGTGGTGTGCCGCCGCGCGCGCCACTTCGCAACACGCGCGCGCCAGTTTCCGAACAGGCCCCGCCCTTTATTCAGTGCCGGCGGAACTCCGCGCCGGCGCCTTCTTTCATCTGACCCAGGATCACATCGAGCGTGTTCGACCATGACTCCGCCATCTCGTGGGTCATGTCCCCGCCCATGACATCGCCGATCGTCTTTAGCATCGCGGCCCTGAACGTGTCGTAATGATCCAGCTCGACACCGTACCCGACGTGCTTCCGACCCAGTGTCTGCAGGCCGATGGTCACATGTTTTCGCCTCTCAAGGCCCGACACCACGCTCCGCAACATGTGGGAGAGCATTGCTCCCTGCGAAACTGTACCATTGCTAAAGAGCCCCTCCAGTTCGGGGCGCATAGCGAACATGTTCGCATAGAACTGCTCGGCAAACACGGAAGGGTCATTGAGAAGCCGGCCGATCGAGCGTTGCGCCAGTGCGAACGGGCTAGGGTCGGAGAACCCGTCGATTGCGAGGAGCTCGACGTCGTGCCGCTTACCGCGAAGCCGAGCCATCGTGGTCGCGGTGATCGAGAGCGACGCTTCGGCGAGCCTATCAGCGACCGCGCGCGAGATGAGAATCTTGGCCCCCATCTCCTTTGTCATCGCCTCGATCCGGCTGGCCGTGTTCACGTCGTCTCCGACAATCGTCAATCTGCGGAGCGTCGGATGGCCGACTTCGCCGACAATTGCGTTGCCGAAATGGACCCCGATCCCGATCTTGAGCAGAACCCCGAAGGAGCCCGCAAGCTCTTCGTTTAGCCTGTCAATCGCCTCCGCCATCCCTAACGCAGCTCGCATCGCTCCGCTGCAGCTCCGGGCGTGATCATCGTCGTCAAGTCCGAAAAGCCCGCAGATCTGATCGCCGACGTAATGGCTAATGATGCCTCCGTTGAGCAGAATTGGATCTCCAAGGACTTCGAAGAAGCGGTTGAGAATATGCACCACATCGAATGCGCTATTCGTGTCAGCGAGAGCGGTGAAATCGCGCATATCGCAGAACAGAATGGCCAACTGACGTTCTGTGCCGGCCTCTCGGCCAACCGTTTCGGCACGCAGCTGACTCGCCGCCGCCTCGCTGAGCACAATCCGTTCCAACGAGATGTTCCCACTTGCGGATGTCTGGCACGCGAGCCGGATCGTCGGATCCCAGCCACGAGCTTGGGCGAGTTCCGTCTCGCGCCTTGTTGGAGCCGACAAGTGCGATGCGCCGTCCAGAATGCGGACCCGGCACGTCGTACAACGACCGTGGCCGCCGCATTCATGCCAGTGGGTGATCTTATGGGCGATCGATATGTCGAGCAGAGTAGCGCCCGTACCGCTGGCCTCGACTGTCACGCCGGCGCATCTGTACCAAACTGACGGCACTCCCCCGCCCTCCGGATGAGGTCCCCCCTGCTCGACTGAAAGGCAAGAGGTGTTCAGCGCGGCGACCAGAAGAGTACGACCAGCCACCGGCACCGCAGCCGATCCTGACGCTGATATGCTCCTCAGCGAGCGATATCACGAAGCCCGGGCCCCAGACACATCTTTGCGACAGAACCGGCGGACGGTTCGACCATGCAGGTTGTCGCACTACTGGGCGGTCGTCGCCGAAGAAGTCGGAATGTCCGCTTCCCGGTTGTCACCCAACTTCCGCTCCTGGCGCTTAGCTGACGCTACGGAGTACCCCGACGAAGAGTGGATCACGTCTACATCCGAAGAGGTCCGTGAAGGACGCCGGCCCCTTCGATGTTCTAGCCCGCGTCCGGACGAGCGCTGCCCAGCAGTTGGAAGGCGAGAGTCAGCGCGGCGCTCGATCGCTCTTCGCCGCGCGGTCGGCTCGTTGCCAGGTCGATGACGGATAGGCCGACGAACATTGCGTGGATCAGGTCCACGCTTGCTTCGGTTGCCAGCAGTCCGAACCGGCTGAGCATGACCTTCAATTGACCGCAGAAGCCGTCCGTGAGCTCGTTGAACAATGCACGCAACTCGTCTTCCTGATCAGCAGCCTGATTGAGCGCGACCAGAAGTCGCGTGTTCTCGTGCCCTCCAATCACGGTGGCGATAATCCGCACGGCATCCAGAGGATTCTTGCTGGCCGAAATCATCTGCTCGGCAGCCGCGAGTTGCCGGTCGATAGCCACGCGCGCCACTGCAGCCAACAGGGCGGTGCGCGTCGGGAAGTAATAGGTGAGGTGCCCCTGCTTTAGGTTGGCCCGAGCCGCGACCTTGGCTTGCGCGAACCCCGCGAGCCCTTCCTCCCGCAAGATTTCCAGGCCCGCCTCAATCAGATCAATTCGGCGATCTCTCATCTCAATCCTTATTTTGGTATGTTGACAAACTAAGGTCGCTCCGGCATTTTGTCAAACGACAAAATATCGGAGACGGTCCATGAGTGATAGCTTCGACGACGCCGGGTCTTTCCTCGACAATCTCATTCCGCTGAAGACGCGGCTTGACCAAAACCAGACGGCCGGGTGGCGCCCCGGCGCTCCTGTCCACCAAGGGCTCGGCTGTCGGGTGCACCCCGACCAGATGATTCCTGTGGCCGAGGGAATCTCTCTGGCGGCGGACATCTCGATGCCCAAGGTGGCCGGGCGATATCCAGCTGTCGTCGTGTTTTCAGCGTACAGCCACCAGTTGCAATCGACGGGACTGCCAACTGGAACGAATGAAACCGGTGAGGCGGCCCTCTTTGCGGACCGTGGCTACAACCATGTGGTGGTTTCGCGCCGCGGGATGGGACGTTCCCAGGGCGAAAGCGTGGTCTTCTTCAACGAGACCGATGTCGACGATCATGAAGCCGTCATCGAGTGGTGCGCACGCCAGCCCTGGTGTGACGGCAACGTCGTGCTCTTTGGAACGTCCTATTACGCAATCGTCCAGCCGCTTGTTGCGGTCCGGCGACCGCCCGCGTTGCGGGGCTTCTTTGCGCAGGGCACTGATACCGACTATTTCCGGAATATCGCGATGACCGGCGGCGCACCGCAGGTGGATTTTCTGACCCTGTGGCTCGGAGCAAACTTCACGGTCGCGCAAGAACGGCTTCATGTCCCACCAGTCCTGCGAGCGGCGGCGAGCCGCCTCCTCAATTCGCCGCTGAAGCGCCTCTGGGCGCCCGCTCTCCAGCCTCACATGACCAAGATCCTGGACGGGTTCAAGAAACTCACGCCCGATCTGAAGTACCGGAAGCTGTTTGCCGACTGGGTGTTCGACGGCAAGACCCGCGAAAGTCACAGCATCCCGTCCGGTCCCTACCAGAACCTCGATCAGATTCAGGTGCCGTTCGTCGTGGTCAACGACATGGGGGCGTACAATCTCCACCAATTCGGCGCTTATGAGCTTCTGGAGAAAGCCGGCACGCCTGCGGATCGCAAATGGCTCATCATGGCGCCGCCCGAGTTCGCCCTTCCCGTCTATCGTTGGCAGTGGGAGGCACTCGCCTTCTTCGATCATATCGTTCACGGGGCCGCCAACGGCTATGATCGGCAGCCTGCGGTGCGATATCACCCCGATGGGGGGCGAGAAGATGAATATCGCGGGGCGACGGCGTTCCCCATCCCGGGCAGCGAAACGGTACGCTTCCACCTGAACTCGGGCGGCCAAGACGGCGCGCGACACAAACTCTCAGAGCGAGCAGGGTCCGGTCAGAACAGCTGGGCGGCGGTGCCGTTCGGAGCCATCGTTCCACCTGGCCTGGACGAAGCGGCCAATCCGATCCTGACGTTTGAAACCGAGCCCTGTTCTGAAGAAATCGAATATGCAGGCCCGGTTACGCTATCCCTCCGGTTCAGCTGCTCCGAGATCGATAGCCACGTCGTGGCGAGGCTCGGACGCGTTGATCGGGCCGGCGTTTATCACCAGCTGTCCTTCGGGACCATTCGACCAGCGCTCCGCCGACTTGATCCGGACCGCGGCTCGGCTACGGAGATTGCGCTGGATTTCAGCACGCCCGAGCCGCTCGTTCGAGGAGAGCCGGTCACCCTTCTCTTCAGCCTGACGCCGAGGCCTGTCCTTTTGGCTGCCGGCGAGAAGCTGCGGCTGGAGATCGCCAGTCGAACGGATTTGCTACGCAGCGACGTCAATCACGGTTACGAGCAATTCGAGATGATGGTCCCGCCCTATTTTTCGCGAAACACCGTGCACTACGGCGAGGAAAGCTATGTCGAACTGGCACTGCGGCGGACCTAATGCGTTCCATCGGACCTTCGTCGGCGATCGCGGAGGCGAGGTCAATCACAGCACGCCGCCGTGCAATTGAACGTCTGCTTGTTGGAAGGGGCGCGAGGTCAGCTATTGGCGCGCCGCGGCCTTCAGGCTCCCTCCCGAAAACGACTTGTGATGACAATGGAATGCAGCAACGCCGGGCAATGGACCCAAGGCGACATCCGTCTGCCGTAGCACGGGCGTGGGGACTTCTGCCGGCTCATCAAGCTCCCGGAAGACATGACGGCTTATTGCGATGTCTGGCTCGGGAAGGCGTCTGCCGTCGCGAGGCAATTTCTGGCTCGGAGGCAGGCCCTGCAGATCGTTACTATTCAGGCTGACCACTTCCTGGCCTGGCTTGAAGCGCATCAGTTGTTGAACACCTCCGCAAACCGTCTCCGCTATGTCGAAATGCGCGCCACTGCCGCCACGGCGACGGCGGCCGAAATCGCTGCGGAAGCGCATGTTTGTCAGCACCGCGAGACAGCTTTATTCGATCAGTGGAGCTCGCTCGACCAGGATCAAAAACACGGCGAAACCGGCGAGATGTAGGGTGGCAGCGATCAGCATGGGCGCTCCCTCCAAAGGTTTGACCTCTGAACGCCGCAGCAGCTCGTTCGGTTTCAATCAAATCCCGTCGCTCTTGGCTCGGATCAGGAATGCCCCGCCCTTTACACGGATCGCGGCATTCCACGAGTTCCGTCACGGGGTCTGCGACAGGCTTGCAGCAGGCCGCAATTGTGGATGGGGAATGTCATCGGCAATTTAGCCATCGCCCCTGCAACGACATTTCAGCGTGATAGACGCTCGAGCCGTCCGCCGAGCGGACATGCACGCTAAATACTCTGATGTCCCCGTCGGGCAGAACCTCCCGAACCATATCGGCCAAGGCATCCAACGCGGCACGCCGAGCGCCATCATCGCTCGTCAGTTCAAGCCCGGTGTCATCCTCATCGGACCGTTCGCCGTCAGAGCTGTCGATGAAATAAAGAGGCATGACGTTTCAATCCACGACACGCCCCGCGGTTCCCGTCACCGCGGTTCCTGTATCAAATTTAGATAGGTCGGGTCGAAATCCGCTACCTTCGCCAGGCTGTCGAAATCGTGCACATGAACCCTCCCGTTCTCCCAGGTGAACGTTCTTGTTTGCCTCAGATCCTTCAGCGTCCTGCTCACATGCACGACAGATAGTCCCATCATGTCCGCAAGATCATATTGGGCGATCGGCAGGTCGAACGTATCGTTTTCGACAAGGCCCACGACCTTGAGGCGCAAGTACATTTCACAGAGCAGATGGCTGATGTGAGCCGCGGGCGAGCGACGGCCCATGGAGGCAATCCAGGCGCGCTGGATCGCGCCATCAATGACAGTCGACAGCCAGAAAAGACGAGTGAGGTGTGACGACGCCTCGCATACTCTCAACAAGTCAGAATGAGGCACGAAAATGGCCTCGCATTCCGTGATGGCGACAACACTGTGATCCATCAGCTTCAGCAAGAAGGCATGGAGGTCGACGAAGTCCCCCGGCACATGGAGGGCGCTGATCTGCCGACTGCCATCACTGAGATAGACCTCACGGGCTGCGAGTCCACCGGTGATCAAGCAGCTTTCGCCGGGGCGTGAATGCTCGACAACCAGTTGCGAACCTTTTGCAAAGACGCGCGAACGGTGAGGCAAACCTACAATGAGTTCCGAATCGAGATCCGAAAGCCGGTCACGTCCCGCCAGCGCATTGATAAGATAAGAAAGTCCTGACACCCGGGCCCCTCGCCTTCAGACTGTACGGCATCGATTGGCCAGAAAGTCAGCATTCTGCTGTGTGAACGCCGCGTGCCACCGATCTCTAGCCATACAAAACGCATGCTCCTTCGCTGCGTTCCGTCCTCAAGCCAAGTCGATGTAGGAACCGACGGACCGGAACCGTGTCGAGGGAATTTTCTAAGCGATTGAAGGGAGCATCAAGGATGCTGTGGCAAACACGGATGACGATCTCGATGTCACGCTGAAAGTAGCGAGCAACTCGAAGGCAAGACCCAGGAGCGCTATGCGCTAGCAACGATCGATCAGGCCCCGACGGGGACGGCTGGTAGAACCGACGGAGACTGGATCATCGCCGGTCGAGCAAGCTTGGTGCCCAGCCAAACTTGACGTCATCGACAACCCGGCGCTCAAGAATGCGTTGGGCATCTATGAATATCGAACGCACGTGCGTTTTGGAGGGCAGCCGGAAGTTCGGTCAAATGACATTGTCAGCGAGCGTGCTCGGTGCTCCAATGAATTGCCCGCACCTTGAGGCTGACCCATGTTGCGACGAACGAGCGGTCCGGCAGCCACACCATGTGACCGGGGCAGAGACGCGGCCGAGCGCGTCGACAAACAAACTGTACTGTTTCGCTTTACCGACCAGTTGTTCCGCTCTCGGACTCTGAGCGAAATCTACGACGCGGCGCTCGATGCCATATGCAGTGCGCTACTGACCACTCGAGCGTCAATTCTCCGCTTTGACCGTGACGGGACCATGAGGTTTGTGGCATGGCGCGGGCTTTCAGATGATTATCGGACCGCCGTGAACGGGCACTCACCTTGGCAGCGGTCGGACCGTGGTGCGCCACCTATTTTTTTCGAGGACGTCAATCGTAGCGGCCTGGAGCCGCAATTGGCCAAGACGATCTCGGCGGAAGGCATTCGTTCGCTTGCCTTCATTCCACTGGCTGGTTCTGCCGAACTCGTTGGCAAGTTCATGGTCTACTATGATGCGGTGCGAATTTTCTCAGAGGAGGAACGCGAAATCGCAGTCACGATCGCGCGCCAACTCGGCTTCGCCATCGAGCGGGAGGCGTCGGAGACTGCCTCTCGTCGGTTGATGGCTTTGATTGACTCGTCTGATGACGCGATCATCGCCAAGGATTTGAACGGGATCATCACTGACTGGAATCCTGCAGCCGAGCGGATCTTTGGCTATCGCCGGGATGAAGCAATCGGTCAGTCGATCATGTTGCTGATACCTGAAGCCAGACGTGAGGAGGAGCCGGCGATCATCGAACGGATTCGCGCTGGTCAACACATCAAACACTACGAGACTGTACGCCAACATAAAGACGGCAGTATGATTGACATTTCGCTGACAGTCTCTCCGATTAAGGACGCCGACGGCAAGATCATCGGCGCCTCGAAAATCGCTCGCGACATCGCTGACCGCAAGCTGGCACAAGAACAGCAATTGCTTCTGCTGCGCGAGATGAACCACCGCGTGAAGAATATTTTCGCTCTTACCAGCGGCATCGTCAATCTCAGCGTCCGCTCAGCGAAATCTGTGGATGAGCTTGCGTCTACCGTCACAGAGCGGCTCGCTATGCTGGCGCGGGTTCACAATCTGACCCTGTCTCCGCTCGTGGCAGGTGACGAGCCGGCGCCAACCACCTTGCATTGCTTGATCAGCGCCGTACTCTCACCTTACCAAACCGCCGCCCGGGCCCGGTTTGACATCCGCGGAGCTGACACCGCCGTTCCTTCGAACTTGGTCACGTCGCTGTCTCTTCTACTGCATGAGTTCGCTACGAATGCTGCCAAGTATGGCAGTCTTTCGACTCTTGACGGCATGGTCGAAATCGTCTGCGCTGACGAACAGTCAGAGTTCATTCTTGTTTGGCGAGAATCCGGTGGGCCGCCACCGCAGCCCACCGCGACAGAAGGCTTCGGAAGCCGCCTTGTCAAAGCAACGACAAGTCAACTCGGCAGAATCAACCGCGTTTGGGAACCCTCTGGAGCGGTGATCGAACTCGCCATCGAAAAGAGCCGCCTTACTGAACAAGAGTC
>JAESFW010000356.1_pt1 | contig 28968 bp, 33 predicted proteins | sample 9269481 | NCBI WGS metagenome assembly JAESFW01 (sample SAMN14515350, study PRJNA621654) | algae metagenome | isolation source: Lyngbya sp. HA4199-MV5 and co-occurring heterotrophs from soil with... | place: USA: Ahupuaa O Kahana State Park, Hawaii | collected 2009-07-21
CACCGTCTGTTCGCTCTAGTCAAAACCGTTCGCAAGCGACAGCGCAAACGAGACACCCAGTTTGAGGAAATTTGGGGTATCCCTGCCTTAAGGTGAAGCCAGTGACGACCGTAAGCCCCTACAAGAAAATATCGAAGTTATTTTATTCCTGTTCCAAAGTGCTCGACTCCATACGCAACCAGCTTCTATACATAGCTAGATAAGTTGTCAGGCTGCTTACAACGAGGTGCTGAAACTGATGTAACAATCAGAAAAACGATGCAAGCGTGTTTTAATCGAGCTTACCGCCATGCCGGAACTGGATCGACTAACCGTTGACTTTACTCAGGACGATGAGGTTTTACGGGTCTTGGCGCGCCCACCGCTGTTGACCAGTCAAAGCTTGGCGTGGAACGGCATTTATGTTCAGCATCATCGTCAACCAGCCTGGGAAACGCCTGCATATGCTCACACACGCCACATGCTGATGGTTCACCAGGCTCAGCACGTCGTACATTCAGAGCGGGTGTTAGATGGGCGCAGACAGAAGGAAGTGCTGGGCAATCAGCAAATAGTGATTGTGCCAGCCAGCGTGTCACACCAGGCAGTCTGGGATAGTGAGGCGAATTTTACCTTACTCTTTCTGGAGCCTGATCACCTCGCTCAAGTCGCTTACGAAGCCGTTAATGGCGATCGCGTCGAACTCATCCCTCAGTTTGCTACCCCTGATCCACTCATTTACCAGATTGGGCTGGCGCTCCAGTCTGAAATGACATCCAATGGGCTTGGCAGCCGCCTTTTCGTCGATTCGCTCACGACGGCACTTTCCATCCATCTGCTGCGATCGTACTCAACCTGGCAGCAACCCTTGCGAGAGTACCGGGGTTTGTCGCCGCGCAAGTTGCAGCAGGCGATCGACTACATCAACGACCATCTCCATCAAGATTTGAGTTTAGCGGCGATCGCTCGTGAACTGGACATGAGCCAGTATTACTTTGCTCGTCTATTCAAGCAGTCGATGGGCATTTCGCCCTATCAGTATGTCTTGCAACAGCGAGTCGAGCAGGCAAAGGTATTGCTCAAGAGCAGCACGTTATCAATGAGCGCGATCGCCCATCGCGTTGGGTTCGCGGATCAAAGTCAATTCACCGTTCAGTTTCGCAAATTTACAGGCACCACGCCGAAAGCCTATCGAGAGCGCTTGTAAAGGACGGCTGCTAACGCAAGAATTCCATAAAAAACGCAAGAATCGCTCGTGACTATTGAAGGTCGCTCATCCTAGGCTGCAAAGGGCGTTAGAGGCAGTATCAAAATGAGAAATCTTACCCAGAATGAGACTTACAGCGGTTATTGCATGGGTTAGCCACAGTGCGAGAATCTTGCTCGCGTCCGTGAGCGAGACACTCAGACTCTTTGCGGTGGCTTATGCAAACGAAAATTGCTGTAAGTCCCATCGCTATAGGATTTAAGCCCTCTCACGGTAGGATTTAATTTTTTTATTTGCAACGCTTAGCTGCTCCTTCAACAGTAGCGAATATGCCGTGATGTCGCATTGATTACTGTGGTTATTGAGCTATCACAAAATATTCACAATTTTCGGTTTAACTAAGGGGACTTATCGTGCTTCCAACTCACGGGTTCCAGCACGGATGGGCTACGAGCGACAGGACAGCGCCTGACAAAACTGGGAAGCCTATGGGTTCCAGCGCCAACCAGGATGAGACAGAAGGGTTGCTCTTTGCTGCCCGATTCAACAATCGCACATATACAAGGACTCTCTGATGGTAAAAACATACGTTCTAGTGCATGGCGCTTGGATGGGTAAGTTTTGTTGGGCTGAAGTTGTATCCAGGCTCGAAGCTGCGGGTCACACGGCATTAACGCTGGATCTTCCTGGTCACGGCGAAGATGCCACACCACAAGGCACGATCGCCCTGAAAGACTACAGCGATGCAGTGATTCGGCTGATTGGCGATCGTACCAGCGTCATTTTGGTAGGGCATAGCATGGCGGGCATTCCAATTTCTGCCGTTGCCGAAGCCATTCCCGCTCAACTCAAAGCATTGGTGTTTGTCAGCGCTTACCTGCCGCGCAATGGCGAAAGCCTGCTGCAACTCTCGCAAGAAGATCACGAAAGCCATACAGGTTCTTACTGGCGACAAGACGATCCCGAACACTACTCTCCAGCCTGGATTGCGGCTGAAGGCATTGTGGATGTCTTTTGTGCAGATTGTTCCCCTCAAATTCAAAACATGGTCAAATCGGAGCATCGCCCTGAACCAGTGCCGCCCTTCGCAACTCCAGTGCCGCTGACCGAAAGCAACTATGGATCAGTGCCTCGTTACTACGTTGAAACGCTGGATGATCATGCAGTTAGTCATCAACTCCAAACGCTGATGCTGGGCCGTGTCACAGTTGAGAAACGCTTTCAACTGCCTTCGTCACATAGTCCGTTTTTTTCGATGCCCGATCGTTTAGTGGCTTGCCTCACAGAAGTTCACTAATGCTTGCTCATCTCTGGGAGAAACCGATGACCCACGTTCTCATTGTCACCACAAGTCACGATCGCTTTCAAGGCGCGAACCCCCATCCAACGGGTGTTTGGCTAGAAGAATTTGCAGTGCCTTACATCGAATTGCTCAAGCAGGGCGTAGACGTGACGATCGTCAGCCCCAAGGGGGGTGAGGTGCCCATTGATCCCCGTAGTGCCCCAACGCCTGAGCAAGAGCAAGCGTGGCAAACCGCGATCGCTGCCGTGAAGCAGACGGGTCAATTGGCGGACGTAAATTCAGAAGCGTTTGACGCAATTTTTCTGCCTGGTGGTCATGGTCCCATGTTTGACCTGCCAGAAAACCCAGACTTACAGCGATTGTTGCGCGAATTTCATGCTGCTGGAAAAATTATTGCCGCTGTGTGTCATGGTCCGGTTGGCTTAGTGAATGCAACGCTAGCAGACGGTACACCGCTGGTAAAAGGGAAAGTCCTCACCTCTTATACCTACTCCGAAGAAGTCGCGGCAAAGCTTGATCAAGAAGTGCCGTTCATTCTGGAGCATCGCCTGCGGGAGTTGGGTGCAGACTTTATTGCTGGCGCAAACAAAGCCGATCACGTTGAACACGATGGCAACTTGATTACAGGGCAGAATCCGAACTCTAGCAGCAGCGTTGCCCATGCGCTGGTTGCCGCACTCAACCACTGGCTACCCCCTATTTTCACCGCTACCCCAGAGGCGATCGTGCCCGCCCAAACGGTGGCTGAGTTTCCGGTCAACACCTTTTTAGAAAACATCGCCATTAATCAAGCTGGAGAGTTATTTGTCACCAGCTATGAGGAGGGCAAAATTTATCATGTCACACCAGCCGGAGCCTTCAAAGCCTTTGCTCAGATTGGCGGTAATGCTGCTGGAATTGCGTTCGATCGCCAGGGCAATCTGCTCGTTGCGGGGGTGACAGACGACAAAACGCCTGCTGTGTTTCAAATCGGTCAGGACGGTGCAGCGATACCGATCGTCATGCTGCCCGACGCACTGTTCCTCAACGGCATGACATATCTCACAACCGAACGCTACCTGATTGCCGATTCATTTAAAGGTGCCATCTGGGAAGTCAACATTGCTGAGAAAACGGCTCGTCTATGGTTACAGCATGAACGACTGGCGCGATCGGAGGCAGAGTTTCCACCCTTTCCGGGCGCTAACGGCTTGAAAATGTATGGCAACACGCTCTATGTGTCCAATACACAGCGACAACAACTCATCCGCATTCCGCTAAATTCTGACTTTACACCGGGCACTCCTGAATTAGTCCTCACTAATGTCAATCTGGATGATTTTGCCTTTGATACCCAGGGCAATCTTTATGCCGCCACTCATGTGTACAACAGCCTGGTGAAAATTACGCCGGATGGTCAAATCACCACCATCGCCAAGGCAGAACAAGGCATGACGGGCAATACGGCGCTGGCGTTTGGTCGCACTGCGGCTGATCAAACAGCCGTCTACATCACCACAAACGGCGGGATGTCGCTACCATCCGCAACCGGAGTCGAACCCGCCAAAGTTGTGCGGCTAGAAATCGGCATCCCAGGTCTTGTCTTTGGAGAATAACGATGCACTTTGCCCTGCAATGCCTTCTGGCAAACAACGTTGAAGAGAAGCGGTTGGCGCTCAGACCCGTTCACCTAGACTACATGAACGCCAACAAAGACCGCATTTTTTGCGGTGGACCAACCGTGGATCAAAACGGTAAGCCCGAAATGATGCTGATTATTCTCAATGTGCCCGATCGAGCAACCGCCGAAGCGTTTATCCAGGCAGAACCTTACAATCAGGCGGGAGTATTCAGACAAGTCCTCCTCCGAGAGTGGCACCAGGTGTTGCCAGAACCCCAACCAGTGATTCCATAGAACGATGCTTTAAGCTGAGTGTCGTTGCAAAGACAACTAAGGAGCAATGATGACCGAACTTGAAACTCAAAACCTTGCAGTTGCCCGCAAGTTCATTGAGCAATTCCTCGGCAAAGGTGACATGAGTGTGGCTGAAGCCGTGCTGGATGAAAACGTGCAGGCGATTACTGGCTTAAAGCCGTCCGGTCCCATTGATGGACGGGAAGAGTACAAACAAGTCTTCACTGCCTTTTATGATGCCTTTCCGCCCATTTCTGATCTGGTAATCGAAGATATTTTTGCCGCCAACGATCGCGTCGTGGTGCGGTTTCGATCGCCGCAAAAACATACCAAAGATTTTTTTGGTGTGCCTGCTACAGGGCGAGTCATTACTCTGATTGAGGCACACATTATGCGATTGCGAGACGGCAAGATTGTCGAGAATATTGTCAGCGCCACAAATCTGGAGTTTGAAATGCTAATGGCTCCCGTTCTCATACCGTTGATTCTCAAGTGATTAGTGAACGTGACTGGTGGATAAACATAGGATTTAGATTATGAAGATTGGCATCATTGGTGCGGGCAACATGGGGAGCAGTTTGGGCAAATTCTGGGCGCAGAATGGACACAAGCTGATGTTTAGCTACTCCCGCGATACCGCCAAGCTGGAGAAAATTGCGCAGTCGATCGGCGAGAATGCCACAGTGGGTACACCCGCAGAAGCCGTGCAGTTTGGAGATGTGGTTTTGCTATCAGTGCCCTACGGGGCGATCGGCGATGCCCTCAAAGCTGCTGGTTCCCTCGACGGCAAAATTCTCTTCAGTTGCGTGAATGCACTGCTGCCCGACATGAGCGGGCTAGCGGTTGGCACAACTACCTCCGCTGCGGAAGAAATTGCCAAACTCGCGCCCGGTGCCCGTGTGGTCGAAGCACTGCCGCTGTTTGCCGAAGTCCTGAGTTCGCCTTCGCAGCGCTTTGATAAGCTCACTGCCACTATTTTCTACACAGGCGACGATGCAGAGGCAAAGCAGGTCGTAGCGGGTTTGCTTAGTGAGATTGATGTTGACGTTGTGGATGCTGGCTCACTCAAGAATTCACGCTTTGTAGAACCTGCCATGTTTCTACTGGTGCAGCTTGCCTATGGGCAACAGTTGGGACAGGTTGCCTTCAAGTTGCTGAAACGCTGAAGCGGAATTACGGCAATTTGCGGTTGAGAGAAGCTTGGTTGAGTGGGGTGTGGGTGTAGGGTGTAGGGTGTGGGGTGTAAGGAATGCAAGTGAAAACGGCGGCAGAACCATTGAAGGCATTACCCAATAGCCATCGTCTGTCCGGTTGCTGCCGATCGCCTCGCTGCCTCTGCCACCTTTAAGGTGTATAAACTCGCTTCAGGAGTCACATAAAGCGGCGCGCTGTCGATGAGGTAATCCAGCACCAGTGCCGTATCTTTGGCAAAGAGACCCTGGCGAGTCGCCAGCGCGATCGGCTGTTCGCCCTCTGTCTGCACGAGCATGCCCTGATCCCCGTCAAAAATGAGGGCACCTTTTTCGCCATGCACTGCCATCTTGCGCTCCGATCGCCATACAGATTCGCCCTTCGCGTAGACGACTTCTGCCAGTAGTCCCGACTGAAACCGCAACTGGGCAGCACAGTAACAGGTTGTGTAGTGGGGATCAGTGGATGGGCGGTCGCCCAACTGCCTGTGATCGCCCAACTGCATCTGGCAGCTTACGGTTGCTACGTTCCCAAACAGATCGACGAGCCGATGCAGCCGTGACAGAGCACCGATCAGCGGAAAGCCAAAGAGTTCAGGATGGTACGTCCAGCGTTTTGGGGCAGGTCGCTCAGGCTTGATGGTGGCATAGCGAGCAAAAAAGGGGATGCCGATCGCAGGCAATGAGGCTTTCAACGCCTGATGCATCCCACCGAGAAGTTCGATGTGCTCAACGTGCAGCAGTTTGTTTTGAGCGTTTGACAACGTAATCAGATCGGCTGCCTCAGCGGCATCTAGCGCTAAGGGATATTCCACCACCACATGCTTACCTGCCGCCAGAGCAGCCCGGACGATCGCGCCATGATCCCGATTCACTGTAGCGATGATGATGAGATCGAGGGACGATCGCTGCACCAGTTCCTGCCAGGAGGCGATTGGCTCTGCGTCGTAAGTTTGGCTAAAGACCTGGGTGGTTTCTAACGTGTGTCCCGCAACAGCAGCTAATACCGCTCGTGGTTCTGCTTGGAGGGCTTGCGATCGAAGCTTTGCTGCATAGCCTGTGCCAACTAAACCAACCCGAAGGGGACGCGAGAACAAGGCTGTTTGGGTCATAGGGCTGCACTCTTAAAGAATCGAAGCATTGCAAAACCCTATCATCAAAAAAAACGGTAGAGGACAGATATCACCGCCATCTACCGTTTACTTGTCTATCAAAGTCACTTGTTAAAGCCTGACAGGGCTAACTTAACCCTTAATAGGCTTTGAAAATACCACGCAGTTCGCCTGTACGATTTTGCTTGGTGTGCAGATCCATATAAAGAGTGCCGTTAGACAGCGCTTGCAGTTGTTCTTCTGTCAGGGTGTATTCGCCCTTAAAGCGACCGCTGAGCTGATCGGCTCCGGGTTCTACCGTCAGCGCATATTGGAAAGGACCGTTCTTCGATGGTTCACCCTTATGAACGTGGATGCCCGAATTAACGTTAGGATTCGGTGGATTGACGGGATCGGTTGCAAAATCGCGTAGCGGGCTGCTCAAACCGCTGAAATCACCGCGAATGACGAAGCGATTACCAATCAAAGCGGCACCCGCAGAACCAAACGCAAACGTTGAAGCGGAAGGAACAGTTTCTTTGCCGGTCATTACAGCGACATACCTGACAATGGTTGAGCCAGACGTGGGAGCGCTGTCGGTTGTTGGAGCTGGTGCTGGCTCAGTTTGTGCAAGCAGCACCGTTTCCGCTTGTTGTAACTGTGCTGCTAGATGACGGTTCATGTCAGTGGCTAGCGTGCTGCCTGGTGCTGGTGCTGACAGCCAACGGGCGATCCCCTGACTCATTGATGGGGATGAAATGCTAACAAGGAGCAAGCAAGTCACGACACCCAGCATTAAATTGACAAAACTCTTTCTACGTTTGCTCATGATGATGTCTCTAAAGGTAAAAGATGGTGGTATGACCTCAGCCAAGGATAGCGGTGCTTGCAGTTGTACAGATAGATGCTGTTGGTGCTGGTTGCGCGATCGCACCGCTTGCAAAGGTTTCTCAGCCGCAGCACAGCCATGACACAGACTTAATACGAACGTCCAATCTGTCTGGATGCACCCTGAAGCGAAAAAGCTATGAGGTCGCGAAACCCAACCAACAAAAGTCAAGGTTATTTAAGTCTCATTCCTAAACGTTTTTGCGACAGCGACATAGCGGTTTTATTTGAGTGCCGTACAAGCGTTTGAATTTGAGGCAGAGGAAGGAAGCAGGAGGCAGAGGGAAACCCGTTGTTATCTTCACTTCTGCCCTCTGCCTTCTGCCTTTTTGCAAGCGCTCCGATGGTTTCTTGAGAAAGGCATGAGTGACCTGAGGTGCCTTGCTGATCTGTATTGCTCCGTACAGAAGCTGCTTACCACGGGTCGTTATATAAGCTAACTAGATTAAAGCTGGTACTTTTATTACGAATACCATTCACCCCACTGATGGATTGGCGTTTCTAAAGCTGTTGTTTTCCCGTAGTATCAAGAGTAAAGCTGATTCAGGAAGCAGTCTTTAGGCACACAGAGCTACAGAGCCAGCTTCCAATGAGCTTAGAGCGCTGTTTCCATTATTGAGAGGACCACTGCATGGCAACTTTTAAGGTCACGTTAGTCAACGAGGCCGAAGGGCTGAACACAACGATTGAGGTTCCTGAAGACGAATACATTCTGGATGCGGCTGAAGAGCAAGGGCTTGATCTTCCCTACTCTTGCAGAGCAGGAGCTTGTTCGACTTGCGCTGGCAAGCTGAAAGACGGCACCGTTGATCAATCTGACCAATCTTTCCTGGATGATGATCAGATTGAAGCTGGGTATGTGCTGACCTGTGTGGCTTACCCCACCTCTGATTGCACAATCATCACGCATCAAGAAGAAGAGCTGTACTAACTGTACGCCTTAGTTAAATTAATCATCGGATGAGAGGTAAAGAGCGTCTGGTTCTCTTTGCCTCTTTTTGGTGACTATATAGCAATGACCAATCTAGCCTGGATATAGCTACCTTACTGGCAGTAGCTATACGTTCCAGTGCTGATCAATGCAGCGAACAGTGGCTACCCGTTGGTATGGCAGTTGCGGGCTGGCAATCGTCACTCGGTCAAAGGGGTGGCAGACCTTTTGCGCTGGCTGTTCTGGCGCTTAAAGCGGGTCTTTCCAGGTGTCCACATCATTTTGAGAGCCGATGCTGGCTTTGCTTTGCCCGAAAGCTTGCGCGTGTGTGAGCGCTCAACGGTCGGCGATGCGATTGGCTTTGCTCGCCATGCGGTCACCGAGCGCAAAATTGCTGACCTGTGGGAATGGGCACGGTTGCACGGCCTCAAGACTGGCGAGAAAGCCCGGTGGTTTGATGATGTCTACTATGCGGCTGCCAGTTGGGCGGAGCCTCGTCGTTGGGTGATGAAGGCAGAATGGTTGCCCAAAGGCGCAACCCCTCGCTTTGTCCTTGAGAGGATCAGTGTGTCTGTCGGTGGCTGTTGAGGGCTGTTTTTGCCGTTCGCGATCGTGGTTTGACTGGTTTGGACTGATTTGTTCGATACTCATACCCAAATGCTTCGTTGTCCTCTGCACCTATCTAGAGCGATCCACTTTCGCCACTACTCATGAATAATGCAGGCTAGCAGCCTGATCTGTTAGCGTGGGACTATTGGTTGTAACTTGATCACTAACAACTAACAACCTTTCTTAAGTGCCCTTTCCTGGATGCTTGAAAGGCTTTACGGGCTAGACAACTAACAACTGCCTCTCTGCTCATGCCTCTTATCCGTCTCGTATTGCTGCTCGGACTGGCGGGAGGATTATTCCTTCTGGTGCAGTTCAACTGGTCGCCCATACAGCTCACGTTTTTGGGTGCTCAAACACCTGCGTGGCCTTTGGCGCTGTGGATTTTGAGCGCGATCGGGGCGGGTGTTGTCACCAATATTCTCATCACCAGCTTATTTGGTCTCTCAAATTATTTTGCCGTGCGTGCAGCCCGATCGCGCTTTCGGCAAGCCTCTCGCCCAAGCGGTTTTCAGGCACGTTCTACCCCATCGTCAGAAGCCCGATCGACTTATACTCGCGCTTCGACCACAAGCCCAGCAGAAGACGATGCCGATTGGAATAACTGGGAGGGCTATGAAGAGCCGAGCGATCGGGCTGCAAGCCGTGTGCGATCGCCCGTAACCGATGACTCGATCGACGACTGGGAAACCGACGCAAGCGATGATTGGGAAGACGATACTCCCAGAGATACTCCCAGAGATACTCCCAGAGATACTCCCAGAGACTACCGCTCAACTGCTCCCAGTGCCCGGACTGATTACGAAGCCAAGCAAGAACCCAGGACGAGTTCTCGCCAGGGATCGGTGTATTCTTACAGCTACCGCGAACCGAAAGATTCTGGCGTAGGTAAAGCGGAACCCGTTGTTGATAAGCCTGTGGTTGATGCAGACTACCGCGTCATTGTGCCGCCGTTTCGCCCACTGGATGCAGAACCAGAACCCACGTATGACGAGCCTACCCCAGCAGAAAGCGCGGATGACTGGTTTGAAGAAGATGACGACGTTGAAGGCAACCGGAGACAATCCCGCGATCGCTAACACCCAGCGCTGATGCCGTTAAAGGATGCTTGTGGAACCGTCATACCTGCTAAAAAGGGAAATGCGCCTAGACTCGGCATCGCCAAGTTTAAGCGCCTTTCGCCAACGATCGCGTTCGAGTGGTTCTCATCCCAAATTAAATTGGCAATGCGACACATTCTGTAGGGTCAAGGCATTGCCTTGACCCACCCAACGATTCATCTGTAACGATTGTTGTTTGAACTGGTATCACTTAAGCCAGCAATTCACCTGTCTCCTGTAAGGAGTGGAGGCGGCGGTAGATGCCTTCACGCGTCAGAAGCTCCTCGTGGTTGCCGACTTCGACAATGCGACCGTTTTCGAGCACGACGATTTTGTCGGCTTCGCGGACGGTGCTGAGACGGTGGGCGATGATGATCAGCGTGCGGGTGCCAAGGATGGCGCGCATGGCTAATTGGATCGATCGCTCCGACTCATAATCCAGGCTGGAGGTGGCTTCGTCAAAGATCAGCACGTCCGGTTCCATAATCAGAGCGCGGGCAATGCCGACTCGCTGACGCTGACCGCCCGAAAGGCGCACCCCTCGCTCACCCACGACAGTGGCATATCCTAGAGGCATATGGCGAATGAATTCATCTGCCTGGGCAATGCGACACGCTTCCCGCACTTGCGCTGGGGTGGCATGGGGATTGCCATACAGCAGGTTGTCCATCAGCGTACCGTTGAAGATGTCTACTTCCTGGTGGACGATCGCCAGCCGTTTTCGGTAGTTCGATACGTCCAAGCGGCGCAGATCGTGACCATCCATGAGAATGCTGCCACTGTTGGGTTCAAAGTAGCGGAACAGGAGTTTGACCAGGGTAGACTTACCCGAACCCGATCGTCCGACCAGCGCCACGGTTTGATAGGGTTCGATCAGTAGGTTGATATCTTTCAGCACGGGGCGATTGGGATCATAGCCAAAGGTCAGATGCGAAAACTCCACCTTGCCCGTGAACTGATAGGGTTCTGCATCTTTATCCACCACCAAACTGCCTGCATCTCTCCCAGCAGGAAGCTGCATAAATTCGTGAAAGCGAATCATCGACGCATAGCGACGGGCAAAGACTTCTGCCAGTTGGCTAATCGGCTCCACTTCGGCGTATGCCATGCTAGAAACCGTTAGCGTGGTGACAAAATGCCCCAGCGAGATTTCGCCGCGCACCGCTGCTATCAGCGTAAACGCCAGTACCAGAAAGACGCAGCTTTGCACGATCGTCCGCTCATACATGCCCAGCATGACGTAGCCTTTGTGAATGCGGTAATCCACGACTTTGAACTCACGATCGAACCGTTGCTTTTGTCGGGTTAGCTCCTGCGCTTCGGTGGCAAAGGCTTTCACCGTTTTAATGTTGGTGATGATTTCGGAGTTACGGCTTTCGGTGTCTTCGATATAGCGATCGAGCTTTTCCTCCTGCTTCGTAAGTTTGGTTAACCCCGATAGGCTGAAGCTGAGAATGCCAATGAAGGACAGGAGTAAGACGATCGCAATCCGCCAGTCAATCAGCCAGATGACGGTGAAAATGCCCACGATGCGAGCCACTTTGGGCAAGAGTTGACCTGTAATTTCGGGATACGTCCACGTATGGTTTGAGATCCCTTTGGCAACTCGTGCTGCAATCCGTCCAGGGTTGTTTTCGTCGTAGAACTCCAGCGGCAAGGTCAGCACTTTTTCGAGCGCTTTTTGGGCGTGATCTCGACGGGCACGAAAGGCTGTATCCCAGTTAAACCAGGGACCAAGCCACGGCTGAATGGGTGCTCGACCCACAGAGACAATGCACACCATCGCCAGCAGCACAACCAACGACAGCGTTTGCCCTTGAGGTTGCCCTGTGACGGTCGCAACGCCTGCGATCAGGTTTTGCACAGGCTGATCCAGCGGCTGCTTAGACAGCACGTTGAGAATTTGCCCGATCGCGTAAGGTCCAAACAAATCAATGACTTCAAAGGCACTCATCATTGCAATGCTAAAGACGGAGATTCGCCAATACCGATCGTAATAGCGAATAAGGTCTTGAAATTTCGCCATGATTCCTCCTAAACGGTCGATGCACGGTTAGCGTTGAGCAGCGCAAGCGACTCAAGCAAGCTGTTCACGACAAACAGCGGTTCTGCTCTAAGGGTTCCACTTTAGAGAGCCTTTCTCTAGAAAGTGAGGAATGGGGGTGTGCGGGTGGGGTATGGGGTGCAGGTTATAGGGTATAGGGTGCAGGCAGGTACATCTGCTGCGAGGTTGGTGCAATTAAGCGCGATGGAGGGCAGAGTCATAGCACGATCGCCCCAAGCCGCGATCGATCGCACCGCACGAAACCTTTCGTTATACTACAGAAGTAGTATTGTAATACAAATAAGCCCGTTTGACAAAATTCCTGATGCAGGAAAATTACTTAGGATCGCGGATTAAATAACACCGGAAACTCAAGCGTAAGGGTTTAGCATTCGGGCAACGATCTTTGCTACGAGCAAGGGCGCACCTGCCGAATGCTAAACCCCTACAGGTTATCGGTTTTATTTAGTTCTCACTCCTTAGGAACGAAAACAAACCCAACCCAATCATTCTGTAGGGGCTTAGCAGGCGGCAGGTACGCTTTCATTAATGGCAAAGGTTTTGCCCGCCTGCTAAGCCCTTACGATTGGCTTTGCCAAGTTCGTTTTATAGCGCATCGAAGGGTGCTTGCACGGCTGGGTGGCTCCATTTCTGTTCTATTCCCTCCTGTTACAGCTGTTTTCATTTTTATTCACCACACCCCATACCCTACACCCCACACCCGTATTCACAAGACTGTGGCTTACTCAATCAGTAACCGTTATAAGCAGCGTTCTCTTCCCTTTTACCGTTTTTCTTACTCATTAACCTTTTAAAGAATAGTTAATGAGTAAGAAAAGGGGCTAGAAGGTTTACGGCGAAAGGATTTGACCACTTTGTGGTTGAGACGTGCCTAAATTGTGAGGCAGCTTACTGATTAAGTATTCAGGTTAGAATGCTGAAAAGTTAATTAAGTGAAAGAGCGATCGCGATGCCGTTCCCCAAGGGTCTAAATCCCAACCATCCGGCTGCCGGATCAACCATTAAGGTGGAACCGATTCGGGATAAGAAGGCGATCGCCCGCATCAAGAAAATTCTGGCGGACCGCCCTCGTGATTTGTGTCTGTTCACACTGGGGATTAACACGGCGTATCGTGCCAATGAGTTGCTGTCATTGAAGGTAGGACAGGTGCAAACGCTGCGAGCGGGAGATGTTTTGGATCTGAAGCAGCGCAAGACGCACAAGTACCGCCCCGTGACACTGAATGCTACAGCCGTTGCGTCAATACAAGCCTGGTTGGCAAGCGGGGACTTGAAAGCGGAGGACTACTTATTCACGGGGCAGCGCGGCTGCTTGACGGTAGAAACGATGAGTACACGGGTGAAGACCTGGTGCCAGGATGTGGGCTTGAAGGGTAACTATGGCAGTCACACACTGCGGAAGACGTGGGGCTACTGGCAAAGAATGGAGCGGGGTACGGCGATTCCGCTGTTGATGGAAGCCTTTGGGCATGCGACGCAGCAGCAAACGCTGGCGTATCTGGGCATTCAGTCGAATGAGATCGCCGCGATTTATGAGTTAGAGCTGTAAGCTTCTGCCTAGCCAAATTGGTTGCAGCCAGTTGACAGCGGCAGTTTTGCTTTGAGTGAGAGCTGCTACGCTGATTTCATTAAGATGTACTCATTTTGACCAGCGCTCCAAAGACCCCCAACAAAAAATCGAGGCATTGAGTGAGAGCAAGTCAGATATCGCGATCGCGGCTCTGACGGCTTACCTAATCCCACCCACTCCAGAAGATGAGGTGTCCCAGTTGAAGCGTCGGGTTGAAGCGTTAGAGCGACGAATCGGTCTGTAATGGCTTTTCGGTGAGGCTTCCAAGCAATAGTCCCTTAGCCCAAGAACTCAGTTTAAATGGCTCATAAAATGCTAATCAAAGATTTAGACTACTACTGCTCTAGCATTGTGCTATGCTGTTAATTGAATACTTAAAAATAGATTGCTGAAATTTGTGTAGACATGAATGTAGATGTTCGCCGATGCTTGAGTCTCAAAGCAAGTACGGCTGTTAGCTCAAATCCTGATTATTTTACCGCTCGACACTGGGAAAGAACCGTCAAGCAGAAGTTTCTATCGCTTCAATGAAGCAATGCTTGCCGACCTTTTCTTTCAGAGCCTAAAGTCTTTGTCTTATCGCTATTAAGGTTTTACTGCAAGCTTTGTTCTAGCAGTTATTGTTTGGCATAGCTACTTGCTGCCATTGAAATCTGCTTTTGTTTTAGTTTTTGCAGTCGTGACTCAGCAGTGATTTCTCTGCCGAGCCAGATTGTTATTGCTTGGGTTTTTGATTGCCCAATTTGTTTGATTTAGCTTGGCATTGAACAAGCTAGCTATCGCTTTTGATCAGGCTTAGATCAAGGCAGCTACATTTTTAAGCGAGTGAGTCATCCCTCTACTGATAGAGAACACTTACTTGAAGCTGCTATTGAAGCGGAAATGTAGTTTTTGTTCCATTTTGAAGAAGGAAGTACCAATCATGTTGACAGTTGATCAGGCACAGGACGAAATTTTTTATGCGAGTGCTGTTATTGAACACATTGTGCCAAAAGCTAAACAAGTTGCTTTTCGACACTGGCACCAGACTTTAGTGAACAGCATTCAACAGTCTGAAGGCTATGTTCGAGTTGATCTGCATTCACCTTTGGAGTGTAAAAATGGCGTACTCAAGTGGTACTCAGTCTTGCACTTCGATTCACCAACGCATCTCAACACCTGGTTGACCTCTAGCGATCGTCAGACGATTATGAAAGCGGGGCAGCAATTTTTTGAAACTTACCGCTTCAAATCTTTTACAACGGGCTTAGAAGGTTGGTTTTCGCATCAAGCTGGCGCTGAGATGACTAGCTTGGGACCTTCAAACTGGAAACAAGCGCTAATCGTCGTCTTAGGACTATACCCAGTCGTGTTTCTGCAATCAAAACTGTTTGAATCGTTGGGTCTTATGCAGTCATGGTCTTATGCCAACTCAATGCTGGCCAATCTGTTTATTACGACCATTCTACTTACCTGGTTTGTACTCCCCTGCATTACTCGTCCTCTAGAGTTTTGGTTACAACCTGCTTACGTGCTGTCTAAAACCAAGACAGAGTTGATCGGAGTAAGCGCGATCGTTGCAGCGATGGCTGTGATGGTTGTGGTGTTTAACTACTAGACCTCAAAACAGCAACACCCAGCTGCATATCATTTGCTAAAAGCATCTGCTTGAAAGCAGCAGGACGGAGCTTTTAAAATCATGAATACTGATATTCACCAATCCTTGAACGCGATTGCAATTGCCGCTTCAACGCCTGAGCATTTTGTTGTTCAGCACTGGGAAAGAACAGTGAAGCAAAAAACTGCCTCTCTCGCTACGTTGATGTAGTGCTTGCTGGTGCTTGCTTTCAGGCTTTGGACTTTCTCTAGTTTTTGGTGCAATTTCCATTTTGGACCAAATGCATCTAGCCGTAGAGGTGTTCATTTCCTGCTGAAGTGGGCGATGTTGTTTAGGGTTTTGATTCGTTTAAGTGGGACAACCATAAATTTAAGTAGGAGTTTTACTCATGGTGGTTTTACCAAGTCAAATCAGCAGATCTGTGATCGGAATTTGCTCCTGCTGCTCTTATCCCTTACTGCGGCATCTTGGTCATCAAAGAATCTACTGGTTTTGTAGAAACTGTTGGCAAGAAATGCCGCTTCTAGAAGTAATGCAGATAGCACCAGTGACGAGTAAGGCGCTTTCTATAAGTCGTTAAGGTAGGCTTGCAGCGATCGCACATTTGAAACAAAAAACAGGTTTTTCTGTGCGATTGTGACTCTATTGCCATTGTTCAACGCACTGGTACAGTTTAGTGATCTCACGCTTGTTTGTCTTAGTGCTATCGATGCTTCAGGTTCCTTTCGTTACAGGCATTGGTGTGCCATGCCGTTATTGATTACACTTGCAGTCGCTTGTTCTGCATTTTATGTTGCCAAAGTCGCAAAAGAAGAAATGGTTGGCATTTTTGCAGCGATCGTAGCATTCATTAGCTTTGCTCTAAGCCTTGTTTTAGCGCCGTGGTTTGCCCAATCGTCCATCCTGCTTTTTGTCTTACTTTGGCAAGCGTCACATCGTTAAGTCTCTTTTGAAGCTGATTCATCTATCGATTGTCTCTGCTTTTCAAGCCTGACTGATTCGCAAGTACGGCAATTGTTTCTAACAACTGAGTTAGTAGTTTAGATCTAGTGCTTTACTGTATCAAGGCTTTTTTTTAATACTAAAAATTACCCGGAGGAACTTCATGAAAGCTCGATTGATTAACGTTAAACGAAGCGTTAAACCCGTTCTATTAACACCAGATGAAGTCAAAAGCAAGCAAGCAGAGCTACTTGTGATTGATGTGCAAAACCCAAAATTTATGACCCGTATGCTTCCAGGAGCGCAACGACTGAATATAGATGTCTTGCTTAAAGACATTCCAAGCAATCAGCCTGTTTTGATTGCCTGCCTCACTGGACAACGCAGTTTTATCGCGGCTCAACAACTCATGCAACGGGGTTACTGCCAGGTTTACGTTTTGAAAGGTGGACTCATGGCTTGGCAAAGAGCAGGCTATACCGTATGGCTCACTTAGTTTCCGCCATGCTTCTCACTTTTTGTTGTATTTGCTCAGGCGCGAGGTGAAATTGAATCAATGCTCGATCAAATTTTCAGTTCTCCTTTTAACATTGGAGTTGAAACGCTATTTTTGCTGATCGTCTTGGTGGCAATGGAGGCAGTACTCTCCGCAGATAATGCGATCGCACTGGCAACATTGACCCGAACCTTACAACACCCAATGCTAGAACGACGCGCCTTGAATATTGGGTTAGGGCTTGCTTATGTTTGCCGCATACTGCTGATTATTGGTGCAGCCTGGATTGTGCAATTCTGGCAGTTTGAACTTGCCGGAGCGCTTTACCTCTTGTGGTTAGTTTGGCGGTATTTCATAACAGAACAATCAGACGGTAGCAAACTGACTCAAACGCGATCGCTCTGGCAAATCATTCCGTTGATTGCCTTAACTGATTTGGCTTTTTCCCTGGATAGTGTGACGACCGCGATCGCGCTTTCTCAAGAACTCTGGTTGATTATTCTAGGTGGAACGATTGGAGTCATCGCACTACGATACCGTTGCTGCCTGACCGCGCTTTTTTTCGTTCACCCCATTGACAGGTTCCAGGCTGACTCAAGCCATCGCCCATGCTACTCTCAAGGTTAGTTTTGACACGATCGATCACTGATGAGTAGCCAATCGACCACTAAAACCATCTTTCTGCTCGCCTCAATGGTGGGCTGGCTCATCGTGGGTGCAGCGCTGATGTATCTCTTTCCCCTGCTCGCCGATCGGCTAGTCGCCTCAGACCTGACCCATCTCTGGATGCAGAATCTCAGCCGTAGCGGTTACAATCCCCTGCTGGCATGGGTGGGCGGCATCGCTCTAGCCCTTACCGCTTTGGGCCAGATCGTTTGGTATCAGAAGTTCGAAGGTAAACGCTCGGTCTAGCGAAAGCAGCGGGAAGCTAAGCCATTGCAAGCGTTCCTTCAGGCGATCGCACCCATTAAACACTTGTAGCCTTGCGACTTGTCTAATGGCACGTTCACAGGCAGCGATCGTCCCTCGTTGAGACGCATTGTAGGGATAAGCATTCTAGCTGGTTTAGTTGCGAAGGCTACTTGTCGCCGCTCAATTGTATCGTTGGGTAAACGACGCAGAGACAGTCTCTGAATCACCTCATTTTTCTGTCTTTTGATGCGTCTATCTGACTTTTCTCTACTTTTCAGCCTCGTTGTCACCACTCAAGGCTTTGTTCCTGCATTGCAAGTCCACGATCGCTAAACTAAAGTGGATGCTGCTTTAATCATCGTCGCACTTGCGAAGTACTTTACTGCGCGCCTTTAGGGGAAATATGTCAGGTCTATCCATACCTGAGTACGAGGAAGAGATCATTAAAGTCATTAATAAGGAGACCTGGCAATGGAAACCACCAATATTGATCGAACGACTGAGCCAGTTGATCCAACCGACCCCTATGTTCGTATGGCGCAAACGTTTCCGGTGCTGACAGCAGAGCAGATTGAGCGTGCCAAGTCGCTCGGTCAGGAGGAACCGCTGTCTAAAGGCACCATCCTGTTTGAACGCGGAGAGCGCAGCGTCGATTTCTTTATTGTGTTGCAGGGCAACATTGAAATTTACGAGCATCGCCAGCATGGGGTGAATGTCTTCACCGTCCACGGAGAGCATCAGTTCACTGGAGAAATTGACCTGTTCAATAGCCGCCAAATTCTCGTTGGCGGTCGCATGGGCGAAGATGGCAGCGTCCTACGCTTCGATCGCCAACAGTTTCGCAAACTCATCGCGGCGGAACCTGATATTGGCGAAATCGTCATGCGAGCCTTTATTCTACGACGGATGGGCTTGATCTCCTATGAGCAGGGCGCTGTGGCGCTAATCGCCACGAAAGAGTCTGCCGATAAGCTGCGGATTGAGCGCTTTTTGCGGCGCAACGGGTATCCGTTAGAAATTCTGAGCTACGATGCCGCTTGTCAGGAAACCGCTTTCTTGCAGAATGTTGACCTTAAGGAAGAACAACTCCCGGTCGTCTATATCTATCGGGGCGAACAACTGCTGTACAACCCATCTAATCTGGAACTAGCCGAACAGTTGGGACTGGTGGAAGTTCTCCTTCCCGATCATGTGTATGATGTGGCAATCGTGGGTGGTGGACCTGCTGGGCTATCGGCAGCGGTCTATGCCGCCTCAGAAGCGTTAGATACGGTGTTGATTGAAGCTGAAGCACCGGGCGGGCAGGCAGGCACTAGCTCCAAGATTGAAAACTATCTGGGGTTTCCCACGGGCATTTCTGGACAGGCGCTGGCAGGCAGGGCGCAGGTGCAGGCACAGAAATTTGGAGCCACGATCGCGCTGCCCTTTCTCGTGAACAAGATTGATTGCGAAAGCCATCCCTTTACCCTGACGCTGGACAATCAAACCCAAATTCACACCAGGGCGATCGTCATTGCTTCCGGTGCGCGGTATCGCACGTTAAATTTTGAGCATCCATTCGACAATGCGGGGGTGTACTATGCAGCAACGGCAATGGAGGGCAGCTTTTGCCAGAACGAGCCAGTGATTGTGGTAGGCGGCGGCAACTCAGCCGGACAGGCGGCAGTGTTTCTGTCTCGTCATGCCAGTCATGTGCACCTGCTGGTGCGGGGTGACGACCTGAAAGCCACGATGTCGGATTACCTGATCAGCCGTATCGTCGCCTCAGACCGAATCACGCTGCATACCCAGACGGAAATTACCGACTTGCAGGGCGATCGCCATCTCGAACATGTGATCTGGCACGATCAACGTACCGACACCACCGAAACGCAAACGATTCGCCATGTGTTTTTGATGATTGGCGCTGTTCCCAACACCGGGTGGTTGCAAAACTGCCTGACGCTGGATGAAAAGGGCTTTATCTGTACGGGTATTCAACTGATCGATCGCCAAGACTGGACGCTGGAGCAACACCCAATGGTTTTAGAAACCAGTGTACCAGGCATCTTTGCGGCAGGCGATGTGCGATCGGGGTCTGTGAAGCGAGTTGCTTCAGCCGTGGGTGAGGGAGCCATCATCATCAGCCAAGTGCATCAGTTTTTGAGTGAGCAGACGGCTGAGTCTTGAATTTCACTTGATAAGTCACGGGTTACTTGATCAAAGGAGACATGAGCCGTAGACCTGTCCAAAAGGTTAGGATTTTTCCTCATCGCTTTTGCCTTGTAGAACTAATCGAATGTGTAATGACAGTGAATGTTCAGATTTGTATAGCGATTTCATCATTCACGCCTCATTCGTGAATTCAAAAGGCAGTCATAGTTTGATTCCTCCGCCAGGTAATCGGAGCTATTTTTGACTGACGATGTGGCTGCGAAACACCGTTGATAAGCAATTTCTGACTTAATCATTTTGGAGAATAATCATGAAGATCGGCGATCGCAAGTTTGGCACTGAGCTAACCGAACTGACTCAAACCAATGGCAACGGCTCCACAACAACGGTGAACCAAAGTCAGGTTGCCGCAACTTCATCTCGCCCAGGCTTTCCCATCTCGCTGACGCAGCTTTAATCAATGGAGAATGGCCCGATTCTGCCAGTGGTAAGACGTTCGCTGTCATTGACCCTACCACCGAAGCCGAAATTGCTCAGCTTGCCGAAGGCACGGTGGAAGATGTGGAAGCGGCGGTAAAAGCAGCCAATGAAGCGTTTGAATCCGGTCCCTGGAGTCAATTCAGCGGTCATGAGCGCGGCGAAATTCTCTGGTGGGTGGGTGATCTGTTTCATAAGTATGGTGAAGAGCTAGCATTTCTGCAAGCGAAAGAGATGGGGCGGCTGTTCCGGGACTCAATGACGGTAGACATTCCCCACCTGGCAAATATGTTCCATTACTATGCAGGGTGGGCAAGCAAGATTGAAGGCGCAGTCAAACAAACGACTAAAGGATTGCTCACTTATACCTTACGTGCCCCGCTGGGAGTGGTCGCGGCAATTACGCCATTCAACTTTCCTCTCATCCTTTCCATCAGCAAATTTGCGCCTGCTCTAGCAGCCGGAAATGTGATCATTCACAAGCCCGCCTCTGCAACGCCTCTCGCGGCTTTAAAGGTCGCGCAGATCATGGAAGAAGCCGGAGTGCCAGTAGGAGTTTTCAACGTGGTCATGGGCCCAGGTGGCACAGTGGGGAATGCGCTCTCGACGCATCCTGGCATTGAAAAAGTTGCCATGACCGGATCGACCGCCAGTGGTATTCGCGTGATTAAAGACTCTGCTGATACATTGAAGCATCTGACGATGGAATTGGGCGGTAAGAGTGCCAACATTATCTTTGCGGATGCCGATTTGGATGCCGCTACGCAAACTGCCTATGATGGCATGTTCTATAACAAAGGCGAGATCTGCTATGCCGGATCGCGGATGTTGGTGGAACGTGCTGTGTACGATGAAGTGATCGATCGCGTCCGTCAACGTGCCGTTAGCACCAAACCTGGCGATCCGCTTGACCCCAGCAGCGACATGGGCCCGATCGCCAACAAGAGCGAGTATGACAAAGTGCTGAGCTACATGGAAGTGGGCAAAAAAGATGGAGCCCGTCTGATCACAGGTGGCAAGGCTGCTGATATTGGCACAGGTAAAGGCTACTTTGTTGAACCGACCGTGTTTGCCGATGTCAATAGCGAGATGACGATCGCCCGCGAAGAATCTTTTGGGCCAATTCTGTCGATCATTCCCTTTAATGGCTTTGACGAAGCAATTCAGATTGCTAACGGCAATCAATATGGACTGGCATCTGGCGTGCATAGCCGTGACATTAAGAAAGCCCACAAAGCAGCAGCAGCGCTGAAAGCAGGAACAGTCTGGGTTAACACCTATGGGCAATTTGATCCATCCGGTCCATTTGGCGGCTACAAGATGAGCGGCTATGGTCGCGAACAAGGTTGGGAAGCACTGGAGTTCTACCTGCAAACCAAAACGGTATGGGTTGACTTGACTTAAATTGATTGTCTCCGCTCCGCAACAGGGACGATGTAGCCGTGGCATTGTCCCCTTCATTTCACAATCATTCCTTAAAGTCTAAACGGGAGAAATGAACATAGAGGAAGGCTGAACGCTGGGCAACTATTGCGCCGCCAATGGGGTAGAGGGCTTACTGACCCTCAGATTTCATCGCCCAGAAATTAAACCTTTTATTGCTACCAAGAAGAGAAACTGTATGGAACCCATGTCTTTACATGAAGGTAGCCATTCTTCCGGGCGCGATCCGAACGAGGTGTGGCTTGTGACGGGCTGTTCTTCTGGCTTTGGCAAAGCACTTTCGACTGCGCTGGCTAGCCGAGGATCGCGCTTGATTGCAACAGCCCGAAATCCGGCATCGCTCGGACATCTGCCAGATAGCGACCTGATCTTGAAGCTGGCGCTGGATGTTACTGACTGATCGACGGTTGATGCAGCAGTTCAGTCGGCCATTGAACGGTATGAACAACTTGATGTAGTCGTCAACAATGCGGGAATCGGCGTGATTGGGCCAGTTGAGGATGTGACCGAAGACCAGACTCGTAAGCAGTTTGAGGTCAATGTATTCGGTGTCATCAATGTCTTCCGGGTCACAGCGCCGATCTTCCGCCAACAGCGACGCGGTCTTTATATCCAACTTTGCCTCAATGGCTGGCGAATTGTCGGTAGATAGCTTGGGCATCTATTCTGCCTCGAAGTTCGCCGTTGAAGGCTTGTCCGAAGCCATAAAGGTTGAACTTGCACCTTACGGCATTGATGTGATGATCGTCGAGCCTGGTCCGTTTGACACTGAATGGCTGGGCAAAAACGCGATCTGGGCACCCCGTGATGTGGCACGCTATCCCAATGTTTGGAACTACGTTGATGCAATGAAGGGCGTTTACGCGGATCGCCGTCAGGTGGGCGATCCAGCCAGAGCCGCCGAAGCCATTCTTGATACTGTGGCGCTTGCGCCCGTGCCCTCCCGGCTTCCGGGTTACAGTGCGGCGAGTGGTGTCCTGGTACAAGCGTGGATTGTCTCCAGAAGAGATTGGCGATCGCATTGGATATCTTACCCTTGCTGAAGTCTATGCCGCCTTGACTTACTATCACGCAAATACGGCTGAAATTGAAGCTGACATTGCCCAGCAAGTTGCAGAAGCTCAGCATTTTGAGACGCATCATCAATCAGTGCAGTGAGTGTTCCCCAAGACCTCCGGGGTTTTCAAAACCTCGGAGGTCTAAAATCTCAATTTTTACCCTAAATTTGAGTGTTGACAAAGCATTAGTTTGAGAGCGATAAAAACTCTGCCCTTCGCCCTTCGCCCTGTTATGACTCAGGCTCAACCGATTCGCATTCTTCTCGCTGACGATCATCCGCCGCTTCGTAAAGGCTTGGCGCTGATTTTAGACAACGAAGATGACATGACGATCGTGGCAGAAGCAGGCAATGGGCGCGAAGCCGTGGCACTCTTTCGACAGCATCAGCCCGATGTTGCCCTGATCGATCTACGAATGCCTCAGTTAAGCGGAGTGGAAACCATCACCGCGATTCGGGCTGAATTTCCTAACGCCCGTTTGATTGTCCTTACTACCTATGACGGCGACGAAGACATCTATCAAGGACTGCGGGCAGGAGCGATGGCGTACCTGCTCAAAGATACAGGCTGTGATGAAATTATTGAAACGATCCGCGTGGTTCATAGTGGACAGCGGCGCATTCCTTCCGCGGTGGGCGTGAAATTGCTGGAGCGCATGGGCACCGCAGACCTGAGCGATCGTGAACGCGAAGTATTGCAGTTGCTGGCGGTGGGCAAAAGCAATCAGGAGATTGGGGCTGACCTGAGCATTTCCGAAGCCACCGTCAAATTCCACCTCAATAATATTTTGAACAAATTGAATGTGAGAGACCGTACGCAGGCAGTGGTCAAAGCCTTGCGACGCGGCTTAGTTCACATCGTAGACGCTCCTTGAACCTAACCAAAAGTCTAGGCAGGACACTGACCATTCGATCGCAAATCAACTAACGCTTTTGCCCTGTAGAACTGAACTTTTACTGGGCGACAGCAAACATTCCGCTTTGTATAGTGACCTCAAGTCAATCTTTCATGGTCAGGACTTTCGCCTACTTGAGTGAGAAACACCCCATGAATCCAACAGATAGTCGTGATCTGATGCCGCCCTTGAGAGCACAGGATCATATTCAAGGCTCAATCAATGCGGCGATCGTGCTGGTGGAATACTGCGATTATCAGTGTTCTGATTGCGGTCAGGCGCATCACCTTGTGCAGAATCTTCAGCGCCAGTTAGGGGAGCAGCTATGTTATGTCTTTCGCCATTTTCCCTTGCCTCATCATCCTCAAGCGCTAAGAGCCGCCGAAGCGGCGGAAGCCGCCCATGCTCAAGAGAAATTTTGGCAGATGCACAGCATCCTGTTTGAGCAGCAACAGACGCTTGACGATGCTGATTTAGTCGAGTGTGCTGCTGCTATAAACCTGGGTATTCTCCGCTTTCTGCGGGAGTTATCAACACGAGTGCATATCGATCGCATTCAAGCAGACATTGAGAGCGGTTGCAGCAACGGAGTTGAGGAAACACCCACTTTCTTTATCAACGTTTGCCATCGGGGAACCCAAAACCTGGAGGCACTGCTACTCACGATTTTAAGAACCTGTACCTGAGTTAATACGGCTGTGAGATATTGGTCATGAATACTTATCCGATCGCACATCAACTCACTCAATTTGGTCTACTTTGCCTCGTCGTCGCTGGGTTGGGAGCCTGTCGTCAGGGTGAACCTGCTGCTAATGCACAACCCGCTCAGGTTTCCGTCAAACTGGCAACGGTACAGTCCAGCACCCTTGCCGACAGCAGTGAATATGTTGCCAATTTAGAATCCCGCCAATCGGTCACGCTACGTCCTCGCGTGGAGGGACAGGTGTCGCAAATCTGTGTCACTCAAGGGGCAGAAGTCGCGGCGGGAACGCCGATCATTCAAATTGATCCGGCGCGACAACAGGCATCGGTTAACAGTGTGGCAGCAGCAGCAGGATCGCAGGCAGATTTAGAAAATGCCAGAGCCACCTTAGAAAATTATCGAGCCGAACGCTTCAGACGACTGGCAGATTTGAAGTTTAATCGATCGCAATACGAGAGTTATAACAGTCTTTACGCCAGTGGAGCCGTGAGCCGACAGACTGCCAATCAATATCTAAATGGATTAGAAGTTGCCCAGGCAAATGTGGGTGCGATCGAGGCTCAAATCAAAGCACAACAGGCGACGATCGCCCGCAATCAGCGATCGGTGCAGCAGGCACAGGCAACCACTCAGGAACAATCCGTTCAACTGCAATATTTCAACATTGCGGCACCCTATGGAGGCAAGATTGGACGCATTCCAGTGAAAGTGGGTGACTTTGTGAACACCTCTACCGAACTTGCCACCATCACTCAAAACAACGAGTTAGAGGTAAATATTTCCATCCCGATCGAGCGAGCCGCTCGGATTCGCATCGGTACGGCGATCGAGTTATTGGATGCCGATGGCAAGCGCGTTGGCACCAGTCGGGTCTTCTTCATTGCTCCCAACACGGCAAACAACACGCAATCGCTGTTAGTAAAATCTCTATTCAACAATGCCAACAATCAACTTCGCGCTGATCAATATGTACGAGCCAGAGTCATCTGGGATCAACGCCCCGGTGTAACTATTCCCACATCCGCAATCTCGCGGGTTGCGGGAGAGACCTTTGTGTTTGTGGCAGAGCCTGACAAGGCTGGACTCGTGGTGCATCAGCGTCCCGTGAAGTTAGGCACCATTAACGGCAACAGCTATCAAGTATTGGATGGATTAAAAGCGGGCGATCGCATCGCCGTTTCTGGTTTACTCAAGCTCACAGATGGCGCAACGATCACATCGGAATCTTAAGGAGAAAACCTCAATGGCTCATGCTGAATTCACCGATGAAGTCACACTGGCAGAACAAGCTGAAAACTTAGGACGCATGGCGCTGATGATGGGACTCATTCCCAGCTTTGTCGTGCGTCACTTCCCCGATAGCTGGGAGTTTTACATTCCCAATGAAACCGCTCCTCAACTCACACCAGAGGAAGCCTATTTACACCTCAAGCAACTGGTTGACCCGGTTGACTAAGATTACTCCGATAATTGTTGCTGGTGATCATTCAAGTCGTCAACGCTGAGAATCCACCCTTGCAATTGGTGTTGGGACAGTGTTTTTGTTAGTAAATCAACCTACTATGTCTAATCTCTCAACGTCTTCTAATACATTTGTGATCGCCAATGATTTGGTCATCAACCGGATTGGTTACGGTGCAATGCGATTAACCGGACAACCCGGAAATTTCGGTCCTTATGCCGATTGGGACGGTGGACAGAAACTTTTGCGACGGGCGGTTGAACTCGGCGTGAATTTCATCGACACGGCTGAAGCTTACGGTCCCGATTTTAACGAAGAGCTGATTGCAGCAGCACTGCATCCCTATCCATCCGGTGTCGTGATTGCAACCAAAGGCGGCATCCATAAACCATCGCCAACGGATATTCGCGCTGATGGGAAGCCCGAAAGCTTGCGTCGTGGTTGTGAAGCCAGTTTACGACGACTCAAGCTGGAGCAAATTGATCTGTATCAACTGCATCGTCCCGATCCCAACGTCCCGTTTGAGGACTCGGTAGGAATGCTGGCAACTTTACAGCAAGAAGGCAAAATTCGTCATATTGGTGTGTCAAATGTGACGATCGCCCAACTTGAAACTGCACGTCAGATTGTACCCATTGCGTCGGTTTAAAATCGCTTTAGCATTACTGAACGCGACCAGGAACCTGTGTTGAATTACTGCACTCAGCACAACATCGCCTTCATTCCCTACGGTTCACTAGGAGCGCATCCTCTCAAACGCGGTGCGCCCCTGGCAACGGCTGAAGGAGCGTTAGCGGAGATTGCTCACCATCACAATGTCAGACCTAACCAAATGGCGCTGGCATGGCTACTGCATCATGCATCAAATATCATTCTGATTCCTGGAACGACGACGATCGCTCATCTTGAGGAAAACATTGCAGCAGCAACTATTCAACTAACAGCAAATGAAATAACCAGATTAGATTAATGGTTCTTCCAGAAATATAGATGGTTATGAACGACCTGGAAACTAGACTGGAACTCATTAAACAAGATGCCATACATCAACATTCAAGTAACGATCAGAACATAATGAGCAATTCACTACAAAAAGCAACTGAAGCTATTTTTGCCTATACCTTTGGCATGGATACTGCTGATTGGGATGTGGCAGTTAACAAATTTGCTGAGTCGATCGACATTGATTACAGCGCAGTAGGGATGATGCAGGCTCAAATAACAAAGCTAGAACTAAAAGCATTTTTGCAAGAACTTCTTGAAAAACCCGATTTGCGAGTGCATACAGCAATTTCTCAAGTTTTGGAAAACCCCAGAAAGCCATCTGAGTTTATTGCTTATTACTCAGTTAGACATTACAGAGGGCAGATGGGTCAAGCTGCCAAGTTTGCCGTCTTTGGTTGGTACAGCTTCATGTTACAGAGTGATTTAATAGTGTCTTTGAAGATTAATGTTATCGCGCTAGAAGGAGATCCATCTGTGCTCACTTAGAGTCATCAGTTGATTTAGCTAAGGATGTAGAAACGCCTTTTTGGATTGAGAGATGCAGCGATCGCGATTCACACCGCATCAGTCGAGTTCAAATCCTCAAGTTTCGAGTTCCGAGGTGCAACGTTCAGGCTCAAAGCTCCAAACTCCGAGTTCCAAAGTCCAAGTTTCGAGTTCCGAGGTGCAACGTTCAGGCTCAAAGCTCCAAATTTCGAGTTCCGAGGTGCAACGTTCAAGCTCTGAACACCAAATTTCAAGTATTGCAAGCAACGCTACGTGAACAAAAGTGGAAGCACCGAGTTCAGAGGTCAAATCTTCGAGTTCAAAGCCTCATTGATTACGTTTAAAGCTCAAAACATCCTAATCAAAACTTCAAGTCTGCTTTAATACAGCACCTTAAATCATCTATAACTATTTCTGCTGAACCCTCCTTCACCTTTTGTCAACCCATGTTCTCTGAAACTTTTATCAAGCGTCCGGTGCTTTCTATCGTTTGTGCGATTCTGATTCTGCTGGTAGGCGCGATCGCGATTCCCACCCTGGCGGTTGAGCAATATCCCGATATCAGTCCGGTGCAGGTCGTTGTCACCTCCAGCTACATTGGTGCCAGCGCCCAAGTGGTGTGGGTTGTGAACCTGCCTTTAAAGCCTTCTTAGCTGGGGTGACAGCCGCTTGTGGACAGTTTCCAGGCTACTTAGGCAGCACCATTTTTCGTCCCGCGAGTGCCGCTGATCCTGAATACCGTGTCCTCTTTCGGTTCGATCGACTGAGTAATCTACGTCGTTGGGAGACCTCAGACGAACGACAGCGATGGTTCGCCCAGGCAGAGGCTCTCACCGATCGCCCCCCAAACGTGCAAGTTCTAACGGGTCTAGAGACCTGGTTTACCCTACCTGGCAGGGCTACCCTCGTCCCACCCCCTCGCTACAAAATGGCACTGATGACTTGGTTGACCGTTTTTCCGCTCATCACGGTGCTTTCGACGCTGCTGCAACAGCCATTGTCATCGCTGCCGATCGTGTGCCGCGTTATGGTCATCACGGCGATCGCCGTGCCAACGATGACCTACCTCCTGATGCCCCAAATGACACGCCTATTTGCCGGGTGGTTGTATCCCTCACCCTCAGAGCTGCCAGCCGAGCAGCCTCACGCAACACCGCTTGCCCTCGAACCCAGTGCCGCCCTGCCGCTCTCTGTCCTGCCATCCATGCCCGTGACAGCAGACGTTAGCCAGCCCACTATGAGTCCAGCCAGTAGTTTGACATTCGTAACACTGCCAATGGACTCAACCACCCTGGATCAGAATGGCTTGGTGTTAAATGAGTAGCCGTACAGTCACTCCTGCTAAGGCTGAAAGACTGACTAAGCAGGTGCCTTAAACTAAGAACCTGGAGTTTAGACTAACGGCACGTGGGAACGGCTCAACTCCTTGCAAGAAGTGAGTGAGATGGCAGGAACAACGCCATCAGCGATTAAGCAGACTTCTTGTTATCCACTTTAGGGTTGCGAAATCG
>JAESFW010000136.1_pt1 | contig 28610 bp, 20 predicted proteins | sample 9269481 | NCBI WGS metagenome assembly JAESFW01 (sample SAMN14515350, study PRJNA621654) | algae metagenome | isolation source: Lyngbya sp. HA4199-MV5 and co-occurring heterotrophs from soil with... | place: USA: Ahupuaa O Kahana State Park, Hawaii | collected 2009-07-21
GCATTCTGTCACTCGCTGTCGTCGCTGGTCTCGGTCTCGGTGCGGCTGTTGCCGAAGAGGCCAAGGGCGGCGAGGAGCATGGCGGCGGTACGCCCCACTATCCGATCCACAAGCCGGAACAGCAGGACTGGAGCTTTGCCGGTCCCTTCGGTCACTACGACAAGGGCCAGCTTCAGCGCGGCCTGAAGGTCTACGCCGAAGTCTGTTCGGCCTGCCACTCGATGAACCTGGTGTCCTTCCGCACGCTGGAAGGCCTGGGCTACTCGGAAGGCCAGGTAAAGGCCTTTGCGGCCAACTACGAAGTCCAGGACGGCCCGAACGCCGACGGCGAGATGTTCAACCGCAAGGCTGTCGCCTCGGATCACTTCCCGTCGCCATACGCGAACAAGGAAGCGGCTGCCGCATCGAACAACGGTGCAGCTCCGCCGGACTTCTCGCTGATCGCCAAGGCACGCGGTATCGAGCGCGGCTTCCCGCAGTTCATCTTCGACATGTTCTGGCCCTACCAGGAAGGCGGCCCGGATTACATCCACGCGCTGCTGACCGGTTATCAGGAGCCGCCGCAGGGCGTCGAAGTCGCCGAAGGCACGCACTACAACCCGTACTTCGCGAACGCTGCCGCTCTGGCGATGGCCCAGCCGATCTCCAACGACCAGGTCACTTATGACGATGGTACGCCGCAGACGGTCGACCAGTACGCCAAGGACGTCGCCGCATTCCTGATGTGGGCTGCTGAGCCGCACCTCGAAGAACGCAAGCGCACCGGCTTCATGGTAATGGTGTTCCTGCTGATCTTCACCGGCCTCATCTACCTCACCAAGAAGTCGGTCTACGCCAACAAGGAACATTGATCGACGCCGGCTTCAGCCGGTTCGGATCGAGATCCAAATGAAGAGGCCCCGGTTCGTCCGGGGCCTTTTTCGAATGCATCAAATTTCACTGGAATCCGATTATTTGTTGCATTGCCTTCGACGCGAGGTTTTTCGCTGCACTTCTAGCGAACGCTCCCTCTGCTGTGTCTTCTTTGTAGAATTCGGCGGCTGAGGCGTAAGCCTGGGCAGCTTCCACATATTTCGGAAAACTCTTGTCGCGGGCCGCAATTGCGCTCAGCGCTATGCCTAAATTATAGTTCGTCGCGGCCCAAACCGATTGCGCCGTTCCGCGGTTGACTTGCGTGAGCGCGAGGTTGAGATGATGTACGGCATAATCCCAATCTTGCGCGCCGTGGGTCGTGGCGGGCATACGCAATATCAGTTCACCAATTCGATAGTGAATGTCAGCCCACACGGCGGGCATGTTTTCTCGATCGACCACCAACAAAGTTTGATAGTACGCCTCAAGCGTCAGGTGAAAATAGGCGGTGTCGTTTAGTAGCATTGCGCGCTTTTTCTCAACTCTCGCAATATTCCAGGCGACGTCGAGCCAAGCAGACCGGTCATCACTCGGCGAAAGTTGCCGCAAAGTTGCCCGTAGGTAGGAGAGGGCGGCGTCATACCCGTCACGGCGCTGTTCGATATCGCCTCGCGTTTCGTGTACGTAAGCGAAATTGCGCTGGAAGTTCACCCAGAGCACAGGCCTCTTATCAAGAGTAGCCTCGGCCACGCCCTCGTTCAAATATTGCAAGGCGCTATCAAGCTGGCTCAGATCATTCCTCAATCTCGCTAGCTTCACTTCAGCGTTGGCGAAATGCAGCATTGTTCGTGCCCAAGTGGCCGGGAACCTCGCCCTTGGCGTCGACGCCAGCGCCAAACGGTAATGATCTAAACCGGACCGAATCGATTTTATGGCGTCCCCACCTTCGGCTAAATTGATAATGGCGCGGCCAAGATTGACCTGAGTCAGTGCCCAACCCCATGGATCCTCGTCCCGCGTCAATGCTGAAAGGGATGCGGAGAATGCCATGGCGGCCTCTTGCGCCGCTGTTGAATCCGATTCAAGTTCCGCAAGCTCCAGTAGAGCCCTTCCTTTATTGTTCTGAATTCGGCTCCATTGCTCTCGATTACTTCGGTAATCGAGTTTGGCAATGGCAACATCGTACTCGGCGACGGCTTCTCGGTAGGCTGAAACCTGGTGGGCTTCTCCCGCAATAGCCAAAAGAACCCCCGCCAATTCAATGCGAATAAAGTTCGAGTCTTTGGCGTCCTCCGCGCTAGCCATGACCTCAAGGTAGGTCTGCCTGGCTTCGTTCAAGGGTTTCACATCGCTGGACGCTATACCCCAGCAGTACAACGAGTGCGCTCTCTGAAGTTGTATTTTCTCCCATTGATCCCTGTCCTGATTGCGCGAAATCTTCTCCAGGAGGTGCCTGTCGATCAGTTGCAACGCTGCTTTCGCGTCGTCTTCACTACCGTCTTTCAGGCAATCTCCGAGCAGGGTCTCGGCAGCTTGAAGGAGATACTTTACATGATGCGCTTTGCTTTCTGGTTCAGCAAAGATAGCAGCTTCATAGAACGCTTGGGCGCCCTCGACAGATTTCTGATCACCAATCAATGTTCTCGCGCGCAACTCGTAGAGTTCGGAAAACTTAAGCAGCGTGTTGCCTTCTGAAGAACTTAGTGCCTTCACCGCTTGTTCAATCAGGTCTGCCGCATTTTCCCATCTCGCTGAAGATATTTCAGCCAAAGCAAGTTGAAGGACGCGAGATCGGTCTGCATCTAAGTCTATAAGTCGCTGCGCTTTTTGCCTAAGGGTGCGGTAATTTTCCGCGTTCCTGTTCAGAATCGAAGCCCACTCATCACGAGGTACGCCACGGCCTTCTATCGTCCGTAAGAAATCGTAGACCATCGCTTCGGTAACACCGAGGTCGTAGGCGATTGCCTCAACTCTGGCCCTGTTTTCAGTGAGCCAGTTTTCGTCACCGCGATAGAGTTCGACCACGACCTGAACGATTGTGTTGTTGTTACCGGTGACGTGGATTTTCTGGTTCTGAGATGCGCAGGGAAATGCGAAGAGCAGTGTCGGTATGGCCAAACATGCCAGCCGCAACACTCTCGACCTCACTTTCCGGCATTCTGCTCGGTAAGATTTCCATCGCCGTGAATCGATGCATCCTGCGCGGATTTAGAGTTATCTTGAGATCCGTATCGCTTCTGAATTGTGGTGTTGTCGTCGCCAACAATTTCGACGCTTTGGAACGGCGTCAACGCGACGAATACCCAACTGCCTATACCCACGAGTGCAACGATGGACGTGGCAACGAGTATCGTCGTGAGGAACCGTCGTGCCTCCCTCGGGCTCACTCTATTCGCCAGTTTCGATTCGATTAGGTTTCTTGCGATGAGAACAAATATCCCCAGGGCCACTCCTGCGACGCCTGCCACCTTTCCAAGCTCACTTAGCTGCTCCATACCGCCCCCAAGATCTATTCTATTATTGTAGAAGCAATCGCGGCACTTACTAGAACGAGAAGTATCGTTGAAACTTAGCTACTATAACTGGCCGGCTTATCCGTTCCAATAGGTCTCACTGAGTGTTTCGAGGTTGTTTCACGCCCTGTTGTTGCATGATGGCGACCATTGCGTTGCCTCTTGAACCTGATGCGCTAATAGCAGCCAACTCCCCGGCTCGCGCTCAAGGTGTCGGCCAAACGCCAGGCGGAAGTGATCGAATGTTTCTCTTCCTCAGAAGTGCTGCAAACGAAAACGGCCCCATCGCAAGACGGGGCCGTTTTCGTTGTTTCAGATCCCAGACGCTTAGCTGAAGCGGCCGGCGGCGTGGGCGAGCATCGTGTAGACCTTGCCGGTGTCCGACGTCAGGTAGGTCTGGGTGATGCGCTTGTCCGGGTCGTTGCGGGCGACATCGGCGAGCAGCTTTTCGAAGTCGGCGATGTAGCGGTCGACGGCGGTGCGGAACTCCGGCTCGCGGTCGTACTTGCGCTTGATCTCGTCGAAGGTCTGCTGGCCCTTCAGCGTGTAGAGGCGACGGGTAAAGACGTCGCGCTCGCCGCGCTGGTAGCGGCGCCACAGATCGACCGAGGCATCGTGGTCGATGGCGCGGGCGATATCGACCGACAGCGAGTTAAGCGACTCGACGACGTGGCGCGGATTGCGGCTGTCACTGGCCCGCGCTGCAGGCTGGGCTTCCGCCGGGCGCTGCGGTGCAGGCGAGGGTGCCTCTTCGCGCGAGGCCGCACGCAGCAGGTCACGCATCCAGCCACCGCCTTCGGCAACCTCGTTCGTTACCGCCTGGCTCGGCGCCGGCTGACGAACGGTAGCCTGATCGAGGCCGAGGCTGCCACGAAGCGCCTGGGCCGGCTCCTGGCGGCGCGGCTGCTCGATGACCGGCTGCTGGGCCACAACCTGTTGAGCGACCGGCTGCGGCGCTGGCTGCTGGATCGCGGGCTGCGGCTGAACCACTGGCTGTTGCTGGACAGCCGGCTGCTGCTGCACCGGACGCGAGACCGGCGCGGCTGCCGGCTGCTGGCGCAGCGGCTGGGCGACTTCGAGCTGCGTCGAGGACTTGCCGATGATGTCGGACAGTTCCTGCAGCGCCTTGATCTGCTCGCCAACGGCGCGACGCATGACAGCGGCGTTTTCCTTGGCTTCTTCCGGCAGGTCGAAGGCGCCACGCTTCAGCTCTTCGCGGGTCATGTCGAGTTCCTTGCGGATCTCGCCAGCCGAACGACGGATCTCGTCGGTTGCACCGCTGAAGCGGCCGATCGCCTCGTCGATCGCCACGCGCACGGCGTCGCGCAGCTGCCCGGCGACACCGTCGGACTTCTTGCCGCTGTCGGCGAGCATGCGCTCGATATCCGATACCGAGGCTGCGACGCTGCCGCGCAGACGCGAAGCGACTTCCTTGGAGCGTTCCTCGGCATTGGCAAATGCGCCTTCGATCGAAGCGCCGGCATCTTCGCCGACCTTGGCAATCGCCTGGCGGAGTGCTTCCGACGCGCCAAGCGCACGGCCCTCGACCGAGGACAGCGTCTTGTTGACGTCGGCAAACGAGGTTTCGACGCCTGAGCGCAGGGTATCGGCGATCTGGCGCGAGCGTTCCTCGGCTCGGCTGAACACCTGCTCGACCGAAGCGCCGGCCGCGTCGCCCGCCTGGGCAAGCGTGTTGCGCATCGATTCTGCGGCTTCCGCTGCGCGCTGTTCGGCGCTGGTCAAAAGGCGGCCAACATCCGAGAAGGACTGCTGGATGCCGCTGCGCAGGTTGCCTGCGACGAGGCCCGAGCGTTCCTCGGCGCGCTGGAAGGCACCATCGACGAAGCCTTCGAGTGCGCGCATGGTCCGCTCGATGTCTTCCGAGCGCTGCACGAGACCGACCGAAAGGGTGCGCAGGGCATCCTGGCGTTCTTCGAGCGTGCTGACGAGGTTCGACTGGGCGGCGCCGAGCAGGTCGGATGCCTGGCCGAGCACACGCGAGTGGTCCTCGAAGCGGCCGACGATGCCGCCGATCTGCGACAGGGTCGATGCCGAAATGTCGGACAGCTTGTCGACCTTGCCTTCGATCAGGCGGGTCGAAGTCGACAGCATGTCGGACGCCTGGCGTGTCGTATCGGAGACGCGGGCGATCGTCGATTCCAGGCGCTGGTCCATGTCGCCAAGGTTGCTGCTGGCCTGGTCGATGACCGAGGCGATCGCCGCATTGTTGTTGGCGAGCTGGTCGATCAGGCCCATGGCCGTCGATTGCAGACGGTTCTCGACCATCTTCATCGCCTTGGCCGTTTCCTCGGCGCGGTGCGAGATCGCATTCAGCGTCTCGCCCGTGCGCTCGGCAATGGCGTTGACCAGGGCGGCGTTCTCTGCCCGCAGGCGATCGGTGCTTTCCTGGGTCACGGCGGCGATGCGCTCGGCCGCTTCACGGCCCGTTGCTGCGTACTGGTCGATGACCGGACGGGCCTGTTCGTCGATCAGGCGCGAGAGCTCCATCGAGCGGCCGGCGAGCATCGAATTGAGTTCGCGGGTGCGCTCGTCGAGCGTGTTGCGGATCGCTTCGCCACGCGCCTCCAGGGCCTTCTCGGTGTTGGCGAGACCCTGATAAATGGTGTCGGCGTGGTTGGCGATCTGGCTGTGCGTAGCGGCCAGCCGCGCCGTTGCCGTATCGGCCGCATCGGCAATCGAGCGGGCGAGGTCGGCGTGACGCGCCGCGGTTGCGGCTGCTTTTTCTTGGATCGTGTTTGCGAGCTCGGCATGGCGGGCAGCGGTTGCCGCCGCCGTCTGGTCGATCGTGTTGGCAAACTCGACCTGGCGCGCGGCGAGTGCTGCGGCGAAATCCTCGCCCGCTCTCGACAGGAGCCCTGCGGAGCGCGCGGCTTCCGCGTCGATTTCCTGCGCAGCGTCGCTGACCGCGCCGCGAATTGTGTTCACCACGCCCGCGGCCCTGCCTTCGATACGGGCAGTCTCGGCATCAAGCTCCTGGGCGACATCGCCGACGGCGCTGCGCAGGTTGCTGACGAGATCGGCAGTCTTGCCTTCGATCCGTGCGGCTTCCTGGTCGATGTCCAGGCTTGCTTCACCGACGGCGGTGCGCAGGCTGCTGACGAGATCGGCGGTCTTGACTTCGATCCGCGCGGCTTCCGCGTCGATCCCTTGCGTTGCCTCGCTGACGGCGCCGCGCAGGTTTGTGACCAGAACGGCCGCCTTGCCCTCGATGGTGCGGTTGACGTTTTCAAGGCCGATGTTGAGGGCACGATCCATGGTGCCCAGACGCTCGGTGATGCGTTCCGCACCGGCCTCGATGGCGCTGGAGATGCGGCTTGCCGCCACGTCGCTCAGGCGATCGATTTCCCCAGCGCGGGTGCTGAGGCTGTCGGCAATCCGGAGGCCGGCGCCATCGACGATCTCGTTGACGCTGCCGACGCTGTCGCGAACGCGGTCTTCGAGCGAGCTGAGGCTTACCTCCAGGCGCAGACCCGTGTCGTCGACCAGCGAGTTGACGTCGCTGACGCTTCCACGGATGCGGTCCTGCAGGGCGCCGAGGCTGCTTTCGATGCGCGTGCCGGTGTCGCCGACGATCGAGTTGACGCTGCTGACGCTGCCGCGAATGCGGTCTTCAAGCGCGCCCAGGCCGCCTTCGACACGGACGGCCGCCTCATCGACGACGGAGCCGACATTGGCGACGCTGCCGCGAATGCGCTCTTCAAGCGCGTTCAGGCCACCTTCGACGCGGGCGGCCGCATCGTCGACGACGGAGCCGACATTGGCGACGCTGCCGCGGATGCGGTTTTCGAGCGCTCCAAGGTTGCTTTCAATGCGCGCACCGGTGTCGTCGACAACCGAGCCGACATTGCCGACCGTGCCACGGATGCGGTCTTCGAGCACGCCGACGCGGGTTTCGATGTGCATCCCGGTTTCATCGACGATCGAACCGATGTTGCCAGCACTCTCACGCATGCGCTCTTCAAGCGCACCAAGGCTCGTTTCGACACGAAGGCCGGTGTCGTCGAGACGGTCGCTGAGACCGTTGATCGACATGTCCACGCGGTTGGTGAGGCTGTCGGCCGCGAGGCTGATCTGGTTGGCGGTCTCGGACAGGCGTTCGGCGATATGGCCGGTCGTCGCACGCATGCGTGCATCGAGCACTTCGCCGCTGCGGTCGATGACACCAGCGAGTGCCGACTGGCGATCTTCCAGCGACATTTCAAGCATGCCGGCGCTGGTGGCAAGGGTCGTGGCGATCGCGGTCGCCTGCTCGGAGAGCAGACCCTCTAGCTGGTCGTGGCCCTGGCCGACGGCGAGGTTGATCGCGTTGATCCGATCATCCAGCGTGGCGCGGATCTGCTCGTGTGTCGACGTCAGCGTGTCGCGCAGGTGTTCGGCGCGGCCGCTCAGCGTCTGCTCGATCTCAGCCGCCTTGCCGGCAAGCGATGCCGTCGCCTCGGTGGTGCGCGCAGTCAGAGCGTCGGCGATGTGGGCGCTGGTCTCCGTCAGCGTGTCGGAGATCTTGCCGACACGGCCGCTCAGATCCTCGGCAATGCGGGCGCTGGTCTGGGTGAGGGTGTCGGAAATCAGGCTGACGCGGCCGCCGAGGTCCTGGGCGATCGTGTTGACGCTCTCCGACAGTTTCTGCTCGATATCGCCGACACGGTCGGTCATGGTCTCGGCAACGGCCGTTGCGCGGAACGTCAGGCTGTCGGCCACGTCTTCGGCATGGCGGCTCAGCGTGTTGGCCATTTCATTGGCGCGCGACGACATGGTCGAGGTAATCGCCGCTGCCCGGTCGGCAAGCACGCCGTCGAGCGCAGTCGTCTGGTTGGTAAGCGCGTCGGAGATCGCTTCGCCGCGTTCCGAAAGCACCCGCTCCAGCCGGTCAGCCGTGCCGCTGACGGCGACGTCGATCTGGTCCGCGCCCATCGACAGGATCGTCGAAAGCGCGAGCGTGCGCTCGGACAGCGTGTTGTCGAGACGATGCTGGCTCGCCGCGATCGCGCTGGTGATTTCGTCGGTCGAACCGCTGAGCGTCTGCTCGATGCGCGAATGCGCTGCCTGCAGGCCGTCGACGAAGGCGGCGGTGCGGCTGTCGAGACCTTCGGTGAGGCGCTGCTCGCTTGTCGTCAGGGCGTTGGCAAGGGCGTCCGCACGCTGGCCAAAGCCGTTTTCGATGCGGTCCTGCGCCTGGGTGAGGGCACCCATGAGGCCGCCGGTCTTTTCGGAGAGCACCGCGTCGATGCGGGTGTGCGCATCGCCAATCATGGTGCCGAGTTCCGAAGTACGGCTGGCGATCGTCTCTTCGATGAAGTCCTGTGTCGCGCCGAGCGTGGTGGCAAGCGTCAACGACTGGTCAGAGAGAGCCGAGCCGATCTTTTCGATACTGCTGTCGAGCGCGCCGCCGATCGCTTCCGAGCCGCCGGAAACGGTCTCGTTGATGCGGTGCAGGCTCTCCATGAGCTTGGTGTCGAGCAGGCTGGCGCGCTTGTCGAAGGCGGATGCAAATTCGTGGAAACGCTCGTCGAAGGCGGTCGCAAGCTGGCCGACCGTCGTCTGCAGCTTTTCTTCGAAGAAGCCGCCGCGCAGGTCGAGGTCCATGATAGCGTCGTCGGCGCTGGAGCGCAGGCTCTGGCGGAAACTTGCGCCCTTCTCGTCGAGCGTGGCGTTGAGCGAAGCCAGAACGTTGTCGAGGCCGCCGGTGATCGCATGCTGACCGACGCTGAGGCTTTCGTTCAGGTCGCGGGTCCGGGCGATCAGCGTCTCGTTGAGCTGGCGGGCACGCTCGTTCAGCGCCGCATTGAGCTTTTCGGTGCTGGCGTCGAGCGAAGAGGCGCGCGTTTCGAACTGGCTAAGCAGATCCTCGCCGCGCTTCGTCAGCGTGTCGCTCAGTTGGTCAAGGCGCGTGTCGAACTCGGTGCTGAGGCCAAGACCTGCAGCCGTCAGGCCGGAGAGCAGGGCGTCCGTGCGCGTCGTCAGCATGGAGCCGATCGACTGTAGCGCGGTGTCGGACTTTTCGCTGAGGGCGGCTGCGCGCGTGTCGATCAACGAGGCGAAGGCCTCACCTGATATGGCGATGCGGGACGCGATGTCTTCGCTTGCCTGTTCCAGATCGTCCTTCAACTTGCCATGAGCGCCTGAAATGGCCGAGCGGATGCGCTCCGAATGACCGATGATCGCTTCGCGCTCCAGGCCGAGTTCCTGGACCAGGGTGCGCACGCGCAATTCGTTTTCGCTGTAGCTGCGCTCGAGCGCGTTGACTTCGGAATGAACGAGCGTTTCGAGTTCGGTGGCACGGGCGATCGTGCGCTCGATGCCTTCGTTCATCGCCGAGACTTCGCGGCGCACAGCCTGGCCGACGGTCATGACACGATCGGCGGCGGCCGTTTCCGGCTCGGCAAGGCGGAGTGCCACTTCGGCCATCGAACGTGCGGCGTTACGCAGTTCCTGCGCGCGGGCAATCATGATGGCGAAGGAGAAGAACAGCATGATCGGCAACACGATACCGATCGCAACCCCGACGGCGCCCGGTGTAGCGGCAAGGTCGCTCAGCGAGCGGATCTGCCAGATCTGGGGGCCGTAAAGAAGATTGGCGACGCCAAGGCCGGCGACCGCCCAGATGATCGACACCAGAGCGGCAACGCGGATCGCGGCGCGATTGGAGCGCACGTCAAGCGCGCGCAGCATCGCAGCCGGCGAACGACGGCCATCGTCGTTGGCGGCGGAAAGGGAAGGGGACTTGGGCGCAGGTTCCGGAGCGAGCGCCTTTGCCGCTTCGGCAGCGCGCGCCACGCGGGACGGATCCGGCTGAGGCTTTGCTTTTTTATTTTGATCGGGCGTTGCCGCCTGATTGGTGGGCTGAGACACATTTTCCTCCGGATCATCCAAGGAAGTCTTGTCATTCGGGCTCGATACAAGCTCGTCGAAATCAATCTTCAGGGCCGCTTCCAGAGCCTGGAAAGCCTTTTCGTCGATCGACTCATTGCTCTTTTTCGTCGCCATAGGGATACGCCTCATTACCTTTTGCCCATCACAAGGAAGCAGCCTATCCCCCTGAGGGGACCGGATGTCTTCTTCATGGGCGGTGACGGCAAGATACGCGCATCGGATCTACGCAATACCCTACTGATCACCCACTGCATTGCCTCGACGGATAGTCGCATTTGTGGCCGAAAGGGACCACGCGTTGAGCTTATCCACCGGAACGGTTGCCATTTTCGTACGCGAGCCCGTTCCTAAGCGTATCGTAGTGACACATTAGCTGGGTTCTTACAATTATGAGCGCTCGGGCTTGATTAGAATCCTAATGAATTCTTAATGCGATAGCGGTCCGGACGGTGAAAAAGATAAGGAAATCAAAGAATTTAACGTGCATTAACCATTTCCTGAGAATCCTGCCTATATTGCGCCCGCTTTTAAGCCAATAGGTGCCCGCGCCCGCCGATGATGGATATCTGACTGGTGCGGGTGCTGTGGATCGCCCATGTGAGGCGGTCCAAGGAAACAAGCCAACATCAAACAAACAATAGGGAATTTGGCTCATGGCGGCCCTCAGGATTGCCTTCGAAGCCCCGGATAGTCCGGGTAACTCTCCTGCGACAGGCAGGAAGCCGATCGACTTTGCTCACCTTGCCGTTCAGACGATGGGTGACAAGGCGCTCGAAATCGAAGTGCTGCAGCTTTTCGCGCGCCAGGCGCGCCAGGTAATGAAGGAGATCGTCGAAGGCGAGGGCATTCACCGCGCCCAGGCGGCGCACCGCCTAAAGGGGGCAGCCCTTGCTGTCGGCGCTGTCGACGTTGCCCAGGCGGCCGGCGCGATCGAACAAAATCCAACTGAAGCGTCGCTCTCAGACACGCTCTCGACCGCGGTCCTCGAGGCCGAACTCTTCATCCTGAAGCTCTGCCGCTGACAAACCCATTCTCCCGTAACGTCACGGGGAAGCGGAAATACGCTCCGGCATCGACGTGCCGGGGCGTCACTATCGCCTGCACTGAGCACGTATCAGCCGTACGTTCGTGCACGGCGCGATGCGCGCAGTGATGGCCGTTGTTGACTGGTCGGCCGATTTGTTGGAAGAACTTTCCCTGAATTTGCGCCCGCGGCGTTCGTTCTCAAGAGCCCGCCCTTGGCCAGCCCACCCGTTCATTCCGGAAAGAGACATGACAAAACTTAACATCGTTGCCTTTGATGGCGCGCGCCATGAACTGAATGTCGAGAACGGCTCGACGGTTATGGAAAACGCCGTTCGCAATTCGGTTCCCGGCATTGAAGCCGAATGCGGCGGTGCCTGCGCCTGCGCGACCTGTCACGTCTATGTCGACGACGCCTGGGCGGCTGTCGTCGGCGCCCCGGAAGCGATGGAAGAAGACATGCTCGATTTTGCCTATGACGTGCGTCCGACGTCGCGGCTGTCCTGTCAGATCAAGATGAGCGATGCGCTTGACGGTCTCGTCGTGCACGTGCCGGAGCGTCAAGCCTAGATCACTTCTCGCTGTTTCTTCGAAGCCGCGACATGATCGAGATTTGAAGCAGCGCAATTGCGGACGGAAAACCGTTTCACATTCTGCCCTGTATTGCTCCGCGCCGGTCGCGTCGGCGTTGCGTTCCCACCATTCAGATGCGTGCGCCAAAAAAGTGCCTCGCTGGTCGTACGACGAGCGAGGCGAGGAGGGCGCATCGCAAACAGATGAGGGAGGGAACATCTGCTGCACCAAGACACGCCAGGAGAACCTGTTTCGGCTCCGTTGCTCGGTTTCTTGTTTTACAATTGAACAACGTCGCGCAAATTAAAGTAATCGCAAATTCGAAGCTTCTCGCGCCGCTGCCGCGTCGCGCTTAATCTATCATTTGGCGGGGGCTAGTCTTCATCCTTGCCCCACTTTCCATATTTTGAATATAGATGAGTCGATGGCCGGCAGCCATCGTTATATTTCACCAATAAAATACTGTGGGTTTGGCCGCCGAAATCGCCGCGGAGCCGACTATAGTCACGATCTTCTTCGGGGGCGGGCGCTGCTACCTACTGTTGCGCCTTCTTCAGCGTCTCAAGCCGATATTGCAGCAGCCGGATCATGCGCTTGTCGAAGTTTGCGGCTTCGGTGCGGTCGAACCTCGCCTGATCCTTGTCGTGGGCTTCAATGGCAGTCACGCTGGCGCGCGCCACACTTGCCTGCATCTCTTCGCAATCAGCCTGGGGCTTCAGGGCAAGGAACATCTTTTCCATCCGGCGCGCATGGTTGCGTGCGATTTCCGCATGGCGCTCCTCATGGCGCTTGATGTCGCTTGAAAGCGTATCCCAGACAAGGGCGAGGTCGCGACCCGCCTGGCGGCGATACTTCCACTTGGGCAGGATAATGCGCGTGCTGAGCGTCACGCGCGCCGAACCGACGGCGCAGCGTCCGCCGCGGCTGACATAGGTGATGGAGCCGCCAAATTTGATGCGGGTTGCGCCCGGGTGGCGCGCGCCGGTCGACTTCATCATCGGCCCGCTCGCCGAGAGTGCCTTGTCGAGCTCTTCAGCTGTCCGACCGCCGATCGTGAAATAGGAGAAGCTCTTGTTGACCACGGTTTCGCCCGAGGCCGTACCGATCGGGGCGGCGACCAGGAGAGCAAGAAGGGCGGCTTTGAACGGGACGCGTACTCGGGACATCAATGCGTGGTTCTCTTCAGTTGAACTTCAGTCAAGCTTGGGGCATAGCCAGCGCCGGCGCAACAGCAAAACGAAGGCTCCCGGCCGCGTGCGGATGGTGAGGGAAAATGACTTACAATCCATTTCACAAATTTAGCTGGAAGCTGGCGCATGGGCGCAGCCTCGAACTTGGACCGCGTGGCGTTTTGATGGCGATCGTCAATGTTACCCCGGATTCTTTTTCCGACGGCGGTCGTTTCATCGATGCGACAGCCGCAGTCGCCCAAGGCATCCGCTGTCTGACGGAGGGCGCGCTGATCCTCGATATCGGCGGGGAATCGACGCGGCCCGATGCAGCGCCCGTCAGTGCTGACGAAGAACAGGCGCGGATCCTTCCCGTTATCTCCGCACTCGCGCGTGAAACCGACGCGCTCATCTCGGCGGATACCTACAGGGCCTCAACGGCCCGGTTGGCGGTCGAAGCCGGCGCCCATATCGTCAACGACGTGCACGGTCTTCAGCGCGAGCCGGATATCGCGAAGGTTGCGGCCGAGACTGGAGCGGGGCTTTGCATCATGCACACGGGACGCGACCGCGAGAAGCGCGCCGATGTCATAGAAGACCAGTTCGTTTTCCTTGAGAGATCGCTCGAGATTGCGGCGGAGGCCGGCGTGGCACGGGATCGCATCGTGCTCGATCCCGGCTTCGGCTTTGCCAAGGATACGGACGAGAACCTCGAACTCATGGCGCGCTTTCAGGAATTGCACCGGTTTGAACTGCCGTTCCTGATCGGCACGTCGCGCAAAAGGTTTGTCGGCGCGGTGAGCGGTCGCGAGGCAACCGACCGCGATGTGGCGACGGCTGCGACCTCGGCACTGCTGCGTGTCGCCGGCGCCTCGATTTTCCGCGTACACAATGTCGCAAACAGCAAGGATGCACTGGCGATCGCGGATGCTATGCTGAACGCCAAAGCGGGATGAGAAATGATGCGTGCGGTTTCCGCCCGCATCCCGCCTGAACCTATAAGACATCATCACGCTCAGGATTGTGGAACGGCTCGGCCCCATGACCGTCGTGATCCAAAGACAGTAGATGGGACGGAGAAGCATGAGCGCGACCTATATCATCACCCTCAAGAACTGCGCCTTCTTCGCGCGTCACGGCGTTTTCGACGAAGAGGAACTTCTCGGGCAGCGTTTCTTCGTCGACGCCGAGCTTGAAGTCGAGCAGGGAACTGCGCTGGTCGACGATTCGATCGAAGACACGGTGCATTACGGCATCGCCTTCCAGGAGATTGAGCGCATCGTCACCGGGCGCCGTCGCTACCTGATCGAGGCGCTGGCGCTGGAAGTGGCCAAGACGCTCTGTGTGCGCTTCCCGCAGATCAAGCGCGCGAAGGTATCGATCCGCAAGCCGAACGCGCCGGTTCCAGGCGTGCTCGATTATGTCGAAGTGACGGTCGAGCATGTCGTCTGAGATGATCTGGCGGCGCGCGACGCTGGGGCTTGGCGGCAATCTGGGCGATCCCAGGCGCGCGATGGCCGAAGCGCTTCGCCAGCTGGATGCCCGCGCCGATTGCGCCGTAGAGGCCGTGTCGCGGCTCTACCGCACACCGCCCTGGGGCAAGACGGACCAGGCCTGGTTCTATAACGCCTGCGCCAGCGTCGAAACGACGCTTGTGCCGGAGGCCTTGCTCGACGCCTGTCTCGATATCGAACGCTCGATGAAGCGCGTGCGCGACGAGCGCTGGGGGCCGCGCACGCTCGATATCGACGTGCTTACCTTCGAGGGGGTAGCGCAGGGTGGCGATCGGCTGGAATTGCCGCATCCGCGGATGACGGAGCGAGGGTTCGTGCTGATGCCGCTCGCCGACTTTGCCGCCGACATGCCGGTCCACGGCCGTACGGTCGGCGCGTGGCTGAAAGAGGCAGATGTCGCCGGCATCGAGATTGCCGAAGGCGACAGCAACTGGTGGCGTGCACAAGACTGAGCAAGCTCTGAAATTGTGCAGCGCCCGAAACAACAAAGCCCCGGTCGATGCCGGGGCTTTGTTGTCTTGGAGAATGCTGTGATGGCTACTTGATCGAACCGACGGCAATCGTATCGATCTGACGGTTGAGGCTGACGCCGATCACCGGCACCATCGTATCGTCGACCTTGACCGAGATGGTGATGTTCATCGTCTGGTCGTCCTGAAGGCGTGCGATCATCGCGCCGTTCAGCTTCTTGCGGTTGATGCCGACGACCACTTTGTCCTTGGCAACGTTGCCGGAAACGATGTCCAGGCCTTTGCCTTCGGCGCCGTCGAGGAACTTGCCGGTGTAGGTGTTGCCCTTCTGGGTGATCAGCGCCGACATCGGCTGCTTGAACACGCCGACGCGGCAGAAACCGTCGAGCTTGATGCCGGTATCGTTACCGGCGACCGGCTCGCCCGAGAGGTCACAGGTGAATTTGGTGCCCTTGTACTTGCCAGCGACGATCTCGCCCGGGCCCTTCCATTGGCCAGAGACTTTCTCGAAGAAAGCCTTGTCCTTGCCGCCGGAAAAGGCCGGTGTCGCAACGCCGACGGCAGCTGCAAGCGCAAAGGCGGCAGCGCCGCGAGCGATCAAAGAAGGGCGCGAGAACATAAACGATCCTTGATGGGTCAACGTCCGAAACTGAAAGCCACATTTGCGCGCAAATGGTTAATGGACGGTTTCCGGGAGGCGTACATCGAGGCTTCTTTGTGACCGGAACGGCGATTGCCCACAGGGTATTTGCCGTGCGTGAAACGTGGCTTGGCGGCTTAAAGCGAGACCGTCGTGCGGGCGGGAAACTCGAGCGCTCCGCCCTACGTATATTCACGGGAAAAGGGAGATTTCCCATGACGACCAAAGGAAACGAAGCCCACGCAATCGAGTCGGAGCTCCGCGCGGATCTCACGATCCGCCGGCACCGGCTTGCCACGCGGCTCACCCATTGGATGTGGGCGGCGGCGCTGTTCTTCCTGCTCTTGAGCGGCCTGCAGATTTTCAACGCGCATCCGGCGCTCTACATCGGCCAGCAGTCCGGATTCGATTTCGACAACAGCGTCTTGTCGATCCAGCCGATTCGCGATGCGGATGGCAGCATCAAAGGCGAGACGACAGTGTTGGGACGTCGTTTCGACACCACGGGCGTCCTGGGCGTCAGCGGCCCGCAGGAGCACCGCAGTTATAGCGCCTTTCCCGCCTGGCTGACGGTGCCGTCCTATCACGACCTCGCAACGGGCAGGGTCGTGCATTTCTTCTTCGCCTGGCTCTTTGCGACGGCCTATGTGCTCTGGCTCCTGGCGAGCCTCTTCAACGGGCATTTGGGGCGCGACATCGTTCCGGGCCGGACCGATTTCCGCGCATTGCCGCAGACCGTCATCGACCATCTGCGGTTTCGCTTCGGGCATGATGGGCGCTACAACTGTCTGCAGAAACTCGCCTATGCTGCTGTTCTTCTGCTGTTTTTCCCGCTGATGATCCTGACGGGCCTGACGATGTCGCCGGGCATGAATGCCGCCTGGCCATGGCTCCTCGAGCTCTTTGGCGGCCGTCAGACGGCCCGCACGATCCATTTCACCGTGATGTTGCTGCTGCTCGCGTTCTTTGCAGTGCACCTGTTCATGGTATTTGCCGCCGGGCCGATCAACGAGATGCGGTCGATGATCACCGGTCGTTATCGCATCGACGATCCCCACAAAGGAGGACCCGCGCGATGACCCGACTGCTCCTCAACCGCAGGCGCTTCCTGGGTGTGGCCGGCGCCGCCGTATCGACCGTGCCGCTTGCCGGCTGCGATGCGCTCGATGGCTTGCTCGCAGCCAGCCATCCGGTGCGCGGTCTGCTCGCCTCTGCCAATGGACTGACTTATCGAATGCAGCGGTTGTTGATCCCGGCTGACAAGCTCGCGCCGGAGTTTTCGGAGAGCGAGATCCGGCAGGGGCAGCGCCCGAACGGCTCGACCGACCCGACGGACCCCGCCTATCTCACGCTGAAGGACGCAGCGTTTGCCGGATATCGGCTCGCGGTCTCGGGTCTGGTGGAGAGGCCGCTGCAACTGACGCTCGATGAGCTGCGCAACATGCCGTCGCGAACCCAGATCACCCGGCACGACTGCGTCGAGGGGTGGAGCTGCATCGCCAAATGGACAGGCGTGCCGTTGGCGCGTGTGCTGGACGAGGCGCGGGTGACGAGCGGTGCACGTTATGTCGTGTTTCACTGCTTCGACAGCATGTCGCTCGGGCTTGCGGGTTCTGTCGCCTATTACGAATCGATCGACATGATCGACGCCCGCCATCCGCAGACGATCCTGGCCTATGGGTTGAACGGCACGCCGCTGCCCGTCGCCAACGGTGCGCCTTTGCGGGTGCGCATCGAACGCCAGCTCGGCTACAAGATGGCGAAATACATCCGGGCGATTGAAGTCGTCGCCGACCTGTCGCCCTTCGGCGCTGGGCGCGGCGGTTACTGGGAAGATCTTGGCTACGACTGGTATGCCGGTCTCTAGATCAGCTCACTGTTTCCTGGAAACAGTGAATTGATCTATCTCTTTGAAATCACGCATTGCTCGCTTGCTCGCCGGGCAAGTCCTATTTCTCGACAGCCTCTCCGATAGCGCGTCCGGCACTGGGCGAAAGATCCGCAAGGAAGTCCCCGATACCGGGGCGTTTCAGGGCCCGGAACGGCATGGGGCGGCAGAGATCCATAGCGGCGATGCCGATGCGCGCGGTCATCAGGCCGTTGATGACACCTTCGCCAAGACGCGCCGAGAGCTTGGAGGCAAGACCGTGGCCCAGAACCTGCTGGATCAGGCTGTCGCCGGCAGCAATCGAGCCGGTGACGGCAAGATGGGCGATGACGTCGCGCATCAGCCGCAACAGGCCGAGCGTGCCGGGGCGACCACCATAAAGCTCGGCCATGGCGCGGATCAGGCGCGCGCTTTCATAGAGCACGTAGCCGAGGTCGACGAGGGCGCGCGGGCTGACGGCGGTCACGATCGAAACACGCTTGGATGCAGCCAGAATGAGGCGGCGCGCTTCGCGGTCCAGCGGGCTCAGCAACTCGCGCTCGGTGAGTTCGATCAGGTGCGGACCATCGATGATCTCGCCATCGCTTTCCTTCAGCCGCGTTCGGCCGCGGGCGGTTCGCGGGTTGGCGGCCAGCAGGTGCACGAGTTTCGTCTGCGCCGCCCGTGCCAGCTTGCTGTTTGCGGATGCGGCCGCCGTCTCCGTTTCGGTTTTCAGCTTCTGGATGGCCGTCAGCTGCATCATGCCCGAGAGCTCGCGGGCAACGACGATCAGGAGCGCGAGGACGCCAATCGCAACGACCGCAAGCGCCGTATAGCCAAGCCAGTCGGCACGGGTAAAGAGGTCGCGCAGCAGGCGGTCAACCCAGAGGCCGGCGGCAAGCGACAGGATGATGCCAAGCGCACCGACCGCCACCTTGCCGAACGACAGCCGACGCTTGCGCGGCCTTGCCTCGGGCAGAACGACGCTCTCGACCGCCAGGGTCGTCTCGCGAAACGGATCGTCCGCGTCCGGCGTCATCACCACGTTGCCGTCGAAGCTCGCGGGTGTACGCGGCACGCGCGGCTGGGCGACAGGCGGTTGATCCGCGTTGTCGTCCTTTACCGAGAAGGCGCCGGGACGGCGGCTGCGGCCGTTGCTGTCGTCGCTCATGCCAGCCGGTCTCCGAACAGAAATTGCATCGCCCGATCAAGCCGGATATGCGGCACCGAAAGCTTGAGGCCGCCACCGGTCTCCTCCAGATGTGGCGGGCGAAAGCGAACAAAGCTCAATTCGGGCAGAGGGCGAACGGCGCCATCGAACGTTGTGGCACCAGTCTGCGCCTCGATCGCCTTGAAAAGAACTTCAGGATCCTCCGGCAAGTCACCGGGAAATATTGCGGTTTTCTTTTCGCCGTCGAAGATCTCGCCATTGATCTTTTCGCCCGCAATCGGCGTGCCGACGATCACAGGCAGCGCATGGCCGTCGTGATTGACGGTCGCCTCGCGGGTCGCCCGGACCGAGGCGAGCGCCATGACTTCGAGACCGGCGCCGCTGACGCCAATGCTTGTCGCAGCGCGTTCGACAAGCCGCGCGGCGATACGCTCCAGCCGGTCGTGGCTTTCGTGATGCAGGTGGTCCGCCTTGGTTGCGGCAATCAGCACCTTGTCGATCCGGCGCGTGAGGAAAGACGACAGCCAGCTGTTGGTCCCGGCACGAAAACACGCCAGTACGTCGGCCAGCGCCTGTTCGAGATCAAGGAGCGCCTCCGGCCCATTGTTGATCGCCTGGAGTGCGTCGATCAGCACGATCTGGCGATCGAGGCGGGCGAAATGCTCGCGGAAGAAGGGGCTGACGACGTGCTTCTTATAGGCCTCGTAGCGTCGCTCCATCATGGCCCAGAGCGTGCCCTTCGGCGCACGGCCATCCGGAAGGTCGGGAAGCGGCGAGAAGGTGAGCGCAGGCGAACCTTCGAGATCGCCCGGCATCAGGAAACGGCCGGGCGGCAGTGTCGAGGGTGAGCGCTCGTCCGCCTTGCACGCCTTCAGGTAGCCGGTGAAGCTCTCGGCAAGCCGTCGCGCACTCGCCTCGTCGGCAATCGCCGTTGGCCCGGCGGAGGCGGCGAGCGTCAGCCATTCCGCCGAAAGGGGCGCGCGTGCGGAAGCCCGGGCGCGCGCCACGGCATTGTCGCTGAACTGACGGAAATCTTGCGCGAGAAGGGGCAGGTCGAGCAGCCATTCGCCGGGATAGTCGACGATGTCGAGCGAGAGGCGACCCGGCGAGAACAGGCGGTTCCAGCCGCTGGCGCTTTCAAAATCCAGCGTGATGCGCAATTGCGAAATCGCGCGCGTGGAATCAGGCCAGATCCGATCTCGCACCAGCGCGGCGATGTGGTCTTCGTACTGGAACCGCGGAACCGCGTCATCCGGCTGCGGCTCTAGCCGGACCTTTGAGACACGGCCCGAACGCACAGGCTCGAACACGGGCAGCCGCCCGCCGTTGAGAAGGTTATGGACGAGCGACGAGATGAAGACCGTCTTGCCGGCGCGTGACAGACCCGTCACGCCGAGCCGAATGGAGGGATTGACGAGGCCCGAGGCTCGATCCGTCAAGTTGTCGAGCGCTATCAGGGCATCGTCTTTGAGGCTGGTCAGGTTGGGCGCCAATTCTCGCTCTTTCTTGCGGGCATGTTTCCCGCGGTCAAACTCGTGTGCGCGGCTTGCAGAATGGCTCTGCCGTTCACTGCGCCACCCGCGATATAGGCACTATTTCCTGCGCCGCAACGCACGCCGGCATTTCTTCTCGGCGGGCGTTACGGGTTTGGCAGCAGCAATGATACCAATGTGCCCGATGCCGACGGATCGGAGGCGGGCAGGTCCACGATGGCGAGCCCGGCCGGCGGGTAGCCGTCAGGCAACGCCTCGCGGGCTGCATCGTCACCAATCAGCCGATAGAGCAATTGTTCGATCATCGGATTGTGTCCGACAAGCATCAGCGAGTTCAGATGCCGGTGTGCGTCGATGAGATCGAAGTAGACGCTCGTCGGCCCGGAGTAGAGTTCGTCGATGTAGCGAATATCGAGATCTTCGCTGACGGTGCGAAAGAACGGCTCGGCGGTTTCGCGACAACGCGCGGCCGTCGAACACACGATGCGCTCCGGGCGGATGCCACGGTCGGCGGCCATCTGCGCAAGTTGCTCGGCTTCGATGAAGCCGGTTTCATCCAGAGACCGGTCAAAATCGCGTTGTCCGGGCAACGCCCAACCAGAACGCGCATGCCGCAGAAGAAAGAGGCGGAGGACCTTGGTGGCGCTGTCTTGCATCGGGCGGTTCCGGTAACGACCTGTCGCTGCGACAGGCACTGATGTCGTCGCGGCGAACAGACGTCTGTATCACCCGACAGATGTTCACTTTTTCCCGCCCGCATCGCAAAGATCAAGCTATGGGGCGCTTTTTTCCCGGGATTCCGGACTGCTGCCCTTTGCCGCGGTCGCATTCAGACGATTACATGGCGCAAACGCATTATTGCTTATTTGCTGACGTAGTGGGGAGGAGTGCGGTACTCACATGCTGAGGATCAAGACGTGATCTGTAATTTTGATGAAATATTCGTCAGTTAGCCTGAAACGCGAGCAATATTAAAATACGGTTGAGTGTCTGTTCCGAGGCTTGAATCACGGCTTCCATAGGTCTATACACCGCCGCAATGAGATGTTCTTCAGGAGAATCGCGTTGAGTGAGAAGATCGATCTTAGTACCTTCGTCCTTTCCGAGGACGAAGAATTCATGAATGCCAACCACCGGGCGTATTTCCGGGCCAAGTTGAACGCTTGGAAAAACGACATCCTTCGCGAGGCACGCGAGACACTGGATCACTTGGCAGAGGAGAGCGCCAATCATCCGGATCTTGCAGACAGGGCTTCATCCGAAACAGACCGGGCAATCGAGCTTAGGGCCCGAGACCGTCAGCGCAAGTTGATCTCAAAGATCGATGCAGCGCTGCAGCGGCTCGACGAGGGCACCTACGGTTACTGCGAGGAAACCGGCGAGCCGATCGGCCTGAAACGGCTGGATGCTCGCCCGATTGCCACTCTCTCGATCGAGGCGCAGGAGCGTCACGAACGGCGGGAGAAGGTCTACCGGGACGAATAAGATATTCCGATATCTGTCCAACAAAAAAGCGCGGCTCAAACCGCGCTTTTTTGTTGGCTTTTAGGAGAGCCCTCGAGAGTGAGAACGGTTCTCCATTCACTGTGTTCAAAGGTTGTTCCAGACCGTTCGTAACGCCATCTTGGACGTCGCGAAGAGTTACGGCTTCCGGCCCGCCGAGATATCGGCCAGCATGCGGTTCATCTCTTCTTCGATCGTCGGCTCCTTGCGACCGGCCTCTGCGCCGGGTGTGCCAAGCGTTGGTTCCTGACGACCTGTTGCGGCCAAGGTGCGGTTTTCCGACGTCACGGCACCCGGGTTCGCCACCGTGGCCGGGCCCAGGCGCTGTAGATCGCCGCTGATCTCTGCATCAAGCATACGCTCGAAGTCCGAGAGCGCTGCCTGCGGCTGAACGACGGGCGCCGGGCGTTGCACGTGAGCAGGTTGCAGCTGGATTGGCTGGGCTTGGACGGGCTGGGCCATCGGCGCCGGGCGGTTCGCGGCAGTCTCGACACTGATCTCGGGAACAGCGGGGGACGAAACCGCCGGGATTTCGGGCGCCGGCTGTACGGCCGGTCGGGCAATCGGACGCGCCTCGACCGCCACAGCGGGCGTCGCTATCGGGCGCTGTTCGGGGGCGACGCGCACCGGTGCGGCCGGCTCGACGCGCGCGATCGGCTGTTCCTCCGGTCGGGCAACGGGCCGGACGGGCGTGGCGACGACGGGTTCGGATTGCACCGGTACCGTCGCTTGCGCCGGTTCCCGTGCAACCGGCCGGCTGTGTGCGGCCGCCGGTTCGGAAACCTTGCCCACCGGGCGCTCTTCGTTCGTTACAATCCGGCTTTCGATGACGACGTCCGTCGGGCCGCCGATCATGATCAGATGCTCGACATCGTCGCGGCGCACCAGAACCAGGCGGCGCCGTGTATCGATGGCCGCCGCATCAAGCACGGCCAGGCGCGGCTGTCGGTTCTTTCCACCGCGGATAAAGGGCGAGGAGGCGCGGTTGCGCATGATCCAGAGCACGGCCACAAGGCATAGAAGTCCGATCGCGACGGCGGCGGCGGCGACGATGAACCGGCTGCCATTGTCTGCGAGGATCGTTTCCATCATAGGCTGAACTCCTTCTGCCTTTCGAGTGGCAGTATTTGACGGCTTTTTTCAGGCTCCGACAAGCACTTCGCCGACATTCCCTGTGAATTGGCGGCAATGCTTCCGCAGAGGTGCTTTTTGCTGTTATCTCTGATTGTTAAAGATGATTCTTGTCCGAATGATCGAGGGCCTGTCGGGATGACCCGATTTCGCCTGGTGGATTGCGCGGAGATACCGGCCGGAAGGGCTGGGCCGCGCCCGCGCGGTGCCGGCTGCACTAAGAGGATCCGATGACGAAATTGCGGCAGTCAGGCGACTACCAGATGCCGGTTGTTGACCGCGGCGTCAGGCCGGGAACCGTCCTGCGGATCGTGCTGCTTGCGATCGTGCTCACCGTTTCGGCGATCGCCTTCGTGATCTTCAAGAACGAGATGGAAAACGAGATCGTACTCGGCATCCTCGGCGTTCTCGCCATGGTCGGCATCTTCTTTCTGGTTTCCTCCGTCATCGGCTTCATCGAGGTCATGCCGCAGTCGCGCCCCGACGAACTGGCGCGCGCCTTTCTCGATGCCCATGAGGACGGGACCATCGTCACCGACCGCAAGGGCCGCATCATCTACGCCAACGCCGCCTATGGCGCGCTGACGGGGGCCAAGAACGCCGCCGGCATCCAGTCGCTCGAAACCATCCTGTCGCGCAATCGCGAGGCGACCGAAGCGATCTATCGGCTTACCAACGGCCTGCACGAGGGGAAGCAGGGGCACGAGGAGTTTCGCCTGCTGAAGCCGCTGGCGACCGGTGCTGCCAGTGGCTCCGGCGCCCATTGGTTCCGGCTGAAGGCGCGCGTGCTGCCGCTCGAAGACAGCGAGCGCAATCCGCTCTATCTCTGGCAGATTGCCGACATCACCGCCGAGCGGGACGATCAGGAACGCTTCTTCAAGGAACTGCAGAACGCGATCGATTATCTCGACCACGCGCCGGCCGGCTTCTTCTCGGCAGGACGCAAGGGCGAAATCTTCTACATCAACGCCACGCTTGCCGACTGGCTCGGCATCGACCTCACCAAGTTCCAGCCAGGCTCGATCAGCATCGGCGACCTAGTGGCCGGCGAGGGGCTGACGCTCGTACAGGCCGTGCAGGCGGAGCCGGGTCTGAAAAAGACGAAAATGCTGGACCTGGACCTGCGCAAGTTGAACGGCCAGAGCCTGCCGGTGCGCATGATCCACCGCGTTTCCTCAACGCGTGACGGTGCGCCGGGCGAAAGCCGCACCATCGTCATGTCGCGCGAGGGCGGCGAGGACAACGAACAGTCGGCATCGAGCGCTGCCATGCGCTTTACCCGTTTCTTCAACAACACGCCGATGGCGATCGCCTCGGTTGACGGCAATGGCCGGATCCTGCGGACGAACGCGCCGTTCCTGAAACTCTTCTCCGGTTTGGTCTCGCAGGACGACGTCGAGCGCGGCGCGCGGATCGAAGCGGTGGTGCACGAAACGGAAAAGGGTCGACTGCACGAGGCGCTGGCGGCCGCCAAGGACCGCCAGGGCGATATCGCGCCGATCGACGCGCTGCACCCGACCGACGGCGAGCGCCATTTCCGCTTCTACGTCAACGCCGTGATCGACCAGACCGACCAGGCGCCCGAGGAAGCGGCGATCATCTATGCGCTTGAGATCACCGAGCAGAAAGCGCTCGAGACGCAGATGGCGCAGACCCAGAAGATGAACGCAGTCGGCACTCTTGCCGGCGGCATCGCGCACGACTTCAACAACGTGCTGACGGCAATCCTTTTGTCGTCCGACCATCTGCTGCTCTCGGCCCGGCCGGCCGACCCGAGCTTTGCCGACCTGATGGAGATCAAGCGCAACGCCAATCGCGCCGCCGTGCTTGTCCGCCAGCTGCTCGCGTTTTCGCGCAAGCAGACGATGCGCCCGACCGTGCTCAACATGACCGATGTGATCGGCGACCTGCGCATGCTGGTCGATCGCATGACCGGCACCAACGTCAAGGTGGAAGTCGATTACGGCCGCGATCTCTGGCCGGTCAGGACCGATCTTGGGCAATTCGAGCAAGTGCTCTTGAACCTTGCCGTCAACGCGCGAGACGCGATGCCGGGTGGCGGCACGATCACGCTGCGCACGCGCAACCTGCCGGCCCAGGAAGTGGCCGCCTTCGGTCGCCGTGAACTGCCGGAAGAAGACTTCGTCATGGTCGAGGTTTCCGACCAGGGCACCGGCATCCCCCCCGAGATCCTTGACAAGATCTTCGAGCCGTTCTTCACCACCAAGGAGGTCGGCAAGGGCACCGGTCTCGGCCTGTCGATGGTCTATGGCATCGTCAAGCAGTCGGGCGGCTACATCTATCCGGACTCGGAAGTCGGCAAGGGCACCACCTTCCGCATCCTGCTGCCCCGTCATATCGAGGTGCCGGTTGCTGTCGAGGAGCCCGGGCAAGCCGGTACTGCGACGGCAAATACGGTTGCGGCACCCGTCGTTCAGACGATCGTTCCGCCGGCCAAGGCCGAGGAGCCGACCGATCTTACGGGCGATTCCGCCGTCGTGTTGCTCGTCGAAGACGAGGAGGCCGTGCGCCGCGGCGGCAAGCGCATGCTGGAAACGCGCGGCTACACCGTCTATGAGGCCGGATCCGGCGTTGAGGCGCTCGATATCATGGACGAGCTCAACGGTGCGGTCGACATCGTCGTCTCGGATGTGGTGATGCCGGAGATGGACGGACCGACGCTGCTCACCGAGCTGCGCAAGAAATACCCGGACCTGAAGTTCATCTTCGTCTCCGGCTACGCCGAGGACGCCTTTGCCCGGAACCTGCCGGCGGACGCCAAGTTCGGCTTCCTGCCAAAGCCGTTCTCGCTGAAGCAACTGGCCGTCGCCGTGCGCGAGATGCTGGATTCCTAGGAAAAACGCCGCATGCGCCTCTGAACGAGGTCACGCGTTTGCGGCTGCATCCGACAAAGAAAAAGCCCGGGGCTCGCGCTCCGGGCTTTTCGTTCGTCTGTCCAACGAGACTGATTACTTCGCGTTCAGCGCGACAGCGATCTCGCCGGCAAGGCGGGCATTGTTCTCGACCAGCGCGATGTTGGTCTCGAGGCTGCGGCCCTCGGTCATTTCGAAGAGGTTGCTGAGCAGGTACGGGGTCACGGCCTTGCCGGTGATCTCGTCGCTTTCGGCGTTGTCGAGCGCGCGGGCGATGTAGATCTCCATCTCTTCGCGCGGGATCTCAGCGGCCTCCGGCACGGGGTTGGCCACCAGCATGCCGCCTTCGACGCCAAGCAACTCGCGCATGGTCTGGAAGTTGGCGATCGCTTCCGGGCTGTTCAGCATCAGCGGGCTCTTGATGCCGCTGTCGCGCGACCAGAAGGCCGGGAAGATTTCACTGTCGTAAGTGACAACCGGAACGCCGCGGGTTTCGAGCACTTCGAGCGTCTTCGGGATGTCGAGGATCGCCTTGGCGCCGGCGCAGACGACGATGACGCCGGTGCGGGCGAGTTCGTCAAGGTCGGCGGAAATGTCGAAGGAGAATTCGGCGCCACGATGCACGCCGCCGATGCCGCCGGTTGCAAACACGCGGATGCCGGCACGCGCCGCGGCAATCATCGTGGCGGCAACGGTCGTCGCACCGGTGCGGCGCTCGGCGATCGCAAAGGCGAGATCGGCGCGCGAGACCTTCATCGCGCCCTCGGACTTTGCCAGTTCCTCGAGCTTGGCATCGTCAAGGCCGATGTGCAGCACACCGTGGATGACGGCGATCGTCGCCGGCACAGCACCCTGGTCGCGGATGATCGCTTCGACGCTGCGGGCCATGTTGAGGTTGCCCGGATAGGGCATGCCATGGGTGATGATGGTCGATTCCAGCGCCACGATCGGCGCGCCGCGCGCCTTGGCGGCAGCGACCTCGTCGGAATATTCCATCGGCAGGAAGGGGGAAGCGGGTTTGGTCATGGTCGTTCCTTGGGAGTTCTGCTGTCTGTTGTCATGACAGCATTTGCGGTGCCGGCACAAGGGCCAGCGCCTGTTCGAGATTGGCCGCGGACATCTCTTCGGATGCGGCCAAGGGAGAGCGCAACGTAATTCCTGCGGCTGCGATGCCGTGCCGCAGGCATTCGCCGATATTGCGGCCGGAGACGCGGGCCGAGAGGAAGCCGGAGGCAAGCGCGTCACCGGCGCCCGTGACATCGGCAAGGGCCGGCAAGGCTGGCGGTACGACAACGCAGGCCTTGTCGCCCTCGAACGCAACCACCGCGCGGCCGCCACGCGTCACCACACCACCCTTGAGCCCGACGCTCCTGAGGAGGGACGGCCATTCCTCGGCTTCCGTCACCTGGCTGCCTGTGAGCGCGCGCGCTTCGGACTCGTTCATGAACAGAAACGAAACCTCTTCGAGGCAGGCCCGGTAGCGGATGACCTTGGCGGGCGAAACCGCGATGCCGGCGACGAGGTGGCCGTGGCCCACGGCGGACCGCACGAGGGCGGCGATCGTTTCCTCCGGCAGATTGGCATCGGTGAGAACGAGCTTGCTTGAGGCGAGCACGTCACGCAGCGCACGGCGCTGCAATTGTCGCGGCGAAAACAGCCGGTAGAGCTCCATATCGGCAAGGGCGATCACCAGATTGCCGTCGTTTTCGAGTATCGCGGTGTAGCTTGGCGTCTTGCGGTCGAGAAAGGTGAGGGGGCTGTCGATGACGCCTGCCTCGGCTGCCGCAGCCGTCACCATTTCGCCGGCGGCATCGCCGCCGCGCGTGCTGATCATCCGCACGACGTGGCCGAGACGCGACAGGTTGCGCGCCGCATTGAAGCCGCCGCCGCCTGCCTCCTCGAACCAGGTGCCCGGATTGCTGGAGCCCGGAGCAGTCGTGCCCGATATCCGGCCGCGCCGATCGATATGCGCGCCGCCGAAGACGGCGATTTCAGCTTCCGTCATGAAAGTTCCTCTGCTTGGCCAGTCGGCCGAAAATTCTGTTGGCTCTTTGCCATTTCGAGGCCCGAATCCCAAGTGGTCCGCACCGTCGATGTCTTACCCCAAAGGCGAATCGATCGCCCAATGCCAGCGAGGCTTGAAGGGGTGGCGCCCACATTTGAGAACCTATGGTTTCAATCCGTGAACAAGAATCGAACGAACGCAAAATAGTTGTTGTTTTTCAATGCATTGTCCTGCCCTTGCAAATACGGAACAAAACATGTACAAAAACTCCTGCGGCGGCTTCATTGCCTCGGTAGCTTCAATAACCTAAAGGTGGACCAAATGGCACAAAACTCTTTGCGGCTCGTAGAGGACAAATCGGTGGATAAAAGCAAGGCACTTGAAGCGGCACTTTCCCAGATCGAACGTTCGTTCGGCAAGGGATCGATCATGAAGCTCGGTGGGAAGGACAGCATCATTGAGATCGAGACGGTTTCGACCGGCTCTCTCAGCCTCGACATCGCACTCGGCATCGGCGGCCTGCCGAAGGGTCGCATCATCGAAATTTACGGCCCGGAAAGCTCGGGTAAGACGACGCTGGCGCTGCAGACCGTCGCGGAAGCCCAGAAGAAGGGCGGCATCTGCGCCTTCGTCGACGCGGAACACGCACTCGACCCGGTCTATGCCCGCAAGCTCGGCGTCGATCTTGAAAATCTCCTGATCTCGCAGCCGGATACCGGCGAGCAGGCGCTCGAAATCACCGACACGCTGGTTCGCTCCGGCGCCATCGACGTGCTCGTCGTCGACTCGGTTGCAGCCCTCGTGCCGCGCGCTGAAATCGAAGGCGAAATGGGCGACAGCCTGCCGGGCATGCAGGCCCGTCTGATGAGCCAGGCGCTGCGCAAGCTGACCGCGTCGATCTCCAAGTCAAACTGCATGGTCA
>JAESFW010000357.1_pt1 | contig 28376 bp, 26 predicted proteins | sample 9269481 | NCBI WGS metagenome assembly JAESFW01 (sample SAMN14515350, study PRJNA621654) | algae metagenome | isolation source: Lyngbya sp. HA4199-MV5 and co-occurring heterotrophs from soil with... | place: USA: Ahupuaa O Kahana State Park, Hawaii | collected 2009-07-21
TGTGGGCTGCCAGATTTTTTGAATGGTCGGTTGAAACCCCTACAGCTCAAAAAATTCCTTCAGAATTGCTAGACCTTTGGTCTGACCTACTCTGCTATGCTGCGTGATTGGCTAAAGTCGAGCTTAGCTCGCCATTGCTCTGGCGAATGGGGAGAAGTAGGCAACTATTCAGAAATTAAATTGTCCGAAGCAGAATTTCGTACAGGGGTTATAGAAGACACAGGAATATTCAATGTTTGGCTTTTGAAGCGTAAAGAGAATGGTTCGATTATGAGCAGCTATCTGTTGGATGACAAGACGAAGCTTTGGATCATCACTGTCTGCGATTTCTACCAAAACAAAAACTATACAACGATACTGCTCCCCTCCGAATACTAGCGACACTATCAAACCTTACTTACACCAGGCTAAAGCAATGAATTTCTCAAAGAATATTCAAGATTTGTTGGAGAAGGTAGAGGATATGCGAAACGTTCTAGCACTTTTATGCACAGATGAGAAAACTCGCAAATATCTCTGGAACCTATCTATTGAGTACACACTTCTTATTAACAGACTGATCCAAGAAATCACCCAACATCCACAATTTAAGGACTGGCTAAATCGGGGAAACTGTCCCCCAAAGACCGTAATGTCCATCTGCAAGAGGCTAAAGGAAACTGAGTTTACAGGGTTGCCAGCGCGTGTGTATACCTCCGCCGAGTCTTTGGTTTCCAATACTTTCAAAGCCTGGTTTGAAGTACAGAAGGTTTCCCGGCTCAAGCTACAGGGAAAACGACGGTGGCTAGAAGTGATGGAAACAGATCTTGAGTTCGCTAAGATTACCAACATCACCTCAGCATTGATTCGAGTTAGAGCCACAGAAATCTTGACAGAAATAGACGTACAGAGGAGTTCAAGCAATCATCAGCAGGAACAGCAAGGTGAACCTCAGACGCAGGAGAACACAGCATCGCAGTCTTTTAAGTCTCTGATGAGTTGCTTATTTCAAAGATGGAGTACCGCTGAAACTCTTCTAGACCGTCGCGCCATTGCTCATCTCCTTAGAAACGACTGCCAGGTTAACCAAGAGGAAGAAGACCCAGATAAACATGACTTGCGCCTTGAAAAGAAGAGGATTGACATCCAGCGGTTAGAAGACCGATTAAAGAGCAGACTACCCACTGGGCGTGATCCACTCGATGAACGATCGCAACAATTCCTAGAAGAAGCGATCGCCTTTGCTGAGCATTACACGTATATTCCTAATTGCTTTTGGCTCAAATGGCATCGAGTGATCCTAAACAGTCAACCTGTAGACGCGGAAAGCTTGAACTATTGGTTTCTCGACTTTGCTCATCATCACTGGAAAAATGTCGCTGAGTTTGAGGCTTGGGAACAGGATTTACCGAGGCGAATGGCTAATCTTCAAACCATTTTTCCATCTTTACCATTTCCATTTTTATTTGGCAGTTCTACTGATCTGCATTGGTCCTGGGAGATTGCTACACCAGCGATCGCATCTGAGACTTTATCGTTGTCCCAAGAACAGCCTGTCGATGCCAGTACTCAAACGGCTCAAAAGCCCAAGCGACGGAGAAGCCGGAAAAGACAAAAAACGTCGGAAGCACGAATCTGTGTCCGCTTTACCAGCAAAGGGCTAAACCATTTAAAGTTCTGGCTCTATTGCGATCGACGACACCTGCCAATCTTTAGGCAATTTGTTGATGATTTTCAAGCATATAAAACAAGAAGTAAGGAGGACAAATTCTCGAGTGGCTTGTTCGCCCTACGATCTGCTTGTTTGATCTGGAAAGAGGACAAGCAAGCGTTAAGCCAAAAAGGGCAGGACAAAGAAAAGCATTCGATCGCACCATGGAATCAATATCGCCTGTATCTTCACTGTGCGATCGAACCTAAGGCGCTCTCCACGGAAGGTACGGAGAAAATACGACAAAGGAAGAGCGACGAGAGCAGTAAAAAGCTTGATAGCCTGGAATTGAAGAGAGAGCTACTTGCCCAGGAAATCGCAGCGGAGCAACTAGGCGAGCAAGAACTAGCATTGTTTCGAGAGTATTTAGCAGCATACAAAGCGTTAGAGCGTGGACAATCTGCCTTTGAATGCTTCAAAAAAAAATTGCCCTACACAAAGGAAATTCAGCCCAAAAAAGTTGTCAAAGAATGTCAGAAACTTGACGACTTACGTCATCGAGAAGAGATGCTCAGGCGGCAGATAGTGTAGAGCGAATCAATAAGTGTCACAACCGAAGGAATGAATGTCACAATCGCTTTTCGCCTCAAAGCCCTGTCCTGCAAGCCTTTTAAGCTTTTTAATCGTCAATTTTTAAAGAAGACTTAGCCGAAGAATTACGTGTCATTTCGTAGGACTACCGAAGAAATAAATGTCACTTCGTAAGTCGTTGCTTGAAACCCTTGTCCTGAGACGATTTCATCATTCTTCGGCGATCGCCGAAGAATTTCATGTCACTTCGTTGGTTTAGACGCTAAAACCTATATATGACAGTAGTTTCAAGCCTTACTAAATTTACCGAAGAATTACGTTTCACTTCGTTGAAGCAGTTTCGCCTTCAGCTTTGCGGAAGCTTCGCTGTTACCGAAGGCAATCGCCTACCAACTAAAAGGAAATTTCACTCAGAGATTAATGAGTAAGTTGTTGTGTTCTTAGAGGCGACCCTTATGGCATCAGTGTAGCTCTAAGATGGCTATCCCCCTCAAGATGCTCCCTGTAGAATACAAGGAGATAAACTTGTTGTCCTCGTATGACTGCAACTGTCACACTCCAACTTCCAGACCCTATCTATCAGCGATTGGTTAATACAGCGATCGCAACGGGGCGATCGCTTGAAGCGGTCATGCTCCATGCGCTGAAAGTCGGTAGTCCTCCGGATTGGGAAAATGCACCCGACGAGTTTCAGGCAGATTTAGCCGCTCTTGACCGTTTGGAAGATGAGGCTCTATGGAAGGTTGCCACGTGTCACAAGACTGAGGAGGAGATGGCACGGCATTTCGAGTTGTTGGAGCGTAACAAGGAACACACTCTTACCTCAGCAGAACAGGTGGAGTTGGTAGAACTGCGATTTCAGGCAGATCTTTTCATGTTACGGAAAGCCCATGCTGCTGCTCTTCTCCATTGGCGTGGTCATCGTGTTCCCCATTCCTGATCGCTTGTGTCTGCCTATATTCCCGAATCTTTAAAGACCCAAATTCGAGAGTGCGATCATTATCGCTACTGCTACTGCTTAACTAGCGAAGCCAATAGCGGTCTTCCAATGAGCTTTGACCATATTCATCCCAAGTCCAAAGGTGGGAACACTTCCTTTGAAAAGGTTTGTTTGGCTTGTCGCTCCTGTAATGAGTACAAGTCCGACTTGACCGCAGCTCCAGATCCGCTCACCGGAGAAATCGTTCCCTTGTTTAATCCGAGGGCACAGCAGTGGTCAGAACACTTCGCTTGGAGTCTAGATGCAACACGAGTGGAGGGGCAAACACCAGTCGGACGAGCCACGATCGCTGCATTACGGATGAACAATCCAGTCATCGTAGCTGCTCGTTCACGTTGGGTGATCAGTGGTTGGCATCCTCCTACAATTCAGTGAAAGTTCTTTCCTGCCTGCCACCGACAAATCCATACGCTCTACGACAACTCTCATCTGGCACTGCACTTGAATACTCTGGAGAAACTGAAGCAAGACCCACAGCTACAGAAATTCCTTTCCTGGGTTCATAAGCAAGACCCGAATAAACGAGTGAAGATGGATCGAAAGCGGTAAATTTTGCCTGAAGCCGTTAAAATCAGTTCCAGATTGGCAATCTGTCGCGGGTGAACTGGGGTTGTGAGTTTCGCGGCTTCAGTTCACCTCACCGCTCAAGGAAAGCTGGTTTGATCGCAATGTTGGAACGATCGCCCAGAAGGAATTGATTTCCACTTCTGACAATAGAACTCTTGCGTGAATCATGAAGGGAGCGAAAGTTCAAAGTTAATGATCGCCGCAATTAGGTTGAACCGTAACCCGAAGCGCTTGCGTCGGTTGCGATAGCGCTCAGCGAGAATCCGAAAAATCTTGAGCTTGCGGTTAACATGCTCAGCGACCACCCGCAATCTGGCTAGCGCTCGATTATGCTGACGCTCGGCTTTGTCGAGTTTACCCTGGCGTGGCTTCTTGGTTGGCGTACAACTGCAGGGATGCAAGGTTGCGATACCCTGATAGCCTTTGTCGGCTAAACACAACTGCTCTGGTAGCATTGGCAGACGATGTAACTTGAATAAGCGAAAATCATGCACCCGCCCTTTACCAAACGCCGTACAGATAATCTGTCCATTGGCTTGATTAACTAGCACTTGAGCTTTGAGTGTATGCCGCTTCTTCTTGCCGCTGTAGTAGTTTCGCTGTTTTTTTTGGGACGCTCAATTGGACTTTCAGTGACATCGATTGCGCAGACGCTCCAGGTACTGGCCTTCTGATAAAGTTGCTTTTTGCCAGGGAGCCGGAATTGACCTGACCGCATCAATAAACCTTCAATTTTTTGGAGCAAGCGGCACACGGCTGACTCGCTCAACCCCCAAGTGGTGGCGATATGGAACTGTGTCCGGTATTCTCGCCAGTATTCAAGCACTACGAGCAGTTGGTCTTCGACGCTCAGTTTGCACTGTCCACCGCGTTTACCAGTCCGGTCAAGATCTGGACGCAGTAACGCTATCATCTGCTCAAAGGTCTCACGTTGAATGCCACATCGACGCTTGAAAGCTTCGGGCTTCAGTTGGCTCAGTTGTTTGTAGGTCATAATTCCTCCTTGACCTATTTCTAGCTACTTGCCTCTATTCACGCAAGAGGTCTAATGAATCATCCGTTTCGGGATATTGAGTAGAGTGACAAATCCTTAAGACCGTTTTGCGTTACACCAGTAGGTGATGTTTGGACGTTGGCTGAAGCCTGTGAACTTAAGCTATAAGCGCCTGGGACTCCTGATCCTCGCCATTCTGCTGGTTGTTTTGTCCTGGTTAGGCATCGCTGTCACCCGATCGGGATTGGAGGTGCGAACGTTTCAAAAAGATAACGTTCCTCTACTTTTCCTGGCTCCTCAAGGGGCAAAAGCAGTTCCAGGAGTGTTGGTTGCACATGGGTTTGCAGGCTCTAAACAGTTGATGCTGGGCTATGGATACGTCCTGGCTCATGCAGGTTATGCAGTCATGCTGTGGGATTTTGACGGGCACGGCGCAAACGGGACTCGCTTACAGCATTATGAGTTACAGAAAAACCTGGATGTCGCTTTGCAAGCCCTCTTAGAACAACCTCAAGTTGATCCAGGTCGTCTGGCACTGCTGGGGCACTCAATGGGGAGCGGCATCGTGATGACGGCTGGGATTCGTAATCCTAGTCGCTTTGCCGCAACGGTTGCTATCTCTCCAACTGGGGCGAATGTAACGCCTCAGGCTCCCCGTAATCTCCAACTACAGGCAGGTAGTGGAGAGGGAGGATTTGTGGGCAATGCCGCACGACTGCTGGCACAGGCGGGGGGAGAAAATGCAAATCTAACAGCAGGGCAGGGGCGGGAATTAGTTGTGATTCCTGGTGTCGAACACATCACTATCTTGTTTAGTGATGGTAGTCATGAGGCAGCACTGCGGTGGCTAGATACAACATTTGGAAAAACCAATGATAGCCAATACGTCGATTTGACAAATCAACGCTATCGCGATCGCCGCATAGCCTGGTACGGATTGCATTTATTGGGCTGGCTAGTGGGATTGACGGCGATCGCACCGCTGCTAACCCAACCCCAAACTCTTGTCACGCAAATACCGCCTCTGCGACGATGGGCAGGTTTAATCGTTGCACCACTGGCAGCAACCGCAGGGTTAGTACTTCTGAGCCAGCGGTTTGACCTCCAGAATGTGGGTGGCGTTCAGGTCGGTGGAGCAGTTGGAGTCTGGTTTCTAATTGCCGGATTAACCTGGCTGGGAGTGCTGACGCATCTACCTCGTCCTACCCTTCGTGCCATTGGGTTAGGAGTTGTGCTGTTTGCCGTTCTCTGGATTGCCTTTGGTGCGATGGCGCAAGTGGTCTGGCTTCAGTGGTGGCTGATCCCAATTCGGCTGAAGGTGTGGTTGCCAGTAGCGATCGCCTGCTTCCCCTGGTTTCTGGCAGCGGGAATTGTACAGCAGAATATTGGGGTCGGCAAACGCATTCTCTGGTGGCTGGGACAGAGCGTTGTTTTGATTGGCGGCTTCGTGTTGACGCTCAACTTCTTGCCTCAACTGGGATTTATGTTCTTGCTCTTGCCGCTATTTCCGCCACTGATAGGGCTCTTGGCTCTGGTTGCAGGTTTATTAAATCGAGCATGGGTTTATGCGATCGGCTCTGCTTTATTCTTCGGTTGGTTGCTAGCAGGTTTTCCCCTCTCTGCCTGACCTGCGTGCTCTCAAATTCTCCCTTGGGAATCAGCCCCTCTTGCAGCGATTTGGTTACAGTAAGAAGGTTATTTCCGTGCCCCAATGCAGTCCCTATCTGTACTTGTTGTTCTTCTGTCCCTGCTACAGGGCTGCCCCTACCCTCAGCCTTTTATCGCTATGAGTGATTCGCCAAACCCTTCTCATTCCCAGTCACCAGAGGTAGCCAGTGTTGCTGCACCCTCGATCGTTCCCAAGGGATTGCATTTAAGCTGAGCGACTATCAATGGCAACACCGCATCCTGCTGGTCTTTGCTCCCTCAACTGCTTCATCCCACTATCGTCAACAGATGCAGGTATGGCAGACAAACGCGGCAGGGATAGGCGATCGCGACCTGAAACTGGTGCAAATTTTGGGAACTGGAGAAAGCCAAGTCGATGGGCGATCGCTCAGTTCAGCATCGGTGGAGAGATTGAGACAACAGTTTGGAATTACTCCTGAGGAGTTTGCAGTGATTCTCGTGGGTAAGGATGGTACGGAGAAGCAACGAAGCCAAACTCCAACTGATTTAGCGATGCTGTTCCGCACGATCGATGCGATGCCAATGCGCCAGCAGGAGATGCGCTCCCGTCAGTAGTTTGTAGTGAGGGATGTTCGTTTGCCTTCGCTGTTCACCTCTGCGATCTTGAATGCGAAGCAACAGCAACGGGTTAGCCAGTGTCTGCTTTGTTGATGGCAGATGCAGAATCAACCAGGGGGGCAATCGCTATCCTGGTTGAGATTGAGCGGGAATTGAGCCAGTGGTATGGCGATCGGCGGTTGGCGATGTAGATCTGTAAGTATGAGATCCACTGCAAACGAAGAGCCAAGGGATACTCATCTCTAGCTTTGTATCATTCAAAATCTCTCTGCCGCAACCTGGACTTAAGAAGTCTTTCAGCCTAAGCTAGAGTTTAGACATTTGTTTAAATTAGTTTACCGGATTTAAACAGATGGGTAAAATCTGGTTGGTAGCGTGTGCAGGCTCAGTATGGTTAGCGGGTTCACAAGACAGGAAACGATTGCTCTGACGGGTATCGACTCTGGCAGGCTCAGTTACCTTGACCGCACTCAGTTGGTGGTGCCCCTAAAGTTTGGTAACCCTAAGCATCCAAAAGTCGTTTATAGCTGGCAACAGGTACTGGAAATTAAAACCATTGAGAGACTTAGAGAAAAGTTACCGCTACAGGAAATCCGAAAGGTGTTGAAGTTTCTGGAAAAGCGAGATTATGAGCCTGCTTTCTTCGTGCATAACCTTGTGTTAGTCAATACAAAGCTCTATCTAATCGAAGACCTCAGAGACTTCGGCTTAACTGTTCTGGAAGCATCAGGCGAGAGCAAAGGGCAAGTTGTGATACATGAAGTTGGTGCAATTGGTGACATCATTACTGAACTCGTGAGGGAAGCAGAAAAGCATCATGTGCTTGATTTTGAAAAACGGGCTGGCATTACTCTAGCAATTCGAGATTAGGTACGAGGAAACGGCGTGACTAATACAGCATTGCTTGAAAGATTTAACGAAGCTATGAGGGCTGCGAATGATGTGTGGGGAATTCAACCTGTGCAAGAAGTTCGTATGCCTGTCCTCAAAAATCAACGAACAGTAGTAACAGAAGAAATTCATGCATTATGGACTGATGGCGGGTTACGCCCTAATGCCAAAAATCTCGCTTTTCTCATGCAACGTGTTTCTAATGATGAGTTAGAGCAATGGAAGCAAAGCCTTAAAACGTTACCTGTTCGTGCTAGTTTACTGGTTACATCTGATGAACTGTATCTTTTGCAATCAGACTTTAGTTCTCTTGGTGAATCAGAACCGGAACTCTTAAATCTTGACACTTGGCGTGAAACGCTAGTATCACCAAAGTCTCATTTATTCAAACCTCAAGAACTTGCAAAACTTAAATCAGGTCAGCTTTCACTTGCAGATTTAGAAGAAACATTTTCAGAGGGAAGTTTCAACTCCCTTTTACGGGAACAGCAGAAAGAACTTGATCAGGCTTTTCTTCGGGGAATTCAAGAGGCTTTACAGTTTGTAGAGAGTTCTCAGGGTTCAGGTTCTTCTCGTGCTGAGGCTAAAGGTGATGTAATTCGATTTTCAATCGCATACTTAGCAGCCAGAATTCTGGAGGACAAGAACTTCTTTGATGCTCGGATTGAAGATCCAATTGAGTTATTAGATCGTATCGGAAAAATCAGGAATGGTTTTTTCAAGCGTGCAAAAGCCTCAGCAGATCGAGTTCCCTTGGAGGCGCGTCAAGCACTGACTCGTCATATGGGCTATCAAGTAAGTTTTGTGCTGGCTGACCATCGAGATGTGGGAAGACTGTATGAGAAAGCGATTAAATCCCTAAAGGATCAATATGAAGAGCTAGATAGTGAAAATTGGGGAGATTTAAAGCAACACTATACTCCTGTTGCACTTGCTGAACGGATGCTAGAAGCCCTTCCGCTAGAACGGTTGCGTCCTTCTGAGAGAGTCATTTTTGACCCCGCAGCAGGGTCGGGTAGTTTGCTTCTAGCTGCCACCTCTCGCTTGGCTACAATGACAGATATTCCCCAAGAAGAACTTGATTCATATTTGAGAAGTCATGTAATAGGGAACGATCAGGATGAATATGCCTCTTGGATTGCTCAACTACGTTATTTTCTGGCTAGTGAATCTCTAGGAAGTGCTGGTGAACCTGACCAAATTTCTGAGGTTCTTCCTTTCCCTAATAATTTTACCTGCTTTGACTATAACGATTTAGATGATCAAATTTTACCAGTTAAACCTCGCGTAATAGTTGCAAATCCTCCCTTTGAACAAAAGGGTAAAGTTCAAGAAGCTGCAAATTTTGTAAAAAGAGCATTGTCTTGGATGGAGGAGACTTCACAGTTTGCTTTTATTTTGCCTCAATCATTTCTCACTGGCACAAAACGACAAGTAGGAGCTATACGAGATCTTATTAATCAACAATGTGAGATATTAGAAATTTGGCAGTTTCCTGAAGGCTGCATCGGAACTAACGCAAGGCAATCAACCTGTGTTTTAATCGGAATTAAAGGTAAAAAACAAGGCAATATTTCTACTATTTCGAGAGGCATCTTCTCAGGCGCTCAGTTAGACGAGACTCGTGAGAATGGTTTCTTGGGTTATTCTTGGATAGGTCATCTAAAACCAAACAGTAAAGATTGGGAATCTGTCATATCCCAAAATATAGGCAGTGATGTCTCTACAGTTTTTTTAGGAAACCTATTCTATGTTTTCAATGGTATTAAGTTAGATGGGGTGCATAAGCCGATTGGAGAACCTGTCAATGGGATAAAATGCAAACGTTACTGGAGAACAGAATGGAAGGGAAAGAATTCTCTGTGGGCAGACCCGAATAATGTATCTCCTAACGAAAAGTGGATTAGATATGGACGTGAGTTTCTTGCAAGACCAAGATTGGCAAATGAAAAACTATTTGATCTTCCAAAGATTTTGATAAGTAGGAGAGCGAATCGTAATTCTTCTGAGCCTTTAGTTGTGAGATTTGATACGATTGGTTTTTGTCCAAACCTTGATGTCTTTTGCGTTCTTCCCATAGGACATGCACGGAAGCAGAATGATGGATTTTCAGCAGATGAAACTCCAGAAGGATGGAATAACTTGACTTACGAAGAACAACGATTCTGGTTACTGGGTATTCTCACATCTAATTTACTCTGTGATCTATCACTTTCCATGCGCGATTCCCGTGGAATCACAGTAGATGCAATTCTTCGGTTACCTCTTCCAAGACAAATTGATAATAGAATTATTGAAGTTTCCAAACAGATAGTACAAGGAGAGCAAAATTATGAAGCCCTTGATGATCAAAATGATTTGCGCCGTAGGTTAAATGATTTAGTAGAAAATTCATATGGTAACCCTAACTGGAGAAGTATTGAGAGAACGGGAATAACTTCAGAACTAGAGGCTTGGAAAACGGAACAGAAAGTTCAAAGAACAAAAACAACAATTTGTCAGGTTCTAGACATTTCCCAAAGTAGTAATCAAGTCTATATGTACATTAGTAGACTTATGGAAGATGATAATGCGGAGGGAGAATGGATTCCTTTACCTCAAGAGCTTCCTGGGTGGGCATTAGATGGTACTCCTTTTGAAGCGGAGTTAAGCCATGATATAGAGACATTTGAGCAACTAAGAGAACGCCCCTGGGCTTTAAGAAGATTTCGCCATGAACCACGAGCTTATCTAACTGGAAATGAGTTAGATGAATTCTTGAGGATTCCTGAGATGGAGATTCCGTCATGACTTGTCAGCTTACTTTCCTGCCTGTAGGCAATGCAGATAGCATTATAGTTCAAACTGACAATTCAACAATTATTGTCGATCTGGGTAGGTTGAGTATATTGGAAGATTGGCTGCAAAAGCATCAAGTTTCTAAGATTGATAGGATATATATTACCCACGCTCATGGTGATCACTTTCCTTCCCTGATCAAATTAAAAGATTTTCTCTCGGAATGGCTTGATGTTCTCCCAATAGGTAAAATTCATCTACCTTATCAGGTTATTGAAACTGCTTGGAAGAAAGTCGTCTCTGACTCAAACTCTCTTCAAACTGGAAAGCTTAGATTAGCCCTAAAGAGTATTTCAGAATGGAGTAGAAATCGTCAGATCAAGTTTTCTCCAATAGTCCGAGATGGTGAAGAGTATCATGAAGGTGTACTTAAGATTGAAGCATTACATCCAAGCCAAGATTATGTTGAAAATCATCTTGCACTAAGTTATAGCAAGCTAAACGAAATCTCCACAGTTCTACAAGTGAGTTATGGTGAGTTTTCCGCAATACTGCTTGCAGATATTGAGGGAGAAGGTCTTAAAGAATTACTGAGCTTCCTAAAAGCAAACTCAGAAGATGTTGATTTCGTCGCCAACGTTGTCAAAATACCTCATCATGGAGCCTACCCTACTAATGGTGATGACCTAAGAGATTTACTAGCTTTGATTGATGCTGAAATTGCTGTTTTATCTGTAGGCAGTAAAAATACTTATGGTCATGTTGAACCAGAACTATTCAAAGTTTTAATCGAACTACAGAACAATGATGTTCAACGTCTTAAGCAATTCATCTGCACTGAGGTTACACGTACCTGTATCCATTCAGCTTCTCATCGTGTAGGAATGAGGAAATCAGGGCTGCGTTCATCTGAGAAGTGTGCAGGAGAGATCACAATTATTGCTGATATTTCGGGTATATGGAATTTAGAAACGGAAGAGGTTAATCACCAAAATAGAATTAAAAGCTTCAATCATGCTGCCTGTGATGGACGTGCCGACTTGTAGTGATCGAGGAGTAGACTTTGCGTTCAGAATTACCACCTCCTCCTCTGAAAGAAATCACTGAATTCCTTCAGCAACTTGTTTCAATTCTATCAATCGAATCAGAACGGGCGATCGCCACTTGTATCTCTAAAAAACTCACCACTCTTGGATTCGAGCCACACCTAATCGGAGATCCGGAGCATCCCTCGGTTATTTGTCATCATCAAGCGGCAACTGCAACGAAAACAATTTGGCTACAATCCCACCTCGATACTGCTCCTGTGGGCGATCGTTCCCAATGGCAACACGACCCACTTGCTGGAACGATTGTCGGTGATCGCATTTATGGGCGAGGGGTGGCTGACTCTAAGGCGGCGATCGCCCTATTCATCTACCTTGCAAAGGCGCTGAGAGACTCGTCCCAGTTCAACGGTTCGCTATTCCTCGGATTCGACGCTCAGGAGGAATCGGGCAACTTTTCTGGCATTCGAGAGGTTCTCCATCATGCTCCCAAAGCGGATGTTTGCATTCTGGGCTATCAAAGCTTTGATGAAATTGCGATCGGAGCACGGGGATGGCTACGGCTTAAGCTAACTACCTACGGCAAAGCAGCCCATACAGGTAGTCGCTCCAAAAAGGGTAGAAATGCCGTTCATGCCTTGATACGTGTCTGTTCTGCTTTATTGGAACTCCAACTGGAAGGACAAACCGAACCATTCTTTGAGTTCGGTTCTACCTTCAACATTGCTCAGATTGGGGGTGGTGAAGCGATCAACGTGGTGCCTGACAAAGCAGAAGCTCTCATCGACATTCGCTTGCTGCCCTCCCAACAAGCCCAGAGCATCGTACAAACCATTGAGGAAGAACTGCGGCATGTGCAGCGATCGAGTTCCGATTTTCAATATGCGCTGGAAGTGCTCCAATCTGAACCTGCTTATCTGACCGATCCTCATCATCTATTTGTTCAGATCTTGCAGAAAAATGCAGCGCAGTACAGAGTAGCTTCAGGAAACGAGATTCAAGATCTTGCTTTAGTCGCAAATGGTGCAGGCAGTGTTGGTAACGTGATTAGTCGGTTGGGAATTCCCATCATTAACGCCTATGGTTGTGAAAGTGGCAATGTTCACGCTCCCAACGAGTGGCTCAATCTCAAGACCATAGAGCCAGTGTTTCAGTCCTACTGGGCTAGTTTGATTCAGTTCTGCCTTGACGGTGAATATTAAGACAGGAACGACCAACTATTACGATTGGATGATTGTGCAGGTTATGAGCGATCGCCTCACTCTCCATCATCAGTCACTTCAAAACTCAGAGGGACTATATTTCCAGTCCTTGTCAATCTCAACCACATAGGTTGTTGTGGACGGATCAGTTGACCCGTAATGGCGCATCGCTGTTCTTGCTGGGCAACTGCCCTAAACGTCGCTCGAATATCTGACATGGAAAACATTGAAGGATAAGAGGGCAGTACGAAGCCGTTTTCCCTTTGGGGTATTTGCTGCTTTCCATCATGCAGTAACTCGTCTGGTCGCGCCTGTTGTTCTACAAACTGCCAGAGCACATCTCGGATGAGAGTCTGATACCCCTGCTCTCCAGAGAGTTCCCGCAATCGCTCCTTCAGTTCCGCTTCTAGTCGGATACTCGTGACCTGCATTTCCGAAGTGCTACCTCGCTTCTGTGTATTCATAACCAATGTCCTAATTTCTCTAAAAAAGTGGACAACCTAATACTACAAGTGTAGTATGTAGACAGCCAGAATTGTAATACAAATACTACAGCCTTCCATGATCCGCATCCTCACCACCTTAGCCAGCGCCATGCAGTGCCGACCCCATTCAGGTCTAGGCAGAGCAGCGGCGCTGTTTGCGTTCGAGGGCACGTATCGCTTTAACGGCGGTAAATCCGTCAGCGAAGGTATTGATAGCAACATCGCCGCATGGCTCAATTCGGATCAACTGACTAGCAGCGGGAGGTGCAGGGCAATCCTGACACCGACATAGGGAAACCCATATCCACTTCCCAACCCCCGCTCCTGGTCGTCAGAGGCGGGGGTTATTTTGTGAGGAGAAAACTGATGCAGACCGAGCAGCGACAGAAAATTCCAATACTCCAAAACCAGGTCGTGGTGTTCTCTAAGAACTACCTGCCCCTGGCACGAATTAACCTTAAACGGGCGATCGTGCTCCTGGTAACTGGACAGGCAGAGACTCTGGAGTTCAGCAGCACCCAGCAATGGGAAGTACGCTCGCCCAGTGTCGTACTACAAATCCCAGATCATATCCGGTTGACAAATGGCAATCCAGAGCGGCACTGGAAACTTCCTCCCGTCAATCGGCGGGAAATCTTTCGGCGTGACAACCATACCTGCCAGTACTGCGGCAGCACCAAGCGCCTGACCCTGGATCACGTCATTCCCCGCTCCAAGGGTGGAACCCATACCTGGGACAACGTGGTGACTGCGTGCGAGAAGTGCAATTCCGCCAAAGGCGATCGCCTCTTACATGAAACCCCAATGGTGCTGAAGACCAAACCCAAAGCACCGATCCATCCAGCGATCGCCTTTGCCGAGCAGTTCTGGAAAGAACAGCAACCTGTTGACACCTGACCTCAATCGAAAAGGAGGCACGACCGATGTTGAAACTGAACTACACCGATGTTGGGCTGTTTATGGAGCGGACCATGACCAACCCTGAACTGTTGATTGCCCAGCGAGTCCTCCTGGCGGTGCGGTTAGGGCGATCGATCCATGTTGAACCTAGTCGTGCCTCCTTTCTATTACCTGCGGATTTGCCCGCACTGGAGGGGCTGGAAATAGCGTTGCAGCAGGAATGCAACCCCAGCGCAACTGTCTTTCCTGTCGATAACGATTTTGTAGAAGTTAACTTCAGCGGTAGTTGGGTTGCTGAGAGCAAGGACGCTCACGAAGGAATGTTCTTGACGGTGATGAGCGATCGCACCGAGTTCTTGACCTACAAGTTGTGGCAGATGAGCGAAGCCCACATTTCCTCTCCGGCATAGTGAGCAAATCCAGCGGGAGAGAGCGATACAAGTATTTTTTTAACAGTCGTTCTCTCCCGTCCCAAAGAAGTTGTAGTAACCCCTTGACGCTTTGTAGTATGTTGTATTATATTTGTAGTATGAGACGAGACACAGAGGAGCTAATCCAATGAACACTCACTCCCTTACTAAAAACAATGGTCTCTTGAAGTTCTTAGAGTTCTTACCCACTCATCCTTCTGGCACTTCCACGCCACTTCAAGACAACGCATTGAATCAGGGAGCGTCATTTTCCATTCAACGCACACAAGCACTCCGCCACCTTCAGCAAACTTATACCCTGGAACGGCGTTGCTTCTTCTAATTCCTGCTGATTCATCAGCAACCTGCACCTTGAAAACTGAATCGCCACCTTGGGGGTGTAGCTTAGTCCGGTTCAAAGCAGTCGCCTGTCGAGCGAAAGATCGTGGGTTCAAATCCCATCTCCCCCGCTTTGTAGCATCGTGGACGAATAGAGAAGTCGCCGTGCCTCTCAAGCATGGAGAAGCAGGTGCAACTCCCGTCGATGCTCCCAATGAGGATGTAACTCAGATGGACAGAGTGCTTGCTTCCGAGGCAAGTGGTCACAGGTTCAAATCCTGTCATCCTCGCTCATGGGAACGGATTGGCATCACTTGCTCCGAAACCAACAAACGGACGGTTGCAGTCTTGGGGTACCCTTCGGGAAGGCAAAGCCTACAATTCCCCACGTTTCCACCAAAGCTCCAGGTCGCCCCTCCAGGTCGCCAAGTGGGAAGGCGTTGGTCTGCAAAACCAACTAGCGAGAGTTCGATTCTCTCCCTGGAGTCCAATCATTGCAGCGTAGCTTAATGGCAAAGCCCCAAGCTCATAACTTGGTCATTGCGGGTTCAATTCCCGTCGCTGCAACCCTGCACAGATGGTGTAACGGCAGCACAAGGGTCTCCAAAGCCTTTTGTCCGGGTTCAAATCCTGGTCTGTGCGTTCTACGGTGTGCCCTCATCCGAGAAGCCTACATACTGGTCACTCGCCTAAACAGCGAAGTAGGTACCCTTCGGGAAGCAAGCTACGACTCCTACAGCCTCCGCCACTTGTTCGCTAGAACAGCCAATGGAGGCTGAAAAAACAGCTTCTCAAACTTGCACGCCATAGAAATCTCAAAGTTTGGTGCCGTAGGCAAATTGGTAAAGCCACAGCACTTTCAATGCTGCGTTTGCGGGTTCAACTCCCGTCGGCACTGCCAAACTTGCTCAAACATGAGCAGCAAAAAACAAACATCGGTCGGCTCGCCTATCAGCGTGGGCAACTGTCTGTAAAACAGCCGCTTCTTGCGTTGCAGGTGCGACTCCTGCCCGACCTACCACTGCTTGTTTGAAACATTGTGGAGAGTAAACCAATGAGGAAGTTGGCGCTGTTTGCTAAACAGATGGATGAACAATTGTGGTTTCTCCAAAGGAGACGCTACGCGAACGAGTCCACTGCTCTCCGCCTTTGAGGACGTGGTGTAACTGAACAACATCTCAGATTACGAACCTGAAGAGTGGGGGGTTGAGTCCCTCCGTCCTCGCCAATCATGGAGGTTGTCCGGCACGGACGAGGAAAGCGTCTTGAAAACGCCTGCGGGTGAAATACACCGTCAAGAGTTCGATTCTCTTAGCCTCCGCCTTTTGGGAATGTAGCTGAGATGGCTGTAGCGCCAGGTTGAAGCCCTGGAGACGCGGGTTCGAGTCCTGCCGTTCCCATCCCTTATTTAGGGAGTTGTATTGCCCCATAGCTCAATGGCGGAGCGATCGCCTGTTAAGCGAAGGGTTGTAGGTTCGAGTCCTACTGGGGCAGCCATTCATTGCCGAGTGGACGACCTGGAAAGTCGCTGTGACTCTGAATCATGGAGATGCTGGTTCGACTCCAGCCTCGGCATCCAACCTCGATCGCTAACGATCGGCAAACAATTCTATTGGGAAGTACGCAAACAGGTAAAGCGACTTGACTTTGAATCAAGTGGTTGAGGGTTCGATTCCTTCCTTCCCAGTCGGGGGGCATGAGAGGTTACTGGGTCAATTTCTCTATCCTCCTGTTTCATACTCCTGTAGCCCAACGGAAGAGGCGGCTGTCTCAAAAGCAGTCAATGTGCGGGTTCGACTCCCGCCAGGAGTACCAGATTCAGTGCTGAGTCATTAGCTCAGTCCTCGCTACTCGGTCTTACCTTTGCTGCTGTAACCCAATGGGAAGAGGTGCTGGTCTTAGAAACCAGAGGTTGTGGGTTCGACTCCCACCAGCAGCACCAAGCATCGGGATGTAATTCAGTGGTCAGAAGCCTTGGTTTGGGACCAAGGAGTCGTGGGTTCAAATCCTACCATCCCGACCATCTGCCCCTACCTCCGTTTTGAGTGAAAGCTAAGCTCTCACTCAAAACAATCAAAACCCATTTGCCCTTGTGACGGAACTGGCAGACGTGCTGGCTTCAGAGACCAGAGGTTGTGGGTTCGACTCCCACCAAGGGTACTGATGCTCCCGTGACGGAACTGGAATACGTGCTAGGTCGAGAGCCTAGATTATGCAGGTTCAAATCCTGTCGGGAGTACCAAGCACCGAAGGCGGAAGTGGTGGACGCGCACGCCCGATAAGCGTGTTATTAGCAGGTTCGACTCCTGCTCGGTGTACCAAATTTTGGGTCGTTGGCAGAGCGGTTATGCAGCCGCCTTTTAAGCGGAGAGATCCAGGTTCAACCCCTGGGCGACCCACCAAATTCAACCGTTGGTTGACTCGCAAAAAATGGGTTGTTAGCTCAGTTGGCAGAGCAGCCGCCTCTTAAGCGGAAGTGCGTAGGTTCAAAGCCTACACGGTCCACCAAATGCCCCTGTGATGCAACGGATAGACATCGCTTGCTTAAACCAAGTGTGTTGCAGGTTCGACTCCTGTCAGGGGTACTCGCGGAGATGGAGCTATGGTGCGCTCTGGGGTCTCATAAGCCTTCACGTACCGGGTTCAAATCCCGGCTCCGCTACCAAATGCAGGTGTGATGTAACACAGGGAACATGAAGCTTTCGTACAGCTTTCTTGCAGGTTCAACTCCTGTCACCTGCTCCAAATGCAGACGTGGTGTAACTGGCAACACAGGGGCTTGGTACGCTCCCGATATGGGTTCAACCCCCATCGTCTGATCCAAATATGCTGGTGTGGCTCAATGGCAGAGCACTCGCCTTGTAAGCGAAAGGTTGCAGGTTCAAATCCTGTCACCAGCCCCATTTTCAATTCAAGTTTGCGATCGTGGTGCAGCGGCAAGCACCCCTGGCTTCCATCCAGGAGACACGAGTTCGAGTCTCGTCGATCGCTCTGAGTCAAGAGTTGGCTCAATTATGCGTGTGTGGTGTAGTCGGTAGCATCTGAGTCTGCCAGTCTCAAGGTCACGAGTTCGAGCCTCGTCACACGCTCTCGTAGTCCTGTAGCTCAACGGTGGAGCATCTGTCTTACAAACAGAGGGTTGCATGTACCGCTTCGCGGAAGCAAGCTACAAATCCTGCCGGGACTACCAAACTGTGGGAGTGTCGCCTAATGGACAGGGCATCGATCTTCTAAATCGATTTGTGTAGGTTCGATCCCTACCACTCCTGCCATTCGTTTAAGGTATTGCCACTTCGCAATTATGGGTCTGTAGCTTAACTGGGAAAGCGTCTGCCTTGCAAGCAGGAAGATGTCGGTTCAAATCCGACCAGAATCCACCAAACCTGGGTCTGTAGCTCTAGTGGCAGAGCGCCTAAACTACCTTGTACCCTAATCAGCAAAGCTTACATACAACTTCCTGTTAAGAAGCGAAAAACTGCTTTGTGAACTTGTACGAGGGATGAGTGCAATTCTCATCGGGAGGCGATCGGTTCGATTCCGATCAGATCCACTGTGACTGAACCCGAAGTGGTGGAGGGGCTGGTCTGTGACACCAGTGTTAGCGAGTTCGACTCTCGTCAGTCACTCCAAATGGGAGGTGCCGCTGAATGGACGGCAACCGGCCTCGAAAACCGGGGTGGGGTAATACCTAGGGGTTCGATTCCTCCACCTTCCGCTCGTTGTTGGTCTGAGATACAGGAGGTGATAGAGATGGTACACATTCGATTTGAAGGGCGATCGCTTGACATCACAGAAACTCAATTGGGAATTACCACAGGCATGAGTGATGTCGCAGTCAAAGAACAAGTTTCTAGACATTTAGATGTCAACGTCAATCGTCTTTCTGCTTATGTGCTCGATCGTCGTCCAAGCGGTGATTTGATCATTCGTCCTGAAGCCGTTTACGGTTAACTCATTTTCACTTCGTGCCCCAACCGGAAAAGCCTACATACTTGCTCAATGGTAGAGCAATCGTCTCATAAACGATTGGTTGCAGGTTCAAATCCTGCGTATGACACAACCGCTTTTTCAACTTGCACGAGGTGATTTCACTCTAACTACTGGAGGTGAGAATGATGAAACGAATCAATTCTTATAACATCAATCTAGATGACGAGTTAGAAGGTTTTGACGAACTGGAAACGTTCTGCTTTTGAACCCTCTAGCAAACGTCGTCGAGGATATCCATCAGAAACATCTGTGAAACGAGGATATCGAGTTGTTCACGGTGATAAAGAACTCCAGGAAAAACTGGGGAACAGTGATTTGTGCCCTTGTGGTTCTGGACGTTGCTTTCAAGCGATGTTGCCGTAATAGCGGCAGATATGACGGTAGTCTACGCAGCCACTACTTTTAGGCAATAGCCTCACCCATTTTCACTTTTACTGGCAGTTGTTGCCGCGCCCCGATCGCAGAAGCTTACATACTCTCCACCAAACCCATGGTGCGTATCTGGAGGGATACGCTGCAAGCCTGAGACCGATAGCAGGCAAATCTGGAGGCAATAAACCTTCAGCTCAGCTTCTGTAACTTGCGCGGTGACTCTTCACCGTTGCGTGCAACATCTGCCTCCTCATTCATTAAAAACTAGAGGAGGTTCCCATGAACAACATCGAACGGGATTTGCGCCTGGAAATGCTCAACAGCTTGCTCACCACTCCCCACCGCAAGCTGGAGCAGGTGGCAGAAATCCACAAACTAATCGTGGAACTCGACCCCATCTTTTACGGACATTTAGCAGTTTGGTATCAGCGCAACGGCGATGTGCGCGACCACAAGGAAGTGTTTGTTGCTCATTTGCTGACCAGCGATCTGGGTGAACACCGGGATGCCGGATTCATCATGCTGCAAGAGTTTCCGCCTTATCAGGTGGCTCGTGTGGTGGACTTCATGAAGCAGCACCGCAATAAGCTCCCTCGTTCTGCTCGGACTGCGGTGCAGCGGTATCTGAAGGTGCGAGAAAGCAACCCTGCCCTGTTCGATCGCGCGGCTTTGCGGGGACGGAAGGCAATGAAGCACCTGTATGCCTCGTTGCACATCAAGCCGGGTGAGCGGGCAAATGCGATTCTGTTCCGTGATCACCCTCCAGTTGGTTCGCTGGCAGAGGTGTTGAAGCAGCTTGCGAAGGCTGAAAGTGCCGCAGAACAAGCACGGTTGATTGTCGAGTTCAAGTTGCCTTACACGATCGCCATTGGTGCGGTCAAGCAACTGACTCCGGTTGTCCTGGTGGCGTTAATCAACAGCATGACTCCTCAGGAAGTAATCAACAACCTCAAGTCTCTCAAGGCAAGAGGGGCAATGGATCACCCAGAGGTGAAGGCGTTGATTGACGGCAAACTGGATGAAGCATCCAAGGGTGCGCGGGTTGCCGCATTCAAAGCACAGGTTGCGGCGGATGCAGCGGATCTAGATGCTGATACCGTGGCTCGGTTGGAGAAGGTGACGAATGAGCAGGTGAAGCGGCGTGATGTGATTACCCGTCCGACTGCTTTGCTCGTGGACAAGTCGGGTTCGATGGAGAATGCGATCGAGTTAGGTAAGCGAATCGCTGCCCTGATCTCTGGCATTACTCAAGCAGACCTGTTTGTCTATGCCTTCGACAACATTCCCTATCCTGTGACGGCACAGGGCAAGGAGTTGACTGACTGGGAGCGGGCATTCCAGCACATCAAGGCAGGGGGTGGCACCAGCATCGGTGCGCCTCTGGAAGCTATGCGGAAGAAGCGGCAAATTGTGGATCAGATCATCATCGTCACAGATGAGGGTGAGAATGCGGCTCCCTACTTCGGTGAGGTCTACAAGACCTACTGCCGAGAGTTGGCGATCATGCCTAACGTAGTAATCGTACGTGTGGGCGGTTACTGCAACTGGCTAGAGAGCCAACTGAAGGGACAGCAGGCACCTGTAGAGACGTTTACCTTTGCAGGAGACTACTACAGCTTGCCGAACCTCGTACCGCTGCTGACGCGCCCATCTCGTCTGGATCTGCTGATGGAGATTCTCGACCTGCCGCTGCCTGTGCGATCGGATAAGTAGGGTTAGAATGTGGTATCGCTAATCAACTTCTTGAGAGGCAATGCCACATTTTAGACATCTCATGCAACTTGTGAGGCATTGAGACTTTGGGAAATTTGACAGAATTTAGGAGATCACAAGTAGGAGAGAGTAAGTGCCCAATTCTCACTATTATTTCCAATTTAAGGATGAAATTCCCTGACTGCCTGACAGAAGTGGTTGAAAGCCATCTGAGGCAGGGTTTTAGTCTCAAAGAGGCAGAGTGACATGAGAAGCTAAAGTTACGACACAACAGCTTAAACCTCATGTCAAACTCCACCCTTCTTTATGGTCAACTGATGGGTTATCTGCGTCAACATAGTCGCTACTGCGATCTGCGACATCTCAAAGCTCTGGGATGGATGGTGAGTGCCCTGATTTGCAGTGGGCAGTTGAACTTAGCAGCATGGGAGGCTTACGTGCCGACTCGTGCTCAAAAAGCTCAAAGCACCGAGCGGCGGTGGCACAGATTCATGAGCAACAGCCGAATTCGAGTCGAAGCGTTGTATCTGCCCTTGGTGATGGTTGCATTGAGCGGGTGGCAACAAGAGCGGGTCTACTTGGCTTTGGACACCACTGTGCTGTGGGATCGCTACTGCATGATTCACCTGTCAGTGGTCTGCTGTGGGCGCGCCAGCCCCCTCTTGTGGCGAGTGTTGGAGCACAAGAGCTTGCGTCATCATCCCGATGTGATGCTGTTGGCTGACCGGGGCTTTGCCAATCAGGCGTTGATGCAATGGCTGCATCATAGTCCGTGGCATTATGCTGTCCGTTTACCTTGTGATGTGCTGTTGCAAGGAGCCAACCGCTACCCCAGAACCGTCGGCTCGTTGTACCCACCCGACTCAGAGGCTCGTTTGTATCGACAGGTCGCGTTGTGGGCAGAGGGCACCCATCGCTGCAATCTAGTTTTGGCGACTGTTGCAGGTGCCAAGGACTCGTGGGCAGTTGCCACCGATGAGCATCCGAGTTTACAGACCCTCTGGCAATATGCCTTGAGATTTTGCATTGAGGAATTGTTTTTGGATAGCAAATCAGGTGCCTTTGAGTTGACCGATTCCCGTCTGCGCTCAACTGAAGACATAGAGCGATTGTACTTGGTGGCGGCAGTTGCCGTACTTTATGCCACAACCCAAGGAATCGCAGTGCAGCTAGCAGGATTGCGTCAACAGGTTGACCCACACTGGAGACGAGGCATCAGCTATCTCAAAATCGGTCTCCGCTGGCTCAACGGTGTCTTGCACAAAGGGCGAACCTTACTTATCCCGTCTCCATTACTGCCTAAAGACCCACAGCCTTGTTTTGCTTCTTGTCGAGCCAAGGAAGAGTTCTATGACCAATTTCGGTTCTCACGTATCCGTTCTATGCCCTGTCAGCCTTAACTGCTCATTCTTTTACGGAGATGTGTCAGGCAGTCAGTGAAATTCCTCCTGGTATTGTACCAAGAGTCACTGTTGAATTATTGAATTTCTACTCTAGAAAAAGTCTATCAAGGAAGAAGTGGGTTAAAGAAAAAGAATTTGTTCTTAACTACAGATCTAACGCAGATAATGATGGACAAAAAAGTAGTAATCCAATCAGCTACGGAATAATATCTAAATACATATATGAGAATGGTTATTTCTCATCTGAAGCTTTTAATCTATTTCCATATGAGTGTTTTTGGCTTGACAACACCATCGATGTTCAAATAGATTTTCACAAATTTGATCCAGGTACAACCGAGGCTTTAACAATTGTTTTACCCCAAAATCAGATGTATGGCAGCAATTATCCCATTAACCTGAAAATAGATAGAGAAGGGCATCTTCACAGTTCGATGCAGAAAGCTTTAGCTCAGCGTATTATTAATCTTCGGAAAAAACTTGTAATCCAGTCAAATGAAGCCTTACTTAGTGATTGGATGTTTGATTTGCGAAGTTTGATAGGAGATACAATTTCTCTTGTAGATATAACTTTACATCAGTTCTATAACAAAGCTCAGTATGACCCACTTCCTGGATGGAGTTTTGATAAAAAGAAAGTTGGTGAAAAGTTTGGTAGAAGATTCATAGATAAATTGAGGTGGATTGGTCAGATTACTGGTAATCCCCTAGATAATGCGAGTGGTGAGTTATCTTCATTCCATAACTTAAGGGAGATCAGAAACCATATGATGCACTTCGATCCCCCTTCCCTTGCAGTACCTTTAGAGGAAGCAGCTATCTGGTTGAATCAAATTGTTGATGTTGCCTTTTTGTTGAAGAAGATTCGAGACAAGATAGGTGTAAGCGGCTCCACAGAAATTTTGAATTTTATGCTCCAAAAGGAAGTCGTTTTCGTTCCTCGACCGCCTTTTACAGCTAGACTGCCACTCAATTCTAAGGAAAGCGGCTACTTATGTTTATGTTGGCCGAGTGGTGAAAATTCAAGTGATGCATCAAATATTGAGGAAAATTCAGCAGACATACTAGAGAAGTCTAAAACAGTTTTAGAGTCATCAGAAATAGAACAACAAGTTGATTCAAGTTCTGCATCAACAGATTCATCAGCTAACTTACCATCCAAAAGAGTATCAGCTTCAAAAGGCTTTGGTAAGAAGTGAACCTTCATTTGTTAGTAGCAGTCGATCAGAAAGAAGACTCATTATAAAGATCGCTCAATTGCAGGAGGCGATCGCAATTAGCAACAGATCAAAGGCTCAGGTTATGGCAGCGATCGCCCCACTTACAAAATAGAAGAGCGATCGCCGATCCCATCATTTCCTGGTTCCTTGAGGGGCACGTTCAGAATCAGTGCCAATCCATTGTTTAGCATTCACCACGGCATCAATTTTGTTTTCCAATGCGGTCAATTTTTCTGGTGCATCGGGTGAGGCAAGATAATGGTTGACGGTTTTTTGTTGTTTGCCCATTGTCAGTGAAGTAATGGCAGAGGGTGCATCGGTATGTCCACCTGTATAGCTGTCTGGCAACTGAAAGTACTGAAGCCGCTGAAACTCTGATACCAGCTTTTTCACTGCTGCCTGACTAATTGTGGTCGTGCGAGTGCCAGTCACTTTCACAAACCGCTTCCCTTCATACACAACCTTGCCATTGCCGTAAACAGTAAGTTTATATATGGGACAAAAGCCAAAACAAGCTGTGCGTTCTAATGTCAGCATTACAGGTTGCCGCACTTGTTGAGGCCGAACGGCGACTCTTCGGCTTAGAGAGGTCGCTTCAGTCGCGAAGAGGGGGGCGTGGAAAGCAGGAGTGATTACAGCGCTGCTAAGACCCAGCAGCAAACCTAGTAGCAAGGGCGATCGCATCATCGTTTTCTCCAAAAACAGCAATATTGAGTTGTCTCAAGTCTATTAATTGCTACCGTCTTGTGCTCTGCTGTTGCTAATTTAGATACACGTTGAAGGCGCTTCAAAGCAGGGGGCAGCATAACTCCATCAGGTCATTTGAAACATTTTGTAGTATAATGTATTATTTATGTAGTATGTCCTCGGCTAATGAGGTGATGATAGATGGAACAAACCCGCCTGGTGAAAATCAGCAAATACCTGAGTAAGCATCTGCGACATACGCCAGAACGCCTTGGGCTGACTCTAGCTACAGGCGGTTGGGTCAGCGTGGATGAGTTGCTGTCTGCCTGTGCAGTGCATCAGTTTTCCATCACTCGTGCCGAGTTAGAGGAAGTCGTTGCCACTAGCGATAAACAGCGATTCTCCTTTGATGAAACCAGAACTCGGATTAGAGCCAATCAAGGACATAGTGTTGACGTTGATTTAGAACTACAACCGAAAATTCCACCAGATGTGTTGTATCACGGAACAGGTGAACAATCGGTGCCAGTGATTCTGCAATCAGGACTGCTCAAGATGTCACGGCATCATGTGCATTTGTCTAAAGATGTGGAAACGGCGCGGAAGGTGGGAATGCGGCATGGTCGTCCTGTCATTCTGGCGATCGCTGCGACTGCAATGCAGCAAGCCGGGTTTACCTTCTACTGCTCAGACAACGGTGTTTGGCTAGTCGATCAGGTTCCACCTCAATACTTAAAGATCCTGAATCCTGAGTGCTAAGGAGATGAACCATGCAATTACATCGATTTGACACCCTTCAAGCGTTCTGCGATCGCGCTCAGGATTACTTACTCCAGTATGAGGCAGAGCACAATCTGTTACTCGGTATCCTGCATACGCTACGGCATTACCCGGATCGTTATCCTGAACTACCTTACCTGGCGATCGTGGAAGCCGATAATGGAGTTTTGGCTGTCGCAATCTGCACTCCTCCCTACAAGCTGGTGCTGTCCAAAGCAATGGATTTAGATGCGCTCCAGTTAATTGCCCAAGATGTCCAGGATTATGGCAAGCCCGTTCCGGGTGTCAGTGGGTTAGTGGCAGAGGTAGCAACGTTTTTGCAAGCATGGCACGCTCTAACCGGGCAACCCTACCGAAGGGCGATGGAAATGCGAATCCATCAACTAACCCAGGTTCAACCTGTAGCAACGGCAAAGGGGCATCTCAGGCTTGCCACTGGGGACGATCGCCCATTGCTACTGGACTGGTTTACAGCCTTTGTTGCTGAGATCGGTGAGGTTGTGAGTGAAACGCCTGAAAGGATGGTAGAGAGTGGATTGAAACGCCAAAGTATTTATCTCTGGGAAGACGGTACTCCCGTTTCTTGGGCAAGTGGCAGTCAATCTTTACCCACAGCGGCTCGCATTGGTCCCGTTTATACCCCACGGGAATATCGCCGCAAAGGATATGCAACTGCTTGTGTCACTGCGTTGAGCCAGAAATTATTAGACCAGGGATGCGCTCGCTGTTTTCTGTTTACAGATTTAGCAAACCCAACCTCTAATCATATTTACAAACAAATTGGGTATTATCCCGTCTGTGACTGGCATGACTATTCATTCACTTCAAAGAAGCAACCATGACCATTTACTTCTATGTTGAACGAGAAAAGCCCTACGGTTGCTTCTCCAATTTTTCAGCGCATGGTTTCATACTCGATGAGTTGTATTGGGCAACGAGTGAGCATTACTTCCAGGCACAGAAATTTGTCGATACTCCCTACTTAGAAAAGGTACGGCAAACTAAAACGCCTAAGGATGCAGCAAATATGGGGCGCGATCGCTCTCTACCTCTTCGCTCTGACTGGGGACAGGTCAAAGATGATGTCATGCGGGAGGCTGTACTACAAAAATTCAAAACCCACGCAGACATCCGAGAAATTTTGCTGGCAACTGGGAATGAATCGCTGGTGGAGAACTCTCCGATCGATTACTACTGGGGCTGTGGTAAAGATGGCAGCGGCAAGAACAAATTAGGACAAATTTTGATGGAAGTCCGCAAGGTTATACGTAGCGAAACTGTATAGATGTGAGGGATGGGGAAATGATGAACTTAGATCAATGCAATCACCATTTAGTCCTTGATCTAGAAGCAACCTGCTGCGATCAAGAAACCATCAAACGGCACGAGATGGAAATCATTGAAATAGGAGCCGTGATGGTTGAATCACAAGGCTTGAACATTACTGACGAGTTCCAAACCTTCATCAAACCCATTCGCTACCCTATCCTCACAAAGCTCTGCAAGTCATTAACCTCAATTACCCAGGAACAAGTTGATCAGGCTCCAGGCTATGTAGAGGCTAGCGTCCTCTTGAAACAATGGTTGTCCAATTATCCCAATGCAGTGTTTGGTTCTTGGGGAGACTACGATCGCAACCAATTCAAACAAGACAGCAAGTTCCACAACGTTCCTTTCCCCATTGCCTATCCACACGTCAACCTCAAACAGTTGTTTAGTGAGGCTCAAGGTTTACCCAAGCGATATGGAATGGCAGAAGCTTTACAACTGGCAAGGATTGCCCTGGAGGGAACGCATCACCGGGGCATTGATGATGCCAGAAACATTGCTAAATTGCTGCCGTTTATTCTAGGTAGACAACAGCTAAATCAGTCCTCAATCGCTTAATCGACCATGACTGACATTCGCAAGCTATTGAACCAAATTGCCAATGCTGAAGCGCAACTGCTATCAACTCAATTTCTAGCACCCTGCGTCAAGGGTGGACGAGTTCGCACGCGAGTCGCAGGCATGGTCTACACTTTCACCCCTAAACCCCGACAGATTGAAGGATGGGGTATTTTTCAGCCGACAGATGAACAAACTGCAACGCTGATTGAAGGGGCAGATTTACCCCAAATTGCTGCAAGTAAGCGGCAATTTTCGACCATCCGGTTACGGTTGGCGTATCAACTACAGAATCAAAGTTGGCTGGCGTACCCTGTCAATGAGGCTGATATGCAACAGCGATTCAAAACAGTCAAACCTCTGGCTGTGCATCTGGTGACAGAAGGGGTTGCTTTTGAGCAAATTCTCACTCGCTGGAATGGGAGTTCTTGCTGGTTTGAGGAAATCGATCGCCGTGCTGACCCTGCAATCGCTGAAACCTTACAATCTGCTCTCAATCAACTGGTTCCAGTTGAGGAATTGCAATTTAAGGGCATCACCCCAGAGATGCGATCGCTCTATGAACTAGTCACTCAACGCACAGAAGGATTTGCCCAACCCCAACGTGATGAAAAGCGATTACATCAGGCACTCAGACTGGGTGGTGGTGAACTGCACCAGTTCCAGGATCGAGGTGATTATTGGACGGTGGATTGGACAACATCGGATGGTACTCGTCATACCAGCGCGATCGCGAAAGATGACCTGACCGTCGTGAGTTCCGGCATTTGTCTGAGTGGACGCGATCGCGATTTCGATCTGCAATCGTTAGTGGGTGTGATGGAACACCAGGAGGAGTAAGACAATGAGCATCTTTTTTCACGAACAGCTTTATCGCACAGATGTAGTAATGGCAAAGCTGAAAAATTATCCTGTAACCATTTGTGGCGCAGGGGCATTGGGCGCGAACCTGGCTGAAAATTTGACTCGTGCTGGCTTTGGCAAGCTCAAGGTGATTGATCGCGATCGCATTGAGGAACACAACCTTTCAACTCAGCCCTACTACCGTTCTGATGTGGGTGCATTCAAAGCCAAAATTTTGGCGAATAACTTGTATCGAGCGATCGGGACAAAGGTATGTTAAGTGACAATACAACTGGCGAGGAATGTCAGGGAGATGGGCGAGGGATTTCATTTTCCGGACGATCGCACACAGACTGCTTCATTCGTTGAATGAAGCAGTAGACATAAACAAAGACACCCTG